>ERZ791611.2272-NODE-2272-length-9654-cov-2.308053_pt1 | contig 9654 bp, 9 predicted proteins | sample MGYA00510275_ERZ791611 | MGnify/ENA primary metagenome ERZ791611 (study PRJEB30046, sample SAMN00791912) | human gut metagenome | study: EMG produced TPA metagenomics assembly of the A metagenome-wide association study of gut microbiota in type 2... | reverse complement strand
TGGGGCGTTATACGAAGTTAAATATCATCGAAGTGACGGATGAAATGACACCGGATGGAGCCAGTGCGTCTCTGGAAGATCAGATCCGTGAAAAAGAAGGGGCAAGGATCCTGGCGAAACTGCCACAGGATGCCCTGATCGCTACGCTGGAGATTGCCGGTAAAAACTTTTCTTCCGAAGAATTTGCGGCATGGATTGAAGATTGCACTGTCAGAGGAAAAAGCCATATCTGCTTTGTCATTGGCGGATCGCTTGGTTTGCATCCAAGTGTCTGTAAAAGAGCGGATCTGGCCTTAAGCTTTTCCAAAATGACATTTCCTCATCAGTTGATGCGAGTGATCCTGTGCGAACAGATCTATCGTGCATTCCGGATCATTCAGCACGAACCTTACCATAAATAAAGAGTAAAAGTAGAAGTATATGACAAAAAAACAACGTGCATTAGAAATTATAGAACGTCTGAAAAAGGAATACCCGGATGCCGGATGCACTCTGGATTACGATCAGGCATGGAAACTGCTTGTCAGCGTCCGCCTGGCGGCCCAGTGTACCGATGCCCGGGTAAATATCGTGGTGGAGAAGCTTTACGAGAAATTCCCGGATGTGGATGCCCTGGCCGATGCCCCGGTGGAAGAGATCGAGGCAATCGTAAAACCCTGCGGCTTAGGTCACAGCAAGGCGAGAGATATCAGCGCCTGCATGAAGATCCTGCGGGATAAATATCAGGGGAAAGTCCCGGATGACTTTGACGAACTTTTATCTCTGCCGGGTGTTGGAAGAAAAAGTGCAAATCTGGTCATGGGAGATGTCTTTGGTAAGCCAGCCATCGTGACGGACACTCACTGTATCCGCCTGGTGAACCGCATGGGACTGGTGGACGGTATCAAGGAGCCTGCCAAGGTGGAAAAGGAGCTGTGGAAGATCATTCCGCCGGAGGAAGGCAGTGATTTCTGCCACAGACTTTCGTAGCCCGGATAGTCGATATCTCTTTGCAGCTGTTCTTCTGCCTTGAAATGGTAATCTGTGTAGTCCTCAAGATAGTCCAGCGTCTTTACTGCGGTTAACTTGTCATTTCCATTCTCGCAGCTTTCCAGAAGCTGGTTCATTTTTTCGATTAGTTCCTTGTGCTGGGAATCTATCATTTCATTGCCTGTGATAAGATTTTCACTGAATTCTGCATACATAATTGGTATCCTCCTCTTATAGAATGGTTAAATTGGCTGGTGTGATAACTTTGGCGCTTTCTTTTCCTGTGTTACGTATACGAACGGATAGATAATGCATGCCATCGCAATGGCAGCGATAACGTCCGTCACGGAATGCTGCTTCAAGAATACGGTGGACATTATAATCAGCATAGCCAACAGGTAAGCGCTGCATTGTACCATGCGGTGCTTCTTCAAGGCATTGCTGTGGGCAATCGCGATGCTGACGCCGATGGAGTTGAATACGTGTATGCTTGGCAGCACGTTGGTCGGCGTATCCGTACTGTATAGGGTTTTGACGAGATCAACAAAAATATTATTTCTTTCAAATACAACAGGACGAAGATTCAGCCCGTTCGGGAAGAACGTGCATATCAGCAGGAAAAGCGTCATTCCGGTGAATAAGAATGCGCACAGCCGATAGAAACCCCATTTGTCCGTAAAGAAAAAGTAGCCTACCGTTACGGCAATAAATAGAAACCATAATAGATAGGGAACTATAAAATATTCTACGAAAGGAATATAATTGTCGATCGGCGAGTGGATGATATAATAATCGACTCCGGTACGCCTCTCCAGGTACAGAAACCATGGCATATAGATGAATGCGTATAAGAACACCCATGCATGACTATAGCGTTTTACTATCTTTTTCGTTGCTTCTATGGCTTTCATAGTGATTTCCCCTTTTAAGCCCCTTGTTAAAATATATTCATGGTTCACCACGGATTATAACATGAAAAAGGGTAATCAACAATAATGTTCATTATTTGTTAATAATTTTCATAGGATTTTTCAAAAATCTGAATATCATAGTACTTTTTCCCGTCAAAAAGCGCCTCGGGAGTCTTAAGCGTCCATACAGCAACCGGCGTATGGAAGATATGCTTCAATATCCAGACGTTCATCACAGGGAGGTCTGCCAGTTTATAAGATATAAAGTCAGGCATGCCAAGGAAGTTTGCAAGCAGATACTTGACCATGAATTTTAAGAACCAGGATTCCCGGGTCTTTTTGGCGGTCAGGTTGGATGAAAGCTGGCCTCTTAACAGATCCGTGGCATGAAGCTTGAACCAGCGAAGTCCCATGGTGTTGAAGGACTGGATCAGAAAGGGGCCCTGATAGTTTCGCATTTGTCTTAAGACTTCTTCGCATATCTGAAGGGAGGCGGTTGGAATCTTAAGTTCTATCAGCAAGGGAACTCGGCCTCTTACAAGAGTGAGCACATCTTCGAACATGGGGATCGTTTCATCCGTATCTAAAAGAGTGCAGGAAGACAGTTCCAGGGAAGTCAGTTCTTCCACCGTTTCAGTTCTTTTGCACATGCGTTCCAGCGTATCGTCATGGAAGACGGCAAGACGGCCGTCTTTTGTCAGGTGAAGATCCAGTTCAATGCCATATCCTCTGGCGATGGCGGCACGAAACGCCTTCATAGAATTTTCCGGTATGCCTCGCTCCTTGCAGTGATAGCCCCTGTGGGCGAACATGGTGCCGGAAAAGGCGCGCATGGCATCGCGGCGGGAGAGCCTGGGCGCGAGGGCAAATAGATAGAGCAGGATGACTGCGATCGTGATGATAAGCCATATCATGGCAGTAACCTCCGTTATTCTTATTCGGGAGCACCGATAATGCGTAATTTTTCTGGCTCAAGGCATGCCTTTATCCGTTTCTGCAGGAAGATGGGCTCTCCGTCCGCGTGTACGGGCAGCGCCTTTTCGCTGATGATTTCAATCTCTTTGCAGGTATAGATGTGAATGCCTCTAAAAAATACGTGCCATCCCTTAAACGCAGTGGGGAGAAGCGCAAGTGCCTTGATCTTGGGCATGTCTGAGATGACGATGATATCCAGAAGATCATCCTTGCAGTCTGCTTTGGGGCAGAACTTAAAGCCGCCGCCTTCATAGGCCAGATTCATGGCAGTGGCAAAGTATACTTTATGGAAATCCAGTTTCCGGGTGCCGTCCATGATTACCGTCATATCCTTCGGATCAAGGGATATCATGCGGTGAAGGGCGACTCCTGCATAAGAAAGTTTCCCCAATTTTATCTTGTTTAGAAAGACTTTCAAACGGGATACCATAACTTCATGGCAAACCCCCGCGTCAAATCCAAGTCCAGTGCTTACGGAAAAGCGCCGTCTTTTATCCCCGTATTCGAGCACGCCGATATTGATCGCAAGATGGCGGACGGGTGCCAGGATATTTTCAAGCGCCTTCAAAGGGTCGGCAGGAAGTCCTAAGCCCCGCGCAAAATCGTTGCTTGACCCGATCGGAATATAGCCCAGCGTGACGTTTGCCAGGCAGTCAATGCCGTTGATCACTTCATTCACCGTTCCATCGCCACCCAGCACGATAATATTGTGACGCTCATGGTCAGAGGTAATCTGTCGGACGATCTTGGTGGCGTGCTGCTGGTATTTTGTAAAATATACCTGGTAGGTGACGCCTCGTTTCTTCAGAACGGTCTCGATATCATCCCATATCTTATGCCCCAGCCCGGAGCGGGCGTTGGGATTGGTTATGAATATACATAATCTTCCTCCTGACATATGGTTATGGAAGCCTTTAGAACAGGCCGTCTAAATAGATTCTAAGCGTGCGCCTCATGTTGCCTTCAAAGTCTGCCTCGCCGCTTTTTAAGCACCATTCAAACACGTTGCCAATGACGATCATGCGGATATCCGTGGTGATATCTTCCAGATCCAGATCCGGCTTTATAATGTCCGCATCAATGGCTTTTTGCAGATAATTGTGGACCGTGACGATCGGATAGGGCCTTTCCGTACGGATCAATGGGTTTAAGGACTGGTTCTTAGGCGTATAATAATTGGACATGAATTCTACGCCCAATTCCTGACAGTAATGCACGTAATTTAAGTACACTTGGATGATCGCGGCCTTGGCCTCCGCGGCATTTTGGGGCATATCCAGAAGATCAGGATTGATGCTGGGCTGTTCTTCGATATAGTAGGACAGAAGATCATCCTTAGTCTTGAAATGGTGATAGAAACTTCCGTTGGAAACGCCGGCCTCTTCGCAGATATTCTTAATGGAAAGCTGCTCATATCCCTGCTTTTGGAGGATATGCTTGGCGGCGCGGAAGATTTTTGCCTTGGTTTCTTTTGACTTCAATTGCTGCTTTGACAGTTCTTGCGTTACCTGATTCATAGTTTATATTCCCCTTTGAAGTACCTCTGTTAGTTTGTCTTAAGTATATCATAGTGGAGAGGGGATTTCAACAAAACAGAGTGAACTCGGTATTCTCTGAATCAGATAAGATAGCCTGCCATAAAGGACTGTCCTGAAAGAGGCATGCATTGCGGTTTAGGGAAAATTCGGTTATAATTATCAGCAACAGGCATTACATCATTAGCAGGAAAGGATACATGACATGGATATTAATCAGAAAATCACAGAAGAGCTTGGAGTAAAGAGATGGCAAGTAGATGCCGCCGTCAAACTGATTGACGAAGGCAACACGATCCCATTTATTGCACGATATAGAAAAGAAGCCACAGGCACCCTGGATGACGAACAGCTGCGAAGGCTTCATGAGAGACTGACGTATCTTCGAAATCTGGAAGAGAAAAAGGAGCAGGTACTTTCCAGCATCGAAGAGCAAGGCAAGCTTACGGAAGAATTAAAGCAGCAGATACTGGCAGCAGAAACCCTGGTGGTAGTGGAAGACTTATACCGGCCATATCGGCCGAAGCGGCGGACGAGAGCCACGATTGCCAAAGAAAAGGGGCTGGAGCCGCTGGCTGCCATCATCAGCCTTCAAAAGACTGACAAGCCGGTGGAAGATCTGGCAAAAGAGTTCATAAATCCGGACAAAGAAGTACATACTGTAGAAGAGGCTATTGCAGGCGCAAAAGATATCATTGCCGAAAACATATCGGATGAGGCAGATTACCGTATCTGGATCAGGAAGATCACCATGCAGAAAGGACGAGTCCTCTCTGTAGCCAAGGATGAGAAGGCAGAATCCGTCTATGAGATGTATTATGACTTTGAAGAGCCGGTAGGCAGACTGGCAGGACACAGGATTCTTGCGCTGAACCGGGGAGAGAAGGAAAAGTTCCTGACGGTGAAGATTGAAGCACCGGAAGAAGATATCATACGCTATCTGCAGAAGAAGACGATCCATGGAGAGAATCCATATACAACGCCGATCCTTAAAGATGTAACGGAAGACAGTTACAAGCGCCTGATCGCGCCGGCCATTGAACGGGAGATACGAAGCGAGCTGACCGAGAGGGCAGAAGACGGAGCAATCGAAGTATTTAAAAAGAATCTGGAACAGCTTCTGATGCAGCCTCCGATCGTAGGGCAGACCGTTCTTGGATGGGATCCGGCATTCCGCACTGGCTGCAAGCTGGCGGTGGTGGATCCTACCGGAAAAGTCATCGGAACGACGGTCATCTATCCTACGGCGCCAACCACGCCGCAGAAGATCCAGGCGTCCAAAGATCTGCTGAAGAAGATTATAAAGAAGTATAATATTACGCTGATTTCTGTAGGAAATGGAACGGCGTCCAGGGAATCGGAGATGTTCATCGTGGAATTGCTGAAAGAGATCCCTCAGAAGGTGCAGTACGTTATCGTAAATGAAGCGGGCGCTTCCGTATATTCCGCAAGCAAGCTGGCTTCTGAGGAATTCCCCAAGTTCGATGTGGGACAAAGAAGCGCGACCTCCATTGCCCGCCGTCTCCAGGATCCTCTGGCAGAACTGGTGAAGATTGATCCTAAGTCCATAGGCGTGGGACAGTACCAGCATGATATGAACCAGAAGAAGTTGAGCGAGGCCCTCTCTGGCGTCGTGGAGGACTGCGTAAATAAGGTAGGCGTTGATCTGAATACGGCATCCGCCCCTCTATTGGCCTACATCTCCGGCATATCCGCGGCGATCGCAAAGAACATCGTTGCGTACCGGGAGGAAAACGGCAGGTTTACCAGCCGCAGGCAGCTTCTGAAAGTGGCAAAGCTAGGCCCCAAGGCCTACGAGCAATGTGCCGGATTCATGCGGATCCAAGGAGGGGACAATCCTCTGGATGGAACCAGCGTGCATCCGGAGTCCTATGAGGCAGCCGAAAGACTGCTTATGAAGCAGGGATTTAAGCCGGAAGATATAGATGGGGGAAAACTCACTGGCTTATCTCTTACCATCAAGAATTACAAACCCCTTGCCGAAGAATTGGGGATCGGCGAGATTACCCTGAAGGATATCGTAAAGGAATTGGAAAAACCAGCCCGGGATCCCCGTGATGAGATGCCAAAGCCCATCCTAAGGACGGATGTTCTGGAAATGAAGGATCTGACGGAAGGAATGGTATTAAAGGGAACCGTCAGAAACGTCATCGACTTTGGCGTATTCGTAGACATAGGCGTCCATCAGGACGGCCTGGTACATATCTCCGAGATAACGGACAAAAAATTTATCAAGCACCCGCTTGAGGTTGTGAGCGTAGGAGATATCGTTGATGTAAAAGTCTTAAGCGTAGATCTTAAGAAGAAGCGGATCCAGCTTACGATGAAGGGCATCTCATAATAATATAGAAGAGAGGGTACCGGCAAGAGATGAAGAGGAGTTGGAAGAAGAGCCTGAAGACATTGGCAGGCGTATTGGCAGGAAATGCGATACTGGCAGCAGCCGTGGCCGCCTTCATAGTGCCCAACGGGATCATCATGGGAGGCGCTACCGGCATCGGCCTTGCTATAAGCCATTATCTGCCTGTGGATCTTTCTTTGATCATTTTCTGCGTAAATGCAGTCCTTTTTATCCTGGGGGCTTTGATTCTGGGGAAGACCTTTATTGTCACCACGATCATCAGCACGTTCGTTTATCCTGCATTTCTGTCGGCAATGCAAGCAATTCCAGGAATCACCAGATTGACGGACAATGTCATGCTTGCTACCATATATGGAGGAGTCCTGTTGGGAATTGGCGTGGGTCTGATCGTGCGGGTGGGGGCATCCACAGGAGGAACGGATATTCTGGCGCTGGTGCTGAATCGATGGGTTCATGTATCGGTGGCCGTGCTGCTATACATCGTGGATTTCCTCGTCCTTAGTCTCCAGGCATTCTTCTCGGACTCCGAACAGATCTTGTATGGCATACTTGCGCTGGTGCTCAATACGCTAATCCTGAACCGTGTCATGCTGATGGGAAAATCCCAGATCCAGCTGTTTGTCATATCGGACAAGTACGAAGAAGTCAAACGCCGGATGCTTTTGGAGGTAGACGTAGGAGCCACTATGGTGCACATCGAGACGGGATATGGGCACCGTCAGCAGAAGGGCGTGCTGTGCGTGATTCCCGGGCGAAAACTGTATTTAGTAAATGAAATGATTCAGAATATAGACCCCAAGGCCTTCATAACGATTTCCCAGATCAATGAAGTACGCGGACGGGGATTTACAATGGAAAGGAATTAAATTCATTTGCAAAGGAGAGGTTAGTATGAAGAGAACGGACGAAAAGTATCAGGCATATGTCCAGATACTGAAAGAAGAACTGGTTCCTGCGATGGGATGTACGGAGCCCATCGCCCTTGCGTATGCGGCGGCGAAAGCGAGGGAGATACTGGGATGCCTGCCGGATAAGGTAGTGATCGAAGCCAGCGGCAGCATAATCAAGAACGTAAAGAGCGTCATCGTACCCAATACCAATCACCTCAAAGGAATTCCGGCGGCAGCGACAGCGGGGATTATAGCGGGCAGAGCCGAGAAGGAATTAGAGGTGATCGCGCAAGTAAGCAAGGAGCAGATGGAGCGGATGGTGGAATTCCTAAATACGGCATCCATCAGCGTCCGGCATGTGGACAATGGGATTACCTTTGATATCCAGGTCACCGTAGGCAAAGGGGATTCCTACGCGAAGGTGCGGATCGCCAACTACCATACCAATATCGTGCTGATTGAAAAGGACGGGGAAGTGCGCTACTTTGTACCGGTGGAGGGCGAGAAGGAAGAAGGATTGACGGACAGAAGCATTCTGAATGTAGAGGATATCTGGGAATTCATCAATATCGTTGACGTGGAGGATATCCGGGAAATCATCACAAGACAGATCAATTACAACACCGCTATTGCAAACGAAGGACTCAGGGGCGACTATGGAGCCAACATCGGAAGCGTTCTTCTGGATACATATGGCGATGACGTGCGCACGAGAGCGAAGGCGATGGCAGCGGCAGGCTCTGATGCCCGTATGAACGGATGCGAGCTGCCGGTCATCATCAACGCGGGAAGCGGCAATCAGGGGATGACCTGCTCCCTGCCTGTGCTGGAATACGGAAAAGAACTGAACTCGGGAGAGGAGAAGGTGTACCGGGCACTGGCGCTGTCCAACTTGATCGCCATCCACCAGAAGACGGGAATTGGCAGGCTGTCGGCCTACTGCGGGGCGGTCAGCGCCGGGGCGGCAGCAGGAGCAGGAATCGCTTACTTGTGCGGTGGCGGCTATGAGGAAGTTATCCACACGGTGGTCAATGCCCTGGCAATCGTATCCGGCATGGTCTGCGATGGGGCAAAAGCCTCCTGCGCGGCCAAGATAGCGGCATCCGTTGACGCGGGCATTCTGGGCTATAATATGTACCTGCGGGGGCAGCAGTTCTATGCAGGCGACGGGATCGTGACAAAGGGAGTGGAGGCGACCATACACAATATCGGCCGTCTTGGGAAAGAAGGAATGAAAGAGACGAACGAAGAGATTATTAAGATGATGATTGAAGAATAAACAGACTTATAGGAGAGACATCAATGAAAAGAATCATGAAAAGCCTGCCAGCCAGGCTGATACTGGGCGTCATTATAGGCATCACGGCAGGGCTTGCGGCGAACGAAGCATTTATGAATATCGTGGTAACTGTTAAATACATCCTTGGAGAACTGATCACCTTCTGCGTACCGCTGATTATTATCGGCTTCATCGCGCCGTCCATTACCAAGCTGGGGAACAATGCTTCCCGCATGCTGGGCGTGGCTATTGTGATCGCATATGCTTCTTCGGTCCTGGCGGCACTGGGATCCATGGCGGCAGGATACGGGATAATCCCGCATCTGTCAATCGTATCTGAAATAGATGGTTTGAAGGAACTTCCAGAGGTAATATTCCAGCTGGATATTCCGCAGATCATGCCAGTCATGAGCGCGCTGGTACTGTCGGTCATGCTGGGACTTGGCGCGGCGTGGACCAAGGCGGAGACGATAACCTTGGTTCTGGATGAATTCCAGAAGATCGTACTGGACATTGTAACGAAGATCGTAATACCGATTCTTCCGGTGTTTATCGGATTTACCTTCTGCAGCCTTGCCTATGAAGGCACGATAACAAAGCAGCTTCCTGTATTTATCCAGGTGGTGCTGATCGTGATGGCGGGCCATTATATCTGGCTTGCAATTCTCTACGGGGCGGCGGGCATCTATGCAAAAGAGAATCCATGGAAGGT
>ERZ791611.2259-NODE-2259-length-9727-cov-14.162014_pt1 | contig 9727 bp, 8 predicted proteins | sample MGYA00510275_ERZ791611 | MGnify/ENA primary metagenome ERZ791611 (study PRJEB30046, sample SAMN00791912) | human gut metagenome | study: EMG produced TPA metagenomics assembly of the A metagenome-wide association study of gut microbiota in type 2... | reverse complement strand
TCACTATGAATTTTTATTTTTTGATTAACTGTTCAACTTCATTATACAACCGACCTATTTTTATTAAAGATGAAATAGAGTGGATATTGACATATGGAATTTATTTATTTTTTAATTCTATTAAATTAATTATTGATAGCAATTCAGTTATTGCTATAATCAAAAATCAATTTAGGATTGCAATTGTCGGTGATTATTTAATAAACACATTTACATTTAATTTTTGGATTGAGTTAATATTACAGCCACTAATTGTAGTTATAATGTTAGATAGGCGTGAATCCTTAAAAAGAATACAAGGGATAATAGGGCTTGTAATGTTTGTATGGATAATTATTTGTTTAGCTCTGGAATGGCGACAAACAGATTGGCTAGTTTGTTTAATTGAAATATCACTTCCTATTTTATGTACGATACTTATACTACCTGTAATTTATTTTTTTGTGATATATGCTGCATATGAGCAACTTTTTCTACATATGCATTTAAATTACTGCATATTTAATAAATTAAGTAAATTTGTCATTATAAAACGTAGGCTTAGATTAATAATTAAATGTAAATTGTCTATATATGAGATTCGCTCTTTAAAGCAATGGGGGGCAGTAACTTACTATAATATGCCAGATGGTGAATACAATAAATTACTAAGGGAGATAGCTCTCAAAGGGAGTAAAAGATTATAATTTTAATAGTGTTTAAATTCATTATGTGACTCTTCGTATTTGTTAAATAGTTAGATAGTTAAGGAGCTTGTAAATGGTTTATACGTTGATATTACTAAGTATAGCTACTCTTTTATTGACTCCAAGTAGTTATAACTTTATTCCTGTTCTCCTTACTTTAATAACCCTTGTGCACTCGCTACAGGAGCGAGTCAAAAAAAAGGATTCTGATATATTGAGTGTAGGAGATACATTATGCATTTCTGAATATCAATATAGAATAAAATGGCTAAAGAATATATCTATCTCATTGGTGCTATATTTTTTGATTTTTGTATTGTATCGGTTTGCCATGAACGGCCACAATAGTGAGATGGATAATCCGTCTAGAGCATTGTTGTTTTTACCTTTATTATGGATGCCATTCAGATTAAATCTTAGAAGAGTTTTGGATATGATTTTTATTGGCAGTGCTTTAGGTTCGATAGTTGCTGCTGTTGTATCTTCTTATGGTAAATGGATTTTACATGCTGAACGTGCATTCCCCCAGAAGTACATGTATATACAAGCCGGTGATATGTCAATGTCTCTTGCCTTGTTTTCGTTATTAGGTTTATTTTGGGGAATACAGAAAAAGCGCTACGGGGTCATTGGCATAACTTTAATCGGTTTTTTGAGTGGGGTATTTGCTAGTGTAATTTCTGGATCCCGTGGTGGATGGGTTATTTTGATACCGGTTTTAATTTGGCTTGTCTTTTTGTATCGACAAATTATCGGTAAAAAATTGATTGTTGCGGTATCCGCCTTTTTTGCAATTGCTGTTTTCGTATTCGTAGCAATACCACAAACCGGGATTTCTGATCGTTATCATGAGACAATTCACAATGTGAATTTGTATGAGAAGAATGATTCTAATACATCCATAGGTTTGCGTTTCGAAATGTGGAAGAGTGCTTGGATTGCAATACAAGAACGGCCAATTGTTGGCTGGGGTGTACAGGGAATGCAGCATAAGAAGGAGGAACTTATCAGTCAACATGTAGTTTCTCCAGAAATTCGTGATTTTACCCATGTACACAACCAGTACTTAAATGATTGGGCCGAACGTGGCCTTTTTGGCTTACTTTCATTGTTATCTATTTTTACCGTTCCTTTTATTGTATGTATTCGTTATATGCTTAAAGCAGTGAAGGGGTCGCCACAATACGTGATGGCGGTATTGGGAGCAATTCATATTTTGGCAGTTTTTTCATATGGGTTATCCCAGGGATTTTTAGAGCATAATTCGGGTAATATGTTTTACTTCTTCATATTATCTTTGTTCATGGGTTTGTTGCTTCATAGCCGTGAAAATGAATAGCAAGTATTCAAAAAGTCGCTAGTGCAATATAAGCATTAGTGGCTTTTTCGGTTTTATTGATAGTGCTTATCGTGTATAATATAGTTTGTAGGTTTACAAATTTGTTATATATTTTAGACCAAGACTTTACGGATGGTAAGGTCTATAAATTATTAGGTTATATTTTGAAAGGTGTCGGATATGGGTAAGCGTATTCTGGTTGAAGGAATTATGCATTTGGGGGACTTAATTGCATCGTCTGCCATTATAGGACCACTAAAGCGTGAGTATCCAGATTCACATATAACGTACTTAATCACTCCGGGGATGGAGACAGCCATAGAGTCTATGCCTCAAGTGGATGATTATATAGTATACAGATATAAAAGCGGTGGCGATATAAAAGGCGTTTGGGAATTGAGTCGCAAAATGAAACGAGGAAATTATGATATATTCGTTAGTTTTGATCCTCGTGATAGAACGGCTATTGCAGCTTTATTAGGGGCTATTCCAGTTAGAATTGCTTCTGGTTCTGTATTTGGCTGGCATGTGAATGGCTTTAAGCGTAGTTTTTATACTAATTTTGTTAGTTTGTCGGATTATGATTTAGATAATCACTTAACTGGGGAAGCTTTTTTAGAAAGTGTTAAGCGTCTATTTGCTACATCTATAAAAGCTGAAGATCGTCCTTGTTTAAAAGTGTCAGAGGGTATATTCGAGTCATTACAGCAGGCTGATAAGGTTAACTTACAGTCTGGTTCTTATGTATGCATGTGTTTAAGTACGGTAGACTCTCGGAGAAGTTGGCCTATTGAATATTGGGTAGAGACCATTAAACAAGTTCTTACTATGCTTGGACCGGTTATACTTATTGGAACTAAGGATGACAATGATTTAGCAGAACAAACTGAAAAAATGTTACCAGAATCATTTCAAGATAAAGTAACAAATTTATGTGGGAAAACTTCTTTGGAAGAATTATTTGCTATATTGCAAAATGCTAAGTTGACCGTGAATATTGATAATGGAGTGGGGCATATGGCAGCAGCACTTGGTTGTCCTACGTTAACTTTATTTCCCACTAAGAATCCTAAGAGGTTTTTACCCATGAGTGATAAAGCTCGAGCGGTCACACCGAAAAAACAAGGTGAACAGATTACATTAGAGCAAGTGTTATCTGAAGTAAAGCAATTCTAGCTTGTCAAGGATTTGAGTTATAATAGATTCAAAGAGGGAGGGGCTTTTTATTAAGACGTTTAGTTCAGATTTCTTTAGAAAAGAGACGTTCGTGTCGGAGGAGCAGGTGTTTGATTACACGCGGGAATATTACCGTCCGACGATGCACGTTTGTTATAATGTTAACGATCCGTTTATTTCTATTATGGGTGCGTCCATTGTGTCCATTGTAGAAAATAATAAGGATTGGAATTTAGTCTTTCACGTATTTACTGATGGCTTTTCAGAGCATAATGCGCGGCTATTAGAAATGCTGGCGAAACAGTGTAAGATGACGGTAAAACTGTATGATTTGCGTATGGAGGCCTTTGCTGATTTCCATATTAAGGTAGCGCGTTTCTCTCGGATTACATATGGTCGTACGGTTATGCCGATTGTATTGGCATCCGAAGCAGAACGTTTTATCTATGTTGATGCAGATGCCATGTGTATTACTAGTTTGAATGAGCTATGGAATTGGCCTATGGAAGGCTGTGCTATGGCAGCAGTATCAGAAACACCGCCATCTGTAAAAAGACGTGCCGGGTATTTAAAATTAACCAGTGGTAAGTATTTCAACGATGGTATTATGCTTGTCAATGTTGTAGAGTGGAATAAGCAACAAATTACACAGCAGGCGTTCTCCTATCAAAATGAGCCTAAGGAGCGTTTCTTGGGACAGAGTCAGGACGTATTGAATCTTGTATTTGATGGTAAAAATAAGTTTTTACCGGCAAAATATAACATGTACGGTGGTGGCGAAGTCGCTACTGATGATGCGGTGTTTATTCATTGGACAGGTCGTCGCAAACCGTGGCAGATGGTGTTATCTGATTATGATGCGCTATGGCGTAAATATAATCATTTATCCCCTTGGCAGGATATTACACATGTGCATCCTGTAAAGTCTCCTGAAAATTATCATGATTTTCAGCAGTGGGGACGTTACCAGAAGCGCATTGGTAACTATGGCGGTTATCTAAAAGGTTTGTTTTGGTATAGCGTTTTGCGTATTCAATATAAGCTTAAGAGTTAAGCTACTATAATCGTGTTGTTTAGTTTTTATATGGGTATTTCATAATATTCGTGTATAGTTATTGAATCTTGGTGTTGTTTTTTTGTTGGGTGAAGTAGTGATAGAGTTTCAGTTTTACTACTTTAAGACACGGTTGGGGACTACTGTGTCAGACAATGGAGCGCTATGTTTGAGAATTTTTATTATGGATTACAGCAGAGCTTTAAGCTCTTTCTAGTATTTCCTATATTATGTGGTATTTTACGATTTATATTCATCCTTGCTAATCATCCATACGGTACGCTAAAGGGACGTTGGCGCACTGTATGGGGCGCTATGCGCTATGGCTTTTGGTGGGGCATGGATTACAATGCCTATGTGTTTTTAGTAGGCATGATACTTGTGGCGTTGCCCGGTGCCTTTATCGATGCGTATGCCCATGTCAGCGATTGGGTACTTATCTTGCTTGGGGCTATATATGGCACGTTAATCTATATAGCCTATATGGGAAAACTCATATTTTATAAGCATTTTGGCGATGTTTACAATTATTTGGTAAACATGGGTAAGCATGCAGATAAGAAGATATTGATTGGTGTATTTTTCCGTCAGGATCATGGCGGTTGGATTATCGCCGGGTATTTCTTGTATTTGCCGTTGCTCGTAGCCGCTTGCTATGGCATGTTGCAGTTGCCGTCGCTTGGCTATTATAGTTCGTTGACCGATGGTTGGCGCTATGCGGCGAATACGGCTGTTGTTTTGTTCTCCGTCGCAGGTTTTTATTGGGTTCGCTACGGCGGCACCTTCATGCATGACAATAAGCCGGAATGGGATACTATACCGACAGATGTTAAGGAAGATGTATTCTTAGCTAAGGCGACAGTGGATGACTTGGTGGCTTTGAAGTGGGTTAAGAAACGTTCCTTCAATGATGGCTTCACGCGCAGTGAAGAGGCACTAGAAGGTGGCGTGCAACACGTATTGCAGCAGTTGAAGGCGTCTGGGTCGTCTACTATGGCTTCATCTGGTGTGAACGACGCTGCAGTTACGCAAGGTGCTACAAATCCGTCTTCTTGGGATGGCAATACCAATCCATTGTGGTTATGTCGTCATGAAGCGGAGGGTGCTCGTATTGCTAAGCCGAAGCATGTGTTCTTAATTGTTGGGGAAAGTATTCCTCAGTGGCCGATGGAGGATTTATTTGCCGAGGCTCATGTTATGGATGGCGTTAAGGGCTTAAGTCAATCGCCGACGGCTTGGACGATTCCTCATGTATTGCCTAGCGGTAATATTTCGCGGCCGTCTATTGTCAGCTTGATGAGTGGTCTTTTTGATTCACAATTTGAGCTCAATGAACGAGAAGCGTTCTGGCAGGGAACTGTACCGACTAGCTTTGCCCGTCAAATGAAGGCCTTAGGCTATCGGTCTATTTACTGGTATGGCGGTAACGCATCGAATGGTAATTTCAACAAGTTCGGTAAAGCACAGGGCTTTGACGAAGTACGAAGTGCTATGCTGTTTTGCGGCCAGGATGCCCCGAAAACTTGGGTTGGCGTTTATGACGATGTGTATTTGAAGACGGTGTCGGAGCAGTTGAAGGCTATCGATGAACCGACGTTCCACTTTGTGTATACGACATCGAATCACGGGCCGTATAAGATTCCCGATTCGGTATTGGATTTTAAACCGGATAGAGATATGCCGGATATGCCGGAAGCGATTCGTCGCGATAAGAAGCGTTGTAAGGAAATTGCTACGGGGCGTTACGCAGACCGTGCGATTACCGACTTTGTGCATCGAATTCAAGATGAGTATCCGGATAGTTTAATCATCATCACCGGTGACCACAGTAATTGCTTTACTCGCTTAGCTGGTAGCGACTGGTTGCCGCGTGACTGGTCGATTCATGAACGATTCTGCACGATGTTAACGTTTATTCACCCAGAGTTGCCGGCGATTAAACCGGAAGCTGGAAAGGGGCCGCAGCTGGCAACGCATATGCAAATCATGCCGACGGTTATGGAGTTGTTGGCACCGAAAGGTTTCACGTATTACTCGATGCAGCCATCGCTATTTGATAATCAGTTACCTATCGTGGGAACGCCGCAACAGTGGTTCTATGAAGGGTATCTGGGGGCTTCTGAAGAAGCCAATAAAATTGAGCCGATTTCTCGGTCGGTTCGTGATGTATTACCTAACGGTGATGCGACGGCTATGGCTACGTATAAGCCGGTTGGCGAGGCGCAAATGCAGGCGTATCGTGATTTCACAGCGTGGATTGTGCGCCATGAGAAGGAATGTTTACTGCCGATTGAATAGAGTCGGTCAGTTTTATAGATTTGTAGATTTTCCCAGGAGGTTACAATATGGAGTCTCAGGTTACGGTAGTGGTGCTCACGAAGAATGAAGCATCGCAGATGGAGTCGCTCTTGCAGAATGTAGCGAAGTTGACGCCGCATGTGTTGGTGGTCGATTCTGGTAGCACCGATGATACGGTAGCGCTGGCTGAAGCCGGTGGGGCTACGGTTGTATACCGCGCTTGGGACAATGACTTCAGTGCGCAGCGAAACTTTGCGCTTGAGCATGTGAAGACTCATTGGGTTTTGTATTTGGATGCCGATGAACGATTGACGCCGGACGCGATTGCTTCGATTGAGTCTATGACGGTAGAAGGGGCGCAGGAAGCGGCTTATACGTTAAAGCGTCATGCGGTGCTTTTCGGCAAGGAATTACGCCATGGTGCCATGCGTCCTGATCGAGTGGCGCGCTTATTCCCAACCGATAAGGTTCATTGGGTAAATAAAGTGCACGAACGACCGGAGACGGATTTACCGGTAAAACCGTTGGCCGGATATGCGGAGCACTATACCTATAGCAGTTGGGAACAATATTGGAGTAAATTCAATCAATATACGACCATTTGGGCTGAAGATGCGTATCGTCGTAAGAAAAAAGTTACATGGTTTAGCGCGTTTTCCCATGCAACCTTTGGCTTTCTAAAGGTTACCATCTTTGATGGTGGCTTCCTGGACGGTTGGGTTGGTTTAGTCATGTGCTGGAATCACTACATTTATACATTGATGAAGTATGCTAAGCTTCTTGATTTGTATCGAAAGGGGTAAACTATGGCAGCGGTTGTTTCTGGAATAACTGATACTGACACAATACATATTGTGTTGGCTTGTGATACAAATTACGCCCGCCATGCAGCTGTAGTTATGTCTTCCATTATGGCAACGACTAAGAAGTCGTTGTGGTTTCACATTTTGGGCGAGAATATTGCGCCAGATGTGGCAGCTAAGTTACAAGTGTTAGTTAGCGCTCAAGGTGCACAGTTAACGATATACTCTCCACAGTTGCCGGATGGAATGTATGTCAGTGATCATATCAGTAAAGCAGCGTATTTTCGTTTGTTGATAGGTTCGCTATTACCTGAGTCTGTTCACCGGGTTATCTATTTAGATACGGATTTAGTTGCAATGGCGGATATTAACGAATTATGGTCTGTTGATTTGGGCAGCAATATCGTAGGGGCTGTACCTGACTTAGGCGTACTTTGCTCGTCTAAGTCGATGGCATCTAAACGAAGTGAATTACAGCTTGCTTCTGATGCGTTGTATTTTAACTCCGGCGTAATGCTAATCGATGTTGATAAATGGCGTAGCGAAGATATTGGTGCTAAGACGTTAGCTGATGCTAATAGCCACGAGTATCGTCATCATGATCAGGATGCGTTAAATCACGTATTAAAGGGAAAATGGCTTCCGTTACCATTTCGTTGGAATGTAATCCCGCCGCTGTTCTTCGGGCATTTTAGTGTTTTGTGGGGACGCTTTGGTGCCGAAGCAAAAGATGCATTGCGCCATATTGGTATATTCCATTGGGCTGGGCGTAAGAAACCGTGGCAATATGCATTGTTTGAGTTGTTTAACGGACAATATTATCAATATAGCGATGGGGAAGTAGCGAAGAAAGAACTACCGTGGCATAAGAAAATGCAAATGCGGATGGTGAGGATGATTGTTGGGGAGTAAAAGATAGCAGCTATCAAAATTATGATGAGAAGGTGTTGTGATGTTTGGCTTTAAATTGAAATTTCCTTTTAGGATTACAGGGATTTCAACTCTGTGGGGAGGTCTTTCCTGGGAATATTGTGATAGTTCAAAAGAGAGCAAAGGGAAGGAAATCACATTAGATAGTAACAGTAAAATTTTTGTCTTTATAAGTTCAAAGTGTCAGCCGGAAAAGTATAAAAACATTAGAGCTGTTTTGAAACAACAATTAGAGGATACAGGTATTTTTTCAGTATATATTTTTGAAGAAGCAGGTGCGTCAAGTACCTCGCCTCAAAATAAATATCTTACACAACTTATAAGGTCTGATGTCTGTATTTTTCTTATTGATAATAAAGATGGTATTACTGAAGGTGTGCAACAAGAAATAGATGTTGCTTTAAAGCATGAGAAAAAATGTTTATTTTATTTTTGTGAAGAAAAATCTTTGGAAAAACCTGAGATTTTCGAAACTATACGGAATTCTGGCTTTTGCGTGTATTATACGGTTAAATCTTTTGAAGAATTTGTGACACAAAGTAGTAAGGATTTAGTGAATGACATTTTAGAACTTTATAAAGGGTATTGTAATAAACTGGTTTTTTATCATCCTGATGAGATTTCATCGTTTAATGTAGAACAGTTGAAACAGGTATTATATCCTAAAAGTATTGTTTCAGACTTAAATAAAACTGCAAGTGCAATTATCAACTTTAGTGGAATGCAAATTGATTTAACCGAGAGGGAAGAATATAAGTCATCTGAATTGGATTATTGGTGTGCGTTGTTTTTTGGGGTTTTATTCGGCAATGAATCTATTGATAGCTTTAATCTTCATAAATTTTCTAAAGTAATATTAAAGAATAGAAAAGATTCGTATGATAAAATTGTCGAGAAAAGATGGGAAGCATTGGAGGCATATTTTTCAAATAATTCAGAGAAGTGCTTAAATTGTTTGAATGAAGCTAAAAAAATAGCTGGAAATAGTGATGGTTGGATTCAAAATGATATAGATTTGGATATCCGAAATGTTTATCGTTATCAAGCTCATACGCTTTCAGATATATTACTTCTTGGGAAAAAGTCGTCTTCTGCTGAGGATAATAATATTTCTGAAGAAACTTATTATCCTGGTATTGATAGAATAACTAACAATTTAAATGAAAAATTCTTTTCAGAATCTGTTAGTGATAGATTAGATTACGGATTGAGTTTTACTATTAGTAATGAGCTAGTTGGATGTGCACAGCAACTTGCTAGTATATTGGCAATAGCGATGTATTATGGCTCATTGTCTCATTTGCTATTGATGTTTAGATATGTAAAATACTTTATGGCTTATCTTAGTTTTAAGTATGATAACTTTCAGTTTAGATATTCATATTTAAAGGGAGTGTAAAATAGTTTGTGTAAATCGGTATTGCATGAATCTACTTTATGC
>ERZ791611.2252-NODE-2252-length-9745-cov-17.569763_pt1 | contig 9745 bp, 10 predicted proteins | sample MGYA00510275_ERZ791611 | MGnify/ENA primary metagenome ERZ791611 (study PRJEB30046, sample SAMN00791912) | human gut metagenome | study: EMG produced TPA metagenomics assembly of the A metagenome-wide association study of gut microbiota in type 2... | reverse complement strand
CTTTGCACAGCAGACCGCAGCCGGGCCCGCGGCTGCGCCCGCGGGGGCGCAGGGATGGCGCGCGGACAAATATGACGCGATTCTGGCGAACATCGACGCATACGACGGGACAGAGAAAGGACAGAAGGTGATCGAATGATGCAGGAAAAGGAATGTACGGATATCTGGCGCAGGTATCAGGCGGGCAAGGACCATCACAACCGGACGAACATGTATACGCAGGCGGAAAAGTGCCACCGCTTTTACGAGGGCGACCAATGGCACGGGCTGCAGGCCGGCGACGAAGAGCTTCCCATGCTGAACTTTATCAAGCCCATCTGCCGCTACAAAATCGTGATGGTGGCGATGAACGACACCGCGATCCTGTTTTCTCCGATGGACAACGACCCGAAAAAGGCGGAGATCTGCGAAGCGCTGACGGCGTTTGCGGCGGCGCAGTGGGAAAAGGGCAAGCTGGACAGCAAGAAATGGGCCGTTGTGAAAAACGCGTGCATTACCGGCGACCATTATCTGTACTGCTTCGACGAGCGCACGCCCAGCGAGAGCGTTGTCACGGACATGACCCCGCGGCTGAAAATGCGGCTGATCGACAAAACGGCGCTGTATTTGGCCGACGAGCAGGAGCCGAACCTGGAGGAACAGGAATGGATCATCATCGCCGAGCGCGTACCGGTGGAAAACGTACGCAGGCAGGCCAAAGACAACGGGCTGCCCGAGGCGGAGATACGCCGGATCGTATCCGACGAGGCGGACGAAACCCAGCTTGGCGTGACGGGCGCGGACGAGGTGCAGACGGACAGCGGCAAATGCACGAGCCTTCTGTTCATGCGCAAGACGGACGGCGGCGTTGCGTTCTGCCGCTCCACACAGGCCGTTGTGTACCAGCCCATGCAAACCATCCGCGGCATGGACGTTTACCCGGTGTGCGGCATGCGCTGGGAAGAAAAAATGGGCAGCGCCCGGGGCGTGGGCGTTGTGGAGCGGCTGATTCCGAACCAGATCGAGGTGAACCGCACGCTGGCGCGGCGGGCCATCTGCGTGAAGCGGTACAGCTTCCCCACGGTGGTGTACGACCAGGACAAGCTGCTGGCGCCGGAGAAGCTGGGCGTTGTGGGGGCGAGCATCGGCGTGAAAAACCTGAACGCGAACCCGGTGGGCAGCTTTGTGCAGTACCTGAGCCCCGCGCCCATCAGCGGCGACGCGGCGAATTTACAGGCCGAGCTTGTGGGCACCAGCCGGGAGCTGGAGGGCGCGGGCGAGGCCGCGACCGGACAGGTGGACCCCACGAAGGCCAGCGGCGAGGCCATCAAGGCGGCCCGCGACCAGAGCGCCATCAGCCTGAACGAGCAGAGCGCGGCCTACAAGCAGTTTGTGGAGGACCTGGCGATGATCTGGTACAAGCTGTGGGTGGCGTATTCGGTGCGGGGGCTGCGGCTGGCGGACGGCACGCTGCTGCCGCATGCGGAGCTGGAGGCGCTGGACATCGACATAAAAATCGACATTTCGCCCATCGACCCGTACAGCGTGCTTTCCCGCGAGCTTTCGCTGGAAAACGCGCTGGCGCAGCAGCATATCACATTTGAGGAATACGTGGAGGCGCTGGACGACAATTCCGGCGTGCCGAAGGACAAGTTCCGGGCCATTCTGGACAGGCGCCGGGGGGCCGCGCCGGAGCAAAGCGAAATGCGACCGAACGGGAGCAAGCGCCGGGGTGCGAGCGCGGGGCCACGGCAAGCGGAGCTTGGCGGGGTAGCGAGCACATTGCCCCCGGCGGGGGCGCTGCCCGGTATGGAGCTTGTGGGCGGTGGCGTGCCGGGCGGTTTGCCCGGCGCGGGAATGCCCGTGCAGGGCGGCGCGGGGCTCTTCCCGGGGATGGGCCCCGCGATGGCGTAGGAAAGGGCGGAGGGAATGGAAGCCGCGTGTGGGAAAAGAGGAAAACCCCCGCTTTCGCGGGGCTGATTACGGAATCTGCCGATGGCGTTACTTTCTTAGTGTTAAGAAAGTAACCAAAGAGCGCCGGGTTTTTGCCGTTGGGGCCCCGGCGCGGCGCAGCCGTGACGGGAACGGCAAAATAGCGGTGCGGGGTGGCGAAGCCATGGCCGCGAAGCGGACGGCCGCCCAGGGAGTGCGTAGCGAAATGCCGCGCCCGCTTTTGCGCGGCAAACCCAAAAGGTGGGGCCGGTAACCGGCCAGCCCGGTTTCGCCGCAGGCGAAATGCGGCTGAATGGGAGCAAGGGCCGGGGCGGGGACGGAAGCCGCGTGTGGGAAAAGAGGAAGGCCCCCGCTTTCGCGGGGGCGATTACGAAATCTGCCGATGGCGTTACTTTCTTAATGTTAAGAAAGTAACCAAAGAACACCGGGGGCGTTCCGTTCGGCTAAAAAATCATGATTTCAAATTCCGTATCAAATCATGATTTTTCTTCACGCCTCTCTCCGAGGCCCCCGGCCCCCCAACGGCAAATAAGGAACGATTTTCCGCCGCGCCCTTAACAGTAAGAATGACATGACGGGCGCTTCCCGGAAAATCTGGATTTTGATTTACCCGCATCCTTCGGATGCGAGAGAGTCACAAAAAAATACTCCGTTCCCATTCTTCCTCTTCCGCCGGCAGAGAGTGAGCAAAGGGAATTTTATTTCCAATAGAGAGAATATAGTTCGTATTCAACCGACATGTAAAGGCAGCAGGCGCAAAAAAATATGCTTTGCTGCAAAAGTCTCTCGCACCTGTAAGGTGAGGGTAAATTTGAAATCGGATTTTTCGATAGAGCCACGCGCATGTCATTCTTACTGTTAAGCGTGGCGACGAAAAATCGTTCCTCTTTTGCCGTTGGGGGTCTTAGGGGGCCTCGGAGCGAAGCGTGAAGAAAAAATTGAATTTGTTATGGAATTTGAAATTCAATTTTTTTAGCGTAGCGGAACGCCCCCTAACGTTCTTTGCCTACTTTCTTAATGCTAAGAAAGTAGGCCGTCGGAGACTCGTAATCGTCCCCGCGACAGCGGGGGGCCTTCCTCTTTTCCCACACGCGGCTTCCGCTTTCACCCCGGCGGGGGCGACGACCGGCCAGCGCGGTTCCGCCGCAGGCGAAATGGAGCCGAACGGCGGCAAGCACCGGTTTTTGCGGAGCGAAAACCGAGATGAAATCGAGGAGGTGAAACAAAATGCTATGTCCCTTGTGTAAAACGGAGATGCGCATTTCCGGCAGCCGAACAAAGGCCGAGGGCGACAACAGCCCGGACACCGCTACCAAAGTATACATAGAGCAGGACCTTACCTGCACGAACGCGCAATGTGCGAACCACGGTAAAATCGTGGAGCAGCGGCGGGCGTATCTGATTGGACAGGCATAACAACGGCCGCACGGCTTCGCCGGAAAGCGGCTTGGAAAGGCGGGAACAAATGCAGAAAAGTGTGAAAAAAAGCAACAAAAAAACGGGCGCGGCAGGGAAATATACGGCTTCCGGCGCTTTTGGCGGGGCGCAGCCGTCCAATCTGGTGGAGCTGATCGAGGCGCAGCGCGGCAAAGCCGCTTCGTCCGCGGGCAAAAAGCAGGCCGCAGACACGGCATTGGCAAACAAATAGGCGGACCTGCAGCTGCAAAGCTTCGGGCAGTTCGGGGCGGACCCGGCGGCGATCGTCGGGCAGCAGGCGGGGCAAACGGTTGGCGGCTGGCTTCACAGCAGCGCCGCAAAGCCGAAAGATACGGCGTTGGCAAACGAATGGGCGAATTTGCAGCTGCAAAGCTTCGGGCAGTTCGGGGCGGACCCGGCGGCGATCGCCGGGCAGCAGGCGGGGCAAACGGTTGGCGGCTGGTTGGAAAACCAGCTGGCGCAAACAGGCTTTAACGAGGACGAATCGAAGCTGGCGTATTTTGGTGAAAAATTTACCAACGGCGCGCACAGAGCCGTGGAAGGCGCGTACAACAACGCCATCGACAACAGCCGGGCGCAGGTGGACGCGCAGCTGCGCAACGGCTTTGTGACAGACACGGGCGTGAACCAGCGGGACATTCAAAACGCCCTCGCAAGCATATTCGGCGGAAAATACGCCCAACACGCGCAGGACACGCAGGCCGCAGACCTCGCCGTGGCGGCGGAGCTTTCGGGCGCGGCAGACGGGCTGCGCAGTACCCGCGCGGCGGAGTATGGGCGGGACATCGACGAGCGCTACGGAGCGACCGGCCTGTGGAAGCTGGGAGGCGACGTGGCGGCGGGCGCGGGGCAAATGCTGCCAACCATCGGCATAAACGCGGTGACGGGCGGGACGATGGGCATGCCCTGGCTGTTTTCCTCGGCCGCCGGGAACGCCGCGGCCCAGGCGCGGGCGGGCGGAGCCGACGAGGAGACGGCGTTCCTGTACGGCATTCTGTCGGGCGGCGTGGAAGCGGCGACGGAGCGCATCAGCGCGGGCATTCCGGGGCTGAACAAAACCGGCCTGCTGGACGATGTGTTGAGCCGCGTGGCAAGCAGCCCGACAGGGCGCGGCGCCGTAAAAAAGCTGGTGGACGTTTTGGGCGAGGGCGCGGAGGAGTACATCAGCGAGATCGCGGGGGCATACCTTGCCAGGCTGTGGAACGGCGACGAGCGGGGCGCATGGCAGACCTTTGTGGAAACGCAGCCGGACGCGCTGTACGCGGGGCTTGTGGGGACGCTGACAAGCGCGGTGATGAATTTGCCGGGGGAAGCGTATACGCTGGCAAGGAAAAGCAAGCCCGGCGCTGTACCGGGTGCGCAGCAAAGCGGGAACAGCGCCCCGCGCCTGTTTACGCGGGACGAAGTGCAGGGGATGAGCGCGGGGGAGGTGCGCGAAAACTACGATGCGATACGGGAATCCATGGAAATGTGGGATGAAAACGGGGAGCTGCAAGGCGGCACACAAAGCCGTATGGTTGACAGGCAAGCGCCCGGGGAGGATAATGAAACCACCAGCGGGAATGAGCGGCTTTACACCCGGGCTGAAGTGCAGGGGATGAGCGAAGAGGAACAACTGGCAAATGCGGATGCGATCCGGGAGTCCATGGGCCTGTGGGACGCGGAGGGAAAGTTATCCAAAGAAAGTGAAATTACAATTGAAGAAGTGCGTGATGATTTTGAACAGATAAAGCATATTAAAAATTTGGAAAATTTTGTTGAAGATCCATTGCTTTTAAAAGATGTTTCTCCTGAAACGCTTTATTGTTTTCTTGAAAAACAGGGGTATACAATTTTACCGCTTGCACAAAGTAAAACCTTAACAGGTATCCATTATAAAGATGGTGGAGGATTTAAAGTGAATTGGGGAGGAGATAGAATATTGCAGTATCATCCAGCGACAGGTAGTCATCACAACGGCGCATATTATAAAATATCTTCGGGGAAAACAGGTAAAGTACGAATTGACTTGCATGGAAACAAAATTTAATAAATGAGGTGAATGTAAAAATGGAGACAGATAAAATTAAGAGCACAATTAAAAAAATGGAGAATGTTTTTTTGAAGGCAGGGTTTGAATGGCAAATAATAAATGACGAAAGGTATCTTGTGTATCGTGAAAACTTTTGTCAGATTACATATGTGCATGGCCTTTCGGCCTATGTGATAGAAGCAACGAATAATCGGCGGGAGGCAGAAAACGGTGTGTTGGAAGATGGAGAGTTGTACCCGGACGACATGCCTGAACAGGAACTTTTAAGAATACTGGCGGAAGATATCCGGGAACTTTACCACACGCCGTTTTGAGTAAGCAAATAGTTTTTAATAAGAATAGAGGTATTAGTAAATGAACAGTCCGCAGCGGAAAACCGCTGCGGTTTTTTTGGACCCTTTTATCACCCGCGCCTGCGGCCGCCCAGCGACGGGGCGCATGGCAGACCTTTGTGGAAACGCAGCCGGACGCGCTGTACGCGGGGCTTGTGGGGACGCTGACAAGCGCGGTGATGAATTTGCCGGGGGAAGCGTATACGCTGGCAAGGAAAAGCAAGCCCGGCGCTGTACCGGGTGCGCAGCAAAGCGGGAACAGCGCCCCGCGCCTGTTTACGCGGGACGAAGTGCAGGGAATGAGCGCGGGGGAGGTGAGCGAGAATTACGATGCGATACGGGAATCCATGGGACTGTGGGACAAGGACGGGGAACTTCCGGAGAATATGCCCGAAAGCGGCACGGTTGATGTGCCGGCGGTTGACAGCGAAAGCCCAGCGGGTGATAATGGAGAAAACATTGATTTTTATGTAGCTCCGAATGGAAAAGTTTTGCCGGCAGAGTATAAAGGCTGGATTGGCACCAACAGAAGAGAATCTCTGATAAATTCTGTTGATGACGCAAGACTGAGAAAAATGATTGGTGAAGTGTACAGACCAAGCTCGGTGATTGGTGACGGAGGAACGGCGGACAGCATACGTTTTGAGCGGGAAACAGGGCGACTGTTGAGCAAATCGGGACATTCGCAGAAAGCTCAAAATATGCTGGTGTAATTAAAAAATTAAAGGATTCTGGAAATTTGTCTGACAAAGATTTAAAAGTAGTAACCGAACTTTTGAATGATCTGCGAAAAGCATTGGAGGAAAAGGGATGAACCAAAATAATGTATGGCAGGAGTATTTAAAGGCCGTGCCCGAGCTGCAAGCACCTTTCGAGGCACAATGCCGGGAAAACTGGGTGGATGGAACGGATGGTCCGTATGTCATTTGGGGGATGGGGCTTATGCCCTGCATTCTGGAACGGCTGGCTTATGAAGAACAGAACAAAGATTTACTGGAGCGAACTTTCGCTTTTTTTGAAAAAATGGCCTGTGCCAGCGAAGAAGTACGGGAGCTGCTGTTGTATGCGGTACTGGAAAAACTTGGGGACGATAAAGCGGTTTTGGCCAAAGCAAGGCTGTTGATGGGCGCAAAAACGTTGGAATATTCCCGGCAGGTAGAGGCCTTTTTGGGGCGGGAATAAAGCTGTGAGAATGGGATAACGCCCTGAAGCAACCGTGAGCGGCAGGCAGCTTTACACCCGCGCCGAGGTGCAGGGAATGAGCGCGGGGGAGGTGCGCGAAAACTACGATGCGATACAGGAATCCATGCGCCGGGGTTTTGCCGTCGGGGACCCGGCGCGGCGCAGCCGTGACGGGAACGGCAAAATAGCGGCCCCTGTGGGGCCGGTAACCGGCCGTGCGGTTTCGCGGAGCGAAATGGAGGCCGATTTAAGGCCGACAAGCGCCTTTGGGACAAAAACGGGGAGCTGCTGCAAAGCGCGGAGACGGAGACGGCGCGGCGCATGGCGCTGGAAACGGGGCGGGCCGGCAAAACAGACCTGGACTGGCTGGAGCATCTGGCGGGCACGGCGAAAATGGAGCTGCAATATGTGTTCCAGCCGGGCAGCGGGGTGCAGGCCGCGGTGCAGGGCAGGCGCATTACGGTGAACCTGGGCGGCGCGGGCTATGCGTTCGGCGCGGCGGTGCACGAGCTGGGGGCACAGCATGAAGGCGGCGGACGCGAAAGCGTATGCAAAATTTGAGAGCGCCGTGCTGGGGCTTGCACAGAGCGACGCGGCTTTGGAGCAGATTGCGCGGCAGACGGCGGCGGACTACTTAAGCCCGGACAGCCCGGCGCGCGCGGGGCTGCTGGACGCACAGGGGAATATCGACGCGGCGGCGCTGAACGAGGAAATAAGCCTGCGGCTTGCGCAGGAGCTTGTGGCGGACCCGGAAAAGCTGGTGCGCGCGGTGGAGCGCGACCGGGGGTTGATGGAAACCTTTCTGGACTTTGTGCGCGGGCTGAAAAACCGCATCGCCATCCGTCTGAGCGGCAGCGAGCGGGCCATGCTGGACGAAGCGGAGCGCACGCTGGTGAACCTGCTGCGTGGCGAGGCGGGAAGCGTTGCGGGGGAGAAATACAGCTTTGTGCGCGCCACGGACGCGGAGCAGATCGCGCGTGCGCAGGAGCTGGAAGCCCAGGGGGAGAACGCGAAGACGATATGGAGCGAAACGCACCTGACAAGGGACGGCGGCGGCGCGTGGGTGCGGGAAATTAGCGACCGCGGCGCAAAGCTGTATCCGAACGGCAACGCGCGGGGCGAAAAGGGCAGCCGCCTTGCGGACTATCTGGAGCACCCGGAGCTGTATGAGGCGGAGCCGGGTATAGCGGACATAAACGTGGAACTGGGAACGCTGTCGGAAAGCGAAAAGGGAAAATATTCTCTGCAGGAACGAACGCTGCGTTTTACTGAAGACACGTTTAAAAATAAAAGCATGTCGGACATAATGCACGAGGTACAGCACGCCATTCAAAATGAGGAGGAGCTTGCAACGGGCGGAAGCCGAAAGCTGGCATATGCGGCGCTGGTGAGCGACGCATATGAAGCGGTAAAGGATACGCCGGAGTTCCAAAGCCTGCAAACAAAAGAAGAAAGGCTGCATTATCTGGAAGAAGCGGCGGCGAAACAGGCGGGCGCGCCCGATATAGAAACAGCGGCCACCAACGGATATGTAAACCTCGGCGGCGAAAAAATGGCGCGGCAAACGGCAAAGCGCTGGTATTACACCAAAGACCAGCGTGAAAAAACATGGCCGGACGTGGCGGGCAACGTGCTGGACAAAAGCGTTGAATCCCAGCGCATTGTTGAAACGCTGGAAAGGATAGGGTATACTGAAGATGAAATAGAGGCATTCATAAAAAATTGGGGGGGACAAAAGTGACAAACAAACGGCAAAAGGAATACTATAAAGAAAAAACCAGATATTGGATCACAACAATCGATGACTTTGAGGATACACCGTATACATGTGCTGTGATTGATGAAACCTGCCGCTTGATAAAATTGATAGAAGCCCACCCGGAACTGGCGGAGGAAGAATATGTTCCCAGCGAGGAATTTTTGGAACAGGCAAAAGTGGAAGAAGGCTATTCATTCTATTCACTCCCCTGCTTGGACGCCCGATACGGATTGCTGAAAAATTCAGAGCAGTTGGAAGATTTGAAAAAAAGAATCTCGTGGTATCAGCGGCGTAAAGAACGGCCTTATATGTCTTATAGCGAGGAAACCGCACAGGCAGTAGCTGAAGAAATTGCCCGTATCAATCGCTTGCTACAAGAGCGTCCGGAACAGGCGGAGGAGACCTATATTCCCCCGGAAGAATACCTGGCGCAAATCAAAGGCACCATGTTCTGGTAAAACAAAATATCCCCGAAAACGCAAGGCCGCAGCGGTGCAAACCGCTGCGGCTTTTTTGCTGCTTTTTTGCCTGTTTTCTTTTGGAAAATTCCGGAAAAACGGACTTGCGAAGGCGTACAATGATTACAGGATAAGGCGGGCGCACGGGCTTGCGCTTATCCGAAATTCGCAGGCAACGCGGAAAAATCCAACCGCTTTCCAAGCGTAAAAAGGGGTGCCCGGAGGTGAGCGCCGCCAGCGGCGGATACAGCGAACCGGAAGGGCTGGGCAGCAGCGAGGAGCCGCACGAGCATGCGCCGCATGCGACGGAGGCGACCGCTGCAACCGGGGCGACGCTTCAAAGGGCACACAAAAAAATTCGCTTTCCAAGCGTAAAAAGGAGCAACCATGGAAGAAATGAACACCATCGAAATGCAGGCGCAGGAGAGCGCCGCAGGGACCGCCGGATATGCGGAAAGCACGGCGCCGGCCGGGCCGGAGGCTCCGCAGGGGGACCCGGGCGGCGCGGACAACGAAGGGACGGGCGCGCGGCGGCAGACACCGGAGGAAAACGCCCGTTTTGCCGCCATGCGCCGCCGGCAGGAGGCGCAGCAGCGGGAGGAACGGCTTTTTC
>ERZ791611.2248-NODE-2248-length-9760-cov-1.796084_pt1 | contig 9760 bp, 9 predicted proteins | sample MGYA00510275_ERZ791611 | MGnify/ENA primary metagenome ERZ791611 (study PRJEB30046, sample SAMN00791912) | human gut metagenome | study: EMG produced TPA metagenomics assembly of the A metagenome-wide association study of gut microbiota in type 2... | reverse complement strand
CCCGCTATGCAGGGGCAAGTTTTTTCTCCTGTGCACTTTTCGTTCTCCGTATCTACTTCAGGTTAATCGTTTCCCAACACAACCCGTCCCGCAAGGGTAAATGGCACGCATGCTGCGCCCTTGCAGGACAGAACGATGCCGGGAAAGCGAACCGTCAGGCGATACGAAGACGAAAATCACACACTGACGGAGAAAAAACCATGACAATTTCCCTGCATTACCCCCGGACAAGCGCCCCTAACACCGCAGCGGCGACCAGCGTATCCCCGCTGGACCCGTCAGGCTCCTCAAAAACGAAATTTTCTAAAACCAGAAAGGATATTTATCAGACCGTTACCGACAACATCATTGCAGCGCTGGAAGCCGGTGTTAAACCCTGGTCCTGCCCGTGGCAGCGTGTATCCGGCATGTCTGGATTGCCATCTAATTACGCCACCGGCGTGGCCTACAGTGGCATGAATATCATGTTGCTGTGGAGCAGTGCATCAAAACAGGGGTTCAGCGATTCACGCTGGTTGACCTATAAACAGGCCCAGTCGGTAGGTGGACAGGTTCGCACGCGTGAACGTGGCACTACAGCCATTTTCTACACCACGCTGGAGAAGGAAAACGACGCCGGAGAAATCGACCATATCCCGATGCTGAAAACTTTCACCGTGTTTAACGTTCAGCAAATCGACGGCTTGCCTCTGACAAAGGTAACTGTCAGTCCGGAAGCGACATTTGCCCCGTTGCCGCAGGCTGAAAATCTGTTCAGGAAGAGCGGCGCAAACATCATTGAGAAAGGACAAAACGCCTTTTTCAGCCCATCAACTGATGAAGTCTGGTTACCGGAGCGCCATCTATTCGCTGATGCGGCTAACTTCTATGCTACCGGCCTGCATGAGCTTGTCCACTGGAGTGGGGGTAAAAAACGCCTGAACCGTGAAATGAAAGGGAAGTTTGGCAGTGCGGATTATGCAGAGGAAGAACTGGTGGCGGAGCTGGGAAGTGCTTTTCTGATGGCGGACCTGGGGATTGAGGGAGAGGTACAACATGAAAGCTACATTGCTTCCTGGCTGAAAGCTCTGAAAAACGACAGGCGCTATATTTTCAAAGCGGCCAGCGCCGCCTCTAAAGCGCATCGTTATCTGATGGATAAACTCTGAGGCCGGAGCCGGACAACCGCAAGGGAATGCGGTTACATGGTTTTTAACCGGCAACGCTGCAAGGCGCAGGCTGAGGCGGAACGCAGCACAGCGAGTACCGAACAGTCTGCGCCTCGCAGTGGAATAAATAATTTCTGGCCTGGCGGTATCGCCGCCAGGCCGGTGAGGCCACCATGTTGGCCTGTGTAAAAGCTTACGTATAGCTGTCTAATGACAGGCGTTTCAGTTCATCAAGGGTATAAATGCGAAACACCCGGCGGTGGCGTTCTTCCAGCGGGACGTGCTGATGGTTGATGATGACATGCCTGATGCTGTCAAACAGCAGTTCAAGTGCACGCTTCTTCTGTGGATCGGGTACAACATAAAAAACGTAAATCCACTGCTTGCGGGTACGGGCCAGCAGGTGGCTTGCCATGATCGACTGATAACGAGCTCGGGTTTTCAGGCGGCGCTCGGTTTCAATGGCAATAACGTTACCGTCAGGCAGGGTCAGTAACCCGTCCGGGCGATGTTTCACCTGATACTGGCTGATAAAAGTGGTCCGGTCGCCGTTAATCCATCCCGAAGCACCTTTTTTCTCCAGAATAAGCCTGGCGGCCTGATTATCAAGATGATGCTCCAGCGTCCAGCCGGTAATTCTGAACGGTTCAAACCTCGCGGGAAAGATTTTATCATCCGGGGTTAACACCACCGCCAGCCCGTCGCTGGTGATCCCCCATAATGAAATCTTCATTGTCCGTGATTCAAGCACATGCTTCTGGATTAACCCCATTTTCTCAGTTTTTGCCAGCAGCGAATAAAGCGATTTATGATCCCGGAAACCAAATAGCAGCATCAGCGTTTTGAAATCGCTGTAGGTTTCTTCTTTCAGGAAGTTCAGCAGTTGTTTTATTTTTTCTCTGTTGCGTGTCTGGCGCTCGTGATATGTCGAAATCAGCATAACCGCTCCTTAAAAATCCAGCGGGGACAGGTGTTCTCCCTCATCAGGTTGGGGCTCTGCCGGTTTGACTTCGCTTCCGTTGAAGAAAAGATCCGGGTACGTTGTCATTACATCCTGTATGGATGGTTTATCATCCTCGTCAAAATCCAGTGCGATTTTCACCGGTGCCGCCGATGCGGCAATATCAGGGGAAACCGAGAAGATTTTTAGCTGACGCTTTCTGACCTTTATCGGTGAAATCAGTGAAGCAGAAGGTAGCGTTTTTGTCGTAAAGATAAAGCTGACAAAATCGGGCAGGTTCAGGATCATATTGCTGTCAATAAAGAAACGTTCGGCCTGGCGGATTGTGCGCTCACTGTCGATCGTTTCCGTCAGCATATTATCCGTTTTCGCTTTACGGAGTTCATCATCCACCAGAATCGTGCCTGACATTCTCGCCACCCATTCCGCTGTATCCGGGTCCATAACCCGGTATACCAGCTTGAATTTTGCATTTTCAACAACCGCACCGACAACGGCGTCACCTTTCAAATCTGCCGGGCAGTCGTTTAAATCGGCGATGGACTGGTGGTCCATAATAATGTGTACGCCTTTATCCCGCGCCGCACCTAAACCTTCCAGCGCTGGTCTGGATAAATGGTATTTCAGCTCGGAAAGATAAATAGCAATGGGGCGGGGTACGTCTGTTACTCGATCGCGCTTTTCTGCCAGTTGGTAAAGGCGAACCAGCAGCATGCGCTGGGCGGTAATAATTTTGCTGTTTCGCATGGAGCCGACAACATAACAGCAGCCGCCCTCATCAAATATGTGCTTAAGCGAAAAGCCTTCTGGTGAGTTAATGGCATTGAGTATTGCCAGTTCCTCAATCTTGCCGAAAAATGCTTTGATTTTTTCGGCAACTCCCTGAACGTAATCACCGTTATAGACATCACGGATTGTTGCCGATGGATTATCACTGACAAATTGTGCGGCGATACGCGCGGCTTTTCGGTCATCAATGCGATAAAAATCCGATTCCTGCCCTTTTTCCGCCAGGCTGAAACCTGCTACGAACAATTCTTCCAGTTCATCGGGCGTGATATCTTCAATCAGATTTAACTGGTAGTGCTGTTTTCGCAGGTCAATTAAGGCAAAGGGTTTTCCTGCATCCTCGCAGGCTTTCCGGTAAAGGTGTGGTGCCCATTCATCGTCTTTGGGGTCCATAACAAACACTCCTTCACCGGCAATAATACTTTGATATAGCAATATCCCGGCAGCTACCCCTTTACCGGCTCCGGTGGTGCCGATAATATCCGCGTGCTGTTTCTGCCAGTCATTTAACGGGAGATACATTGGTTCGTTCTCCCTGTCCATGCCGATAAATAGCCCTTTACTCAGGTCGATATAATGCAGCGGGTCATAATGCAGTGTTTCCGGCAGCAGGGACTTTACGGTGCGGACATCGGTGCGCAATTCCCGTTCAAGGGTGGTTTTTTTAACAAGGCGTTTCTTTATTTTATCCAGTTCCGGCGTGAATACCCGGCGAAGTATAATATGAAAAATAATCCCGGTCACAGTGAAAGCAATCCGTGCTGACCAGGCTAGTACCGTATTATCACTGGTGAGTCTGGTCTTATACAGCCACTGGAAGGATCCGATAACTATCGGGGCCAGTGTGCCGGAGAGAAAACACAGCATTGAAAAAGCAATAATCATCTTTTGCCACAGCGGGGCTTTTTGCCGTTCATCGCTTTTCAACGAGGCGAAAAACGGCATCGTCAGCCCCGATAACAGCGCCAGCATCAGCTGATGCTGTTGCACAAAAGCCAGCACCGCCAGCATCCCATTCACTATCGGCGACAGTGAAACGGCCAGCTTATTCAAAATCACGATGCCTCCTTCGTCAGCAGTTCGCCCCATGACATCGCCCCATCAGTTCGCCCCACGGTGTCGGGCGAAAAGACGGGGCGAGCGTATGGGGTAAAGAAGGTGGCCGCTGTGCGGCCATGTGCAGGAAAGCATGCTTCCCTGCACGAAACGGCGTGCGCCGGTACATGCGGGCTGGACGCCCTTATTGCTCGGTGCATGGGGGTAATGTCGCGGCTGGACGCCACGCCAAAACCCCCAGGGTCAAAGGCGGCACACCGTCGTCCGCTACGCGCGACCACCCTCTTTAAGACGGTCGCTTTCGCCTTTTTCTTCCCTTTGCTCGTTCCTCGCAGCGGGAATAAAAGGGAAGCTGACCTTTAAAGAGGGTGGTCGCGCCACGCTACCGGCTTTGGGCCGGAGACTTAGCTGCGACGGTGTGCGGGGCTGCGCCCCCCGGGTAAACCGCTGTCGTGGGCGACAGCTTTTCGCTCGCTGGGGCGGCGAAATTTATCCGGCTCCCCCCGGCCTGCAAAATCCGCGTGGGCGCGGCTGTTTGCAGGTGAGGTGCGGTGCCTGAATTATTTTCGCTCCTTAACCCGCGAAAATATTTCTGTCCGCAGCCTCATTTTTACGGCCCCTGTTTCTTCGCTTCTTAATCCGCGAAAAATAGAAGCCGTAAAAACCTGAAAACCGTCATGCTCTGTGCCCGTCTCGCCAGTATTAACCACGAATGCGGCCATATTTACTGATGATCTGACTGATAGCCGCAGGGTCTGCCAAATCACATTCACTTAAAAATGATTGTCTGGCATCGGCCGTATGGTCAGGAAGAAAGCCGTGTTTATTCTTTATCACGATATTAAAGAATGCACGTTCAGCGGAATGACATTCACTGCCGCCGCCATTTCCGGTTGCTTTACCGTACATACATAACACCACCTCGCAGGCATCAGCAGCCAGTACAGATGTTGAACATGATGCAATAACGCAGAACAATAATACGGAGGATATTGCTTTTTTCATTTCAGTTACCATTATGATTAATTAAAGGTTGCGTTTTTTGGCTAATGTTATTTGTCGGGGTTATTTTCTGAATGTCTCTTTCGTGCTGTTTAAATGAACTGGCTTAAAGTAAATATCACTCATCCGGCGCACATCGCCGTGTATATCAATGCTGACGATGACATCAATGCTTTTAAGTACCTTGCGTAACAACACATCAAAAGGAATGTTCCGGCAGTCGGGGTTTTCATAGCAGCGGTCAATGATCCCTTCAATACATTCTGCCGGACAGCCCGCATGCAGGGAGGTGATTAACCCCTCATGCCCGGAGCCGACAATTTTCAGCGCGTCCCACGCTTCCCGCCCACGAATTTCCGCCAGTAATATCCGGTCAGGGTTCATACGATAATTAGCACGGATCAGCCTGCCGGGCGTGACAATAGCATTATCCCCGGCATCCGCCGGGTAAAAAAGATGAACATAATTGCTGTGGTGATAAAAACGGATTTCGGGATTATCCTCAATCGTTACCAGACGGAGATGCAGCGGAATATAATGCAGCAGCGTTTTCATATAGGTGGTTTTGCCGGAGCCGGTTTCACCCACAATAAAAATCGTTTTGCCGTATTCCACCGCCTTTTCCATAAAGTGGGGAATATCCCCGCTGTGATATAACCGGATTAGTGCATTATCCTGACTTTCCGTTTTTTCCTGACCGGCCACGCGCTGATAAAATCCCGCATCAATCCATGACTGATGTGTTTTCTGCTCAAACGAGGGTTTGCGCAGCGTAATGGACACCGTATTACGTTCACAGGCCGGAGGAATAATCGCCTGAATACGTTCGCCAGATCCTAATGTTGCAGAAAGGATGGGTGATGTATCGTCAATATTATCGTCATGCCAGGACGCCAGCGCTCTGGCAAAAGCATGGCACTGACGCAACGTGATGGGGGATGCCTGTTTTTGCCATTTTCCCCGAATTTTTGTATGCAGCTCACCCGGCCGGTTAACAGCAATTTCTGTCAGGCCATCCTGAGCAAGAAAGTCGCCAAACAGCCGGTTTTTCATAAAATCCAGTGACAGGTTTTCAGCGTTCATACCATTTCTTTTTCAGCCGTAGTTGATAAACAGAGGAAAAATCAATATCCGTACCGGTCATGATGCCGATCACATCGCCCTGGTTCAGGTACATCGTGGGCGGGATATTGATGCTGTTTTCCAGCGTCGTTTTCGCCATTTCCGCCGTGGCGGCGCGGGTGTTTTCGGTATAGTCGGTATTGCGGTCTTTACCCGGCGCGGCATCTGATGCCGCTGCCGCCACGTCCTGCACGGTACTGAGCATCAGGGCGTTGCCGAAACGCTCCCAGAAATGGCTGTCGATCCAGCCCGCGATCCCTGCCTCGCCGAGCGGGCCGGTGGCCTGCGTATCGGTGAGCGGGATTTGCAGGCTGCCGGGCTCCGGCGTGCGCAGCTCCGTCCACAGCACAAACATCCGGCTGCGCCCGTGTTGCAGTGCGCCGGTGCGGTAGACGCCACGGGCGACTGTTCCGGCCGGGATCAGCTTCACATGGTTGCTGGCGCTCCAGACATCCTCCCCAATCAGGCAGGAGATACGACCGCCAACATCGGACACGAAGCGCCGCATCATCGAACACGGAATATAACGATCCACCGGGATATAGAGATCGGGATCGAGGCCCAGCCGCCTGACACCAGTGACACTGGCAACGCCCGGATTGTCGTTGTTATTGCTGCCTGCCGGTGCTGTCGTATCCGGGCAGCGCAGACGTCCATCTTCGCCACTGACCAGTACAGACTGACAGGATGTGTACGCCGTGGAGGCTGACGGGCTGCCCGACGTTCCCGCGTTGTTGCGCGATCCGCTTCGGGACGTGCGCATATCGTCGCCTGACCCTGTACTGTCGCTGTTCAGCCCGTCTGCCAGTGCTGCCGCCTTGTTCAGGGCGGGCGGCCCGGGCGGCAGAGCTGGAGTGGCCGGGGCGCTCTGACTGGCAGGGTCTGTGCTTTCCTGCCTCCCAGGCCCGAACAGGCCAAACGGGTTACTGTCCAGACCCAGATTCTTACGCTCATGCTGCACCGTACCGGAGGAGGGCGGCGCGGTGCCAGATTCTTTCTCATCACCCGTTTTCAGGGCGCTGAGAAGACGATCGCCACCGGATGCCAGCGCGATGACCAGGACCAGACTCAGCAGGCTGACGATCAGCATGCGGCGACCTGAAGCTTTACGGAAACGGGTCACTTCCGGCTGACCGGGCGGCGTTTTCTGCTCCGGCTCCTGATATGCCATTGCCGCGTGGGCGCGTTCACGGGCTTCCGCTTCCCGTTCTGCGGTGGTTTTTTCCGGTTCGTCCGGGAAAGATTTGTCGGTCATTTTGCCTCCAGCGTAACGGACGGCGAAACGGTGTCACTGTTGGTCAGCGGGATACGCCCGGATCCGTCGTTTTCGATCCCCACCACCGAGGTGCCGTAACGCAGAACCAGTTGCGGCGATGCCGGAACCGCCATCACGGTGTAGTTGCCCTGTTTAATGGTTCGGGGCGTGACCGCCTGCTCCAGGCCGTTCACCACCCGGAAAACGGATGGCAGGGTTTTCGCAGGAGAAAAACCGATATACGCAAAACGACCGTCATCCCAGGTAAAGTCCGGGGCGATGGAGGCTGAGCCAGCTGCCACCCGTTTTGTATAGCGCCAGTTGCGCGGCGTGGTGGCCTGCCCGAATGCCGCCGCTATCCGCTGCCGGTCCAGTGCTTCCTGCTGATGTTGCTGACGGGCGGCGCTGGCGGCGGCAGACTTTTTTCGCAGTTCGTCGGGATAGCGGTAGCGGATAACAAAGGCCTGGGCGGGCGAGTCTTTATCCAGCACGTTCAGTTCCAGGCTGTAATCGCGCTTCGAGGTCACCACGAACAGATTGGTTTTCCAGTCTTTTGCCGTCGGCAGAAACACCTGGCTGACGTTGTTGCCGCTGGCGTCCGTGACCGGCTGAGTAATCGGGTTCGGGCTGACGCCCACCCGGTTGTCGCTTTTCGTCACGGTCCAGCCTTTGGGGAAACCCGCCTGCGCATCGATAACGGTTTCATTGTCATCAAACACCAGCATGGTGACGTAGCCGGGGCGGGTACTGACGACCGTGGCGTTCTGGCTGTTGTACGTGACGTTCTGCATCCGGCTGTCATACGCGCTGCCGCGCGGTGTCGCTGCGCCCCATGCCAGGCATGACACCATTAAGCCAGAGAGGAGCAGGGGATGTTTCAGCATCATTCCCCCCCCAGCTCTTTATCGCGCTGGTAGCTGGTGACGATAAAGCCCAGCGGGTTCACTTCGCGCTGGCTGTCGGTCAGTTGCCGGTGCGGGACGTAGCGGTAAGTGAGGCGGATATTCCACACATCCGTTTTCACGGAATTATCAGCAACACGACGGATTGTGCGCTTAATACGCAGTGTTGCCAGATTATCCGGCCCGGTGGCAGGCGCATGCACATTGGAAATAATGGCGATATAAACGACATATTCCGCCTTATTAAAAATCACGTCCGGTGCCTGGTCGCCGTTAAACCCGTCCAGATAGTCCCGGTTCACGCTGTCGCTGTTAAATAACTGCATCCCCGCAGCGAATGCAGACGGAGTTCCATCACGCTGGAGGGAGAAATAATTATATCCCTCGCGAAGTCTGACATAGTGTGCTGCCAGTGAATGTGCCAGCGCTTTTTCAGCAGCAATATCCCGCTCCTTCACGCGGGTCATATATTCATAGCGCCCGGTCTGTTTATCCACTGACCATAATTCAGTGTCGGAGGTTTTCAGCGGCAGCAGAATAATAATGGCCGCAATCGCCATTGCGGCCAGAACCAGTCCGGCAGCGGCCACCCGCCAGGCGGTTTTTCGGGAACGTTCTTCCTTTTCCAGCAGTATGGATTCAAAAGAGCGGGAAACATTAACAATGTTCTGAATATCAGACATGGTGAGTCAGCTCCTGAATGATGGCGGGGGAATTCACTGGCTCGGGTTCGCCGGATACCGGTGGGAGGTCGCCCTGATGCCGTGCGCAGCCCGTGAGCGCGCACAGCATCAGAAGGATGATGCTGAATTTCATGGAAGCCCCTTATCGTATGGATGCAGGAATGCCGCACCGGTGGCGCAGGCCACGGCGTGACGGGGAAAGGAAATTAAGGATCGGGAGGATTAACGGTGACGCTGCCGGTTCAGGCGTTTCATGCTTTCGATGGCTGCGGCGCGTTTCTGCCAGGCGCTCACGGTTTTATCCGCGCCTGCGCCGGTGAGTCTGCCGGTCGCCGCTGCGACGGCCATGCCGCCTTTCGCAGTCAGGCGGGCACCGCCCTTTACCCCCGCTCCGGCGACTCCTTCGGCGGATTTGTTCGCCAGTCCGCTCAGGCCACTCATGGCTGCCCCCTGCAGCACCGCCTGTACGGCGGCCCCGCTGAGTGCGCTGGCGAGCTTCGCGGAGAACCAGACCATCACACCTGCCGCTATCCCGGCCAGCAGGCACTGCGCCGCCAGCGTGACCATATTGGTTTCAGCGGATGTTTTTGTTGCAGCATCCAGTATCTTATTCAGGTAATTAATGGCGATACGGATGGATAAGGCGGAAAACATGATCGTTAATATTGCCGCAAAAATCGTTTTCAGCCAGTTATCAAACATCGGTTTAAGAAAACCGTACAGCAGGCAGAAAATAAAGAGCGGCGCGGTGGTGGTCATTAACAGGATGGTGATTTCGGCGAGCAGGTTGACAAAGGTGGCTGCCATCAGCAAACCTTACGGTACGGTGCTTCGATGAAGCC
>ERZ791611.2243-NODE-2243-length-9765-cov-17.220391_pt1 | contig 9765 bp, 5 predicted proteins | sample MGYA00510275_ERZ791611 | MGnify/ENA primary metagenome ERZ791611 (study PRJEB30046, sample SAMN00791912) | human gut metagenome | study: EMG produced TPA metagenomics assembly of the A metagenome-wide association study of gut microbiota in type 2... | reverse complement strand
AGCCGCCGTGGGCGTCGGCGCCCTGTGGCGCTGCCTTGTGCACTGCCGGCACGCCTGCCGGGCCCGTCGCAGCCACCGGCCCTGCCTGCTTTCTCAACGGCGCGGAGGCCATGCGCCGCCTTGCCCCTGCATTTAAAACGGAACATCCGGCCCGGCGACGGCTCGCCCCAAAACGCGGCCGCCCCGGGGACACTTTATCGTTCAAGGGGGTATATTTATCATGTTCTGGGTCTATGCGGCGCTTGCCGTATCGCTCGTATCCTTTTTTGTCGCGGCGTATTTCTACAACTGGGTAAAAAAACTGCCCACGGCCAATCCGAAGCTGGATGAGGTCGGCGCGCTGATCCGCGAGGGCGCGTTCACCTTCCTCAGGCGGGAATACCGTGTGCTGGGGCTTTTCTCCATCATCGTGATGGCCGTTATCTTTTTGTTCTTTCCGCAGCCTGTCTGGGCCGGCGCGGGCGTGGGCAAAAATCTGCTGATGGTGTTTGCCTACCTGTGCGGCACCGTGCTTTCGGCGCTGGCGGGCTATGTGGGCATCTCCATCGCCACCATCGCCAACCTGAAGGCGGCCACGGCCGCGCGGGAATCCATCCAGAAATCTTTTATGGCGGGCTTCCGCGGCGGCGCGGTGATGGGCATGGCCGTCATCGGCACTTCTCTGGCAGGCGCGGCGCTCATTTATATCATCTCCCGTGACGCGGACGTCATTATGGCGTTCAGCTTCGGCGCAAGCTCTCTGGCGCTGTTTGCCAAAGCGGGCGGCGGCATCTTCACCAAAACGGCCGACATCGCGGCCGACCTGACGGGTAAGGTGGAACTGGGCATCCCCGAGGACGACCCGCGCAACCCCGCCGTGATCGCGGACAATGTGGGCGACAACGTGGGCGACGTGGCCGGCATGGGAGCCGACCTGTTCGATTCCAATGTAGCCGCCATGGCCGCCACCATCGTCATTGCCCTTTCCCTGGGCGAGGTGCCCTTCCTGTTCTGCGTCACCACGCTGGGCCTGCTGGCCTCTGTTGTGGGCGTGCTGTGCGCCCGCCTGGGCAAAAACGGGAATCCTTCCCGCGCGCTGAACGGCGGCACCTATCTCACCTGCGGTGTGTTCGCGGCGCTCACTTTCATCGCCTGCCTTGCTTCCGGCTTTGAGCTGCGCCTCTGGGGCGCGGCCATGGTGGGTATGCTGGCGGGTGTCATCATCGGCATCACCTCCGATTTCTTCACGGGCGACGACAAGAAGCCCGTTGCCAAGGTGGCCGAGGCCTGCCAGAGCGGCCCGGCGTTCACCATCCTCTCCGGTTTTTCCTATGGGCTTTTGTCCGCGCTGCCCGCGCTGGTGGGCATTGGGCTTGCGGCGCTCATTTCCTACAAGCTGTGCGCGCCCCTGGGCGCAGGGTATGAGATGCTGGGCATCTCCTGTGCGGCCATCGGCATGCTTTCCATCGTGGGCATGATCATCTCCAGCGACGCCTACGGCCCCATCGTGGACAACGCCCGGGGCGTGGCGGAAATGGCGGACCTTGGCGATGAGGTTCTGGAGATCACCGACGAGCTGGATGCAGCCGGCAACACCGCAAAGGCCATCACCAAGGGCTTTTCCATCGGCGCGGCGGGCCTGACCGTCATCGCCCTGCTGGGCGCGTTCCGCGAGGTGGTCCAGGCTGCGGGCGTGGAGATCACGTTCGACCTGATGGACCCGCTGGTGTTCTTCGGCATGCTGGTGGGCGCAGCCATCCCGGCCGTGTTCTCGGCCATGCTCATTATGGGCGTAAACCGCAACTCCCAGCTGATGGTGAAAGAGATCCACCGCCAGTTCAAAGAGATCCCCGGCCTGAAGGAAGGCACCGGCAAACCGGATTATGCGCGCTGCATCGATATTTCCACGCTGGGCGCCATCCGTGAGCTGGTCCCCGCGGGCCTTACAGCCATTGCCGCCACGCTGCTGGTGGGCTTCATCGGCGGCGTGCAGGCCATCGGCGGGTACCTGACAGGCAACATCATCTCCGGCCTGCTGCTGGCGCTTTTGATGAGCAATGCGGGCGGCCTGTGGGACAACGCGAAAAAGTACATTGAATCCGGCCACTTCGGCGGCAAGGGCAGCGACGCACACAAGGCCGCTGTCATCGGCGACACCGTGGGCGATCCGTTCAAGGACACCGCCGGGCCGTCCATCAACACACAGATCACCGTCGTTTCGCTGGTCAGTTCTCTGGCGGCGGTTTTGTTCCTCACCTATTCCATCTTTTAAAGCAAGCGCAAAAAGAGGCCCCGGCTGCTGCCGGGGCCTCTTTTTTACGGAGCAGCAGCTTACAGGTCGTCTACCAGAGCGGTGCTTTTCGCATAGGCCGTGCTCTTTGCCTCAAAGAAATCCGTTTTCACCAGGTTGGCGTTGGAATACTGGCTCACCCAGGCCATGTTGGCCGGCTCGGCCTCATAACCCTCATACAGCGTGCCGAAGCCCAGGCTCGTCCAGCGCAGATTGCCCAGATACCTGATATAATCCGTCACCATCTGCCGCGTCAGGCCGGGGATCGCGTCGCCGATGACATAATGGCCCCACGCGGTCTCCTGCCGCACGCCCTCCTCCAGCAGCTCGCGCATCATGCGCACGTTTTCCGTACCGAACAGCTCGGGCTGTTCTTTCTGCAGCTCCAGGATGATATTGCGGAACAGCCACAGATGGGTGTTCTCGTCCCGGTTGATATAGCGGATCTCTTGTGCGGAGCCGGGCATCTTGCCGTTGCGGCTGAGGTTGTAGAAAAACATGAAGCCGGAGTAGAAATACACGCCTTCCAGAATGTAGTTCGCCATCAGCGCCCTGAGTAGCGCTTCGGGGCTTTTCTCGCGCTGGAACGCATTGTAGCATTCCCCGATGAACGTGTTACGGCGCAGCAGATGCTCGTCGGTTTTCCACTGGTAAAGGATATTGTCACGCTGTGTGGGGCTGCAGATGGTGTCCAGCATATAGCTGTAACTCTGGCTGTGGACACATTCCTGGAATGTCTGGATGTTAAGGCACAGATTCACCTCGTTGGCTGTGATGTATTCGCCGAGGTTCGGCAGGTTCGCCGTCTGGATGGAGTCCAGAAACACCAGAAAACTGAGTATTTTATCGTAGGCCGTGCGCTCGGCCGCGTCCAGGCGCGGGTAATCCTTCACGTCCTGCGCCAGGCTGATCTCCTCCGGGATCCAGAAATTGTTCATGGCCTGACGGTACCAGCCGCTCACCCACGAATACCGCATGTTGTTAAAATCGTTCAGATTGGTCGTATTGCCGCCGATCATCCGCCGCAGCCGGACGTCGGTGTCTCCGTCCGGGTTGAACAGCGGTTTTTTTGCCAGCATCTCCATCGCTCTTTCTCCTCTTCCCGCCCCGGTACGGGGCCTTTGTTCTTCCTGTCCGTTCCGCCCGCAGAGGGCTGCTTCAGGAGGAGCAGCTCTCGCATTCCTCCACCTCCAGCGATTTGGAGCGCACATAGTATACGGTCTTGACGCCGCACTCCCAGGCCAGCACATACAGCTCCAGCACCTGCCGCAGCGTATATTCGTTGGTGATGTACAGGTTCACGCTCTGGGCCTGGTCGATATGGCGCTGGCGCACGCCGCAGGCGCGCACGCTCCACTTCTGGTCAATGGTATGGGCGTTTTTGTAGTACCAATAGGTATCCATGGAAAGCTCCGGCGCAACGCGGGGCAGCATGCCTCCCTTTTTCTCCTCCAGGAAAAAACGCTTCATCAGCGGGTCCACACCGGCGGTGGTGCCGGAAAGGATGCTGGTGGAGCTGGTTGGCGCAACGGCCAGCAGGTACGCGTTGTGCATGCCCTGCGCCGCCACCTTCTGCGCCAGCGCACGCCATTCCGGCGAGGTATAGCCCCGCTTTTCAAAATAGGCGCCGGTCTGCCAGTCGCTGCCTTCAAAATAGGCGTAACTTCCTTTTTCCGCCGCAAGGTCCGCGCTGGCCTCCACGGCCGCGCGGTTGATGCGTTCAAACACATCGTCCGCAAAGGCCAGATGCTCGCCGCTCTCCCACCGGATGCCGCGCTTGGCCAGCATGTGGTGGTAGCCGGACACCCCCAGCCCGATGCTGCGGTAGCGCCGGTTCGTCAGCTCCGCATAGGGCAGCGGATAGAAATTCAGGTCGATGACATTGTCCAGCGCACGCACAGCGGTGCGCACGGTGTCCCGCAGCACTGCGTCGTCCTCCACAGGCAGATGCCCAAGAGAGAGACTGGCAAGGTTGCACACCACAAACTCGCCCGGGCGCGTGGTGGTGACGACCACAGTGTCGCCGTCCCGTGTTTCCACCTCCCGGCTCACGGTCTCGATGGGCGCCATGTTCTGAGCGATCTCCGTGCACAGGTTGGAGCAGTAAATCACACCCTTATGGCTGTTGGGGTTCGCGCGGTTGACGGCGTCCCGGTTGAAAGCAAAGGGCGTGCCTGTCTCTACGGCGGATCTGAGGATGAGGCGCACCAGTTCCTTGACCGTGACCACACGTTTGGAGATGCGCGCGTCCGCCACACAGTCGCGGTAACGGCGCTCCCACTCCGCGCCGGTGTAATCCTCCAGCGCATAGCCCTTTACCGTCAGCACCTCATGGGGGCACAGCAGCGCCCATTCGGCGTCGATGTCCTCTTTGGCCAGCTTCCAGAACAGGTCCGGATAGCACACTGCCGGGAACACGTCGTGGGCTTTCATGCGGTCGTCCCCGTTGTTGGTGCGAAGCTGCAAAAACTCCGGCAGGTCCTTGTGCCAGGCGTCCAGATACACGGCCACAGCGCCCTGGCGCATGCCCAGCTGGTCTACCGCTACGGCGGTGTCGTTCACCAGGCGGATCCACCGCACCACACCTCCGGCCGCGCCCTCAAAGCCGCGTATGCTGCCGCCCGCCGCGCGCACCTTTCCGAAATACATGCCCATGCCACCGCCGTATTTGCTTACCTGTGCAAAGTTGTCGATGCTTCGGTAAATGCCTTCCAGGCTGTCCGGCACCGTATCGATGAAGCAGCTGGAGAGCTGATGATAGGGCTTGCGCGCATTGGACAGCGTGGGCGTGGCCATCGTCACATGCATCCGGCTGAGCATATCGTAAAATTTCTGTACCCAGGCCATGCGGTCCCGCTTTTCACGCATGGCCAGATGCAGTGCGATGCCCAGAAACATCTCCTGCGGAGTCTCCAGCGGAGCGTGGGCCCGGTCGTGGATGACATATCGCTTGAGCAGCAGGTCCAGCCCGGAGTATGTAAACAGCTCATCCCGCTCCGGCCGCAGAAAATTCTGCGCCTGCTCGATCTCTTCCCGGCTGTAATGCGCCAGGATGTATTCGCCGTACAGCCCCTCGTCCGTCAGGCGGCGCAGCTTGTCGTACAAGCCGCCGATGCCCCGCTTGCGCAGCTGCTCCTCCAGGCTGCGGCCAAACCGTGCATTGAGCAGGCGCGCCGCGATGAATTCCCAGCGCGGGGCCTCCTGGCTCGTCAGCTCCACAGCCGCCTTCACCAGCGCCTCCAGCGCCGCGTCCGCGCCCATGCCCGGCTTGACAAAGCTCTGAAACTTTGTGTTCAGCACGGTCAGCGCATACGCCTCGCCGGGGAAATCCTTTTCGATCTTGGCCAGCACGCCGTCCAGTGCCGGAACGCCCGCCGCCTGAGCCATGGCGCGCCGCGCCGCGCGCTGCTCGTTGCGCCGGTGCCGGTACAAAATATACCGCTTTGCTTCCTCGTAACGGCCGTTTTCCATCAGCACCCGTTCCACAGCGTCCTGTATGTCCTCCACGGCCCAACCGCCGTCTTTGTGCTCCATTTCCTTTTCCACCGCGCGCAGCAGGCGTTCCATCTCCTCCCGGCTCGTCCCGGCCGCCGTTTCGCGGAAGGCCTTGCCCATGGCCGTGATGATCTTCTCCGGCTCGTAGGGCCGCACCGTGCCGTCGCGTTTGATGATGTTCCTCATCAGGTCCCCTTCTTCCGTTTGTATTATACTATTTTAGTATAATATGGAAACAGTCTTCCGTCAACAGCAAAATCCCGCCGAAGGGAAAAAAGCCGCCTGCCCCGACGGGGCAGACGGTTCCGCATCAAATATCATCCGTTTTTCTGTACGGGCTCTCCCTCTGCAATGCGCAGCATCCGGTAACCCACGCCCACATGGGTCTGGATGTATTTTGGCTGTGCCGGCACCGGCTCGATCTTTTTGCGCAGCGTAGCCATGAACACACGCAGCGAAGGCGTATCCCCCGGCAGGGCGCTGCCCCACACCTCCTTCAAAATGAAGTTGTGCGTGAGCACCTTGCCCACGTTCTTTGCCAGCAGGCACAGCAGCTTGTACTCGATGGGGGTGAGGTGCACCTCCTGCCCGGCCAGATAGGTGCAGCCCGCGGCATAATCGATCGTCAGCTCACCATTGGTAAACACCGCCTCGGGCGCGCCCGCGTGTCCGCTGTCCTGCCGCGCGCGGCGCAGCGCAACACGCAGGCGGGCCAGCAGCTCGTCCACGCTGAAGGGCTTTGTCAGATAATCGTCTGCACCGGCATCCAGAGCGTCGATCTTGTCCCTGTCTTCACTGCGGGCGCTGATGACGATGATGGGCATGCCCGACCAGCCGCGCACCTTTTCGATGATGGCAATGCCGTCCATATCCGGCAGGCCCAGATCCAGCAGCATCACATCCGGCTGAAAGGAAACAGCCTCCAGCAGCGCCTCGCTGCCTTTTTCCGCCGTGTGGTACTGGTAATTCTGCGTCTCCAGTGTAGTGGTGATCAGGTTGCGCACGGCCTTGTCGTCCTCCAGCACCAGTATTTTTGCTTTGTTCATAGCTTTATCTCCTCTGCTTGCAGGGTAAAAAAGAATACGGAGCCGTGGGGCTCGTTGGCCCGCATGCCGATCTTCCCGCCGTGCGCCTCCACAATGGACTTGCACAGCGCCAGGCCCAGGCCCAGCCCCCGCCGTCCGTCACCGCGGTCGTTGCCCGCGGTATAGAACATCTGGAACAGCCTGCCCTGTGCCTCCTGCGGAATGCCTGGGCCTGTATCCGCGATCTCCACCCGCACCGTGTCTCCCTCGCGGCGCGCGCTGAGGGTTATGTCCGTACCGGGCGGCGTGTATTTGACGGCGTTGTTCACGATATTGATGATGACCTGCGTGATCAGGCGGGAATCCATCTTCGCCATCAGCAGGTCGTCCTCGATATCCACACGGATGGGATACTCGGCGCTGCGCCGGTTCAGATGCTGCAGCGCCTCGCCCGCCACCTCCTCCAGCAGCTCGGGCTGGATGCGGAGGTCCAGCCCGCCGTTTTCCAGCCGGGTGATGGAAAGCAGATTTTCCACAAGCTGGACGAGCCACATGGAGTCGTCGTAGATATCGGCATACAGGCGCTGTTTTTTCGCCTCATCCAGCACGCTGGAATTCTCCATCAGTACGCCCGCGTTGCCCGAGATGCTGGTGAGCGGGGTTCGCAGGTCATGGGAGATGGTGCGCAGCAGGTTCGCCCGCAGCTGCTCCTGCTGGGCCTGCAGTTCCGCGTCCGATTTTTCGCGGGCGATGCGCTCTTTTTCCAGCGCCAGCGCGCATTCGTTTAGCAGCGCCGCCATCAGGTTTCTGTCAAAATCATCCGGAATGTGTCCCTTCCGCAGGGCAACCCCCGCCACGGCCAGCGGCGGAACAGATGCACCCACGGCCAGATACAGGCATTCCGCATCCGGGCAGGCGGCCGTACGGGCCCCCGCCTGGCCGCCGCAGCGCAGCACGGTCCGGGCGGCACGCAGCTCCCGTTCCGTTGTACAGGGCGCGGCCTCCGTCCCTTGCGCGTCGCAAACCAGAGGAGGCTGCAGCGCGCCGTCCCGCACCGGATACAGTGAAACGCCCGCACGCAGCAGGCGGGAAAGATGCTCTGCCGCCGCGGTGAATATCTGCTGTTCTCCCTCCGCGCGCTGGAGCGCCTGGCTGGTCTCCAGCAGGACTTCGCTGCGGTGCGCCTTGCGCGCCGCCTGGCGCGCCTGTGTTTTCACCCGCATGGTCAGCGTGCTGGTGATGCACGCGGCAATGAACATCACAAGAAACGTGACCGAATACCGGCTCACATCATTGAACTTAAGCGTAAAGCGCGGCACGGTAAACAGATAATTGAAAACCAGCACGCTTGCAACAGCCGCAGAAATGCCGTACACCCGTCCGTCTGTGGCCAACGCCGTACACAGCACGGCGAGCAGATATACCGTAACGATATTTGCCTCGGTGATGCCCGCTTTGTAAAAAAGCAGCCCGACGAGGGAGGCCGCGCACAGAATGCCCGCCGTCCTGCCCATATCCCGCCAGGAAAGCGTCAGCGCCCCCTCCATACGCAGGCGTCCTGTTTCTTGTTCTGCACCGCACCGTCCGAACATCCGGGTCCCCTTTCTTCCGCAAGCCGGCCGGGCCCTGCCCGGCGCCTTCGATCCATCTCATTATAGCGTTTTCCGAACGGAATGTCAGTATCCGCAGTTTTGCACGGCATAAAGATTTTTTCTCTGATGTTAAAACCATATTAAGAAGCTGTTTCTCCGTGTGCCGCACGGTTGACCCGCTGCATAAAAAAACCGTGCGTGTATGGAACACGCACGGTTCTCTCTTCTGCTTTTATTTTTGCCCCAATTCGACATTATGTTCCCGGTCAAAATTCGTGTATAATCTTGTGGATACGGCGAATAAAAATCAACAACGATAGAGAGCAGGGCTATCATTCAGAAATGGGTGATACTTCTGATCTCTATATACAGATATAACAGCAGTATGATATTATGGAGTAAAAAAGGGTTCAAATTTTTAGATTTTTGGTTGTGCCACTACTGGTTGCGGAAGTTTCAATAGTAGTATCTCTTTTTTATTGATGTGAAACAGCAGACTATTTCATTTCTGCTTGATTACTCTAAACTTATCAGGCTGTGGTTTGTCAAGGGCTTGTTGTGTAAGCAATGCTGAACAGCACCCTTTACAAATCATAGACAGATAAGTAACTTTTCATAAGCAGAAAAGAAATGACAATCCTTAAAGATAAATGATATAATAAATGTAAAGACAAATTGGAAGATGTGGAGGTAGTGAAACATATTATCGAAGTTGGAGAGAACATGAAAATAGTATGCAAGCGTTTCTTAAATAGTGGAATGACACCAGAACAAGTAGCAGAACGTATGGATGTACCTATGAAATTTGTCAATGCCTGTATGCGATAAATCTTAGTTTAACTGAAAGAAAAATTTGAATTTGAGGAGGAAAGATATGCCAAAATTTCAAATTATTACAGACCAGAAAAGCATTGAAAGATATGGTGGAAGTAAAATGTATTTTGCACCGCCAATTGACTATGACGAGGTAATGAAAAAAATCCCTTATGGAAAAGTGATTACTGTAGGAAAGATACGAGAATACTTTGCGGAGTTGAGCGGAGCGGACTTTACAGAACCGATTACAGCAGGGATTTTTGTTTCTATCGTGGCATGGGCGAGTTATCAGCGTTCAGAAGATGAAACGCCATATTGGAGAACATTGAAAGCGAATGGAGAACTCAATGCTAAATATCCGAATGGTATCGAAGCACAGAAAGAAAAATTAGAAGCAGAGGGACACGCCATTATTCAAAAAGGGCGTAAAAATATAGGAAAGACAGTTGATTTCAAACGAGAAATTGATTGTCTTTTTCTTTTGCAGAAATTTAAGTATAAGCAATTATCAAATATGGTAGTTGCCTTTTTTGATTGGAGGAATTGAAGAATGAATGATAAAAACTTT
>ERZ791611.2232-NODE-2232-length-9829-cov-2.081441_pt1 | contig 9829 bp, 7 predicted proteins | sample MGYA00510275_ERZ791611 | MGnify/ENA primary metagenome ERZ791611 (study PRJEB30046, sample SAMN00791912) | human gut metagenome | study: EMG produced TPA metagenomics assembly of the A metagenome-wide association study of gut microbiota in type 2... | reverse complement strand
TTCGGACTTATGGGACTGGCTACCCAGGAGAATCAGTACCTTAGTGGCAGAGCAGTTTTAAACTGTGGTGATGACACTGCGACAGAGGTAGACCATGAAGTGATGGTACTTCTTCATAATTCATACGAAGAAGCCAAAAGACTGATCGGCGGTCACAGAGAAGCGTTGGATAAGATTGCCGACTACCTGATCCGCAGAGAGACAATTACAGGCAAGGAATTTATGAAAATATTCCGTGCTGTAGAGCGTGGGCTCGAGATTCCTGAAAACCTGGATGACCTGGAAATTCTGGAGAAGACGGAAACAAAACCGGAAGAGCCGGTAACAAAACAGATGGATCAAACGGAGACAGAACAGACGATAGCAGATCAGACAACAGTCCCGGATTCAGATGTAAAAGAGAATACAGTAACGCTGGATAAGACAGAGATTCAGTGATACAATAACAGAGCCGGATAATATTCCGACTCTGTTTTTTCTATATATAAATTTACTTAGCAAGCTCATGAGTACTTGCCTGAATTAGCGGCATATGAAGAATAAATGGCTAAAATATATAAGTAAAGCAGATGGCGGTTATCAAAAATGACATAATAGTAGAATACGTAGAAGCATAAATGGAGGAGATTTTATGTTTCAGATAGAGGAAGAGTTAAAGAAACTTCCAGGCAAGCCGGGAGTTTATATCATGCATGGTGAGAAAGATGAAATCATCTATGTTGGAAAAGCTATCAGTCTGAAGAACAGGGTGAGACAGTACTTCCAGAGTAGCAGGAATAAAGGCGCCAAGATTGAGCAGATGGTAACCCATATCACCAGATTTGAGTACATTATTACAGATTCAGAACTGGAAGCCCTGGTTCTGGAATGCAACCTGATTAAGGAACATCGTCCGAAGTACAATACCATGCTCAAGGATGACAAAAGTTATCCCTTTATTAAAGTCACAGTTAATGAGGAATATCCCAGAGTACTTTTCGCCAGAAGAATGAAGAAAGACAAGACAAAATATTTTGGTCCATATACCAGTGCGGGAGCAGTAAAAGACGTAATTGAACTGGTGCGCAAACTTTATAAAGTGCGTTCCTGCAACAGAGTACTGCCGAGAGACTGTAAAAAGGATCGTCCCTGCCTGTACTATCATATGAAACAGTGTACAGCTCCCTGTCAGGGTTATATAACCTCTGAGGAGTATAAGAAAAATATCACTGAATTGCTGAAATTCCTAAATGGAGATTTCCAGGATACGATTGATATGCTGACAGATAAGATGATGGCAGCGTCAGATGAAATGCGTTTTGAAGATGCCACGGAATATCGTGACCTGATCCGCAGCATTCAGAAAATCGGGGAGCGTCAGAAAATCACCAGTTATGGTGAAGAGGATAAGGATATCATTGCAGTGGCAATGGATGAAAGTCTTGATCTTCGTGAACAGGATGCAGTTGTGCAGGTATTTTTTGTCCGCGATGGTAAACTGATTGGACGCGAACATTTCTATCTGCGTGTGGCGCGTGGAGATACGAAAGCACAGGTATTGTCAAGTTTTATGAAGCAGTTCTATGCGGGCACACCATTCATCCCGAGAGAAATTATGTTGCAAAAGGAAATAGAAGATGCTCAGATCATAGAAGAATGGCTGACTGCCAGAAGAAAACAACGAGTCTATATCCGCGTTCCAAAGAAAGGAACGAAAGAGAAACTGGTGGAACTGGCGGAAGAGAATGCAAAGATGGTTCTGGATAAGGACAGAGAGCGGATCAAACGTGAAGAAGGCAGAACAATTGGCGCTGTTCATGAGGTGGAAGAATGGCTTGGACTGTCGGGAATCAAACGAATGGAAGCGTACGATATTTCCAATATCAGTGGATTTGAATCCGTTGGTTCTATGGTCGTTTACGAAAAAGGAAAGCCGAAACGAAGTGATTACCGTAAATTTAAAATCAAATGGGTGCAGGGACCGAATGATTATGCAAGTATGGAAGAGGTGCTTACCCGACGCTTTACCCATGAAGGAAAAGACGAGTTTGACAGTTTTTCCATCATGCCGGATCTGATTTTAATGGATGGTGGAAGAGGACAGGTAAATATTGCGTTGAAAGTACTGGCAGAATTAGGGATTGATGATATTCCTGTCTGCGGTATGGTCAAAGACGACCATCACAGAACGAGAGGACTATACTATAATAATTTGGAGATTCCTATTGATACAAGCAGTGAGGGCTTCCGCCTGATCACCAGGATCCAGGATGAGGCACACCGTTTTGCTATCGAATTCCACCGTTCCCTGCGAAGTAAGGAACAGGTCCATTCTCTGCTGGATGATATCCCGGGAATCGGAGAAACCAGAAGAAAAGCCTTGATGAGGAAATTTAAGTCCATTGAGAATATCAGAGATGCTTCTCTGGAGGAACTGACAGAAACAGAAAGTATGAACGCAGGAAGCGCGCAGCAGGTATATGACTTTTTTCATGCACCTAAAGTTAAGGGTTAGAAATTCGGTTATGAGCAAGTAGCAAAAGCGGATTGCGAATATCCGATTGACTAAAAAGGCGTTTCGTGAATTGAAAGATTCATGAAACGCCTTTTTGTGTGAGTGGTAACAAAGAGAAGATAGTTTTTGACAAATAGTAGTCGTACTTTATTGATTTACACTATTTTATTGTGATAAAATTACACCATATAATATAACTGAAAAAGGGAGGAGGTAAAGTTGAAAAAAGAGCAGGAAAAATCTAGCGGAACTTATTGCAGCAACCGACAGCAAGGAAGAAAGGATGTGTGAAAGAATGAAGAAGGATTGCATAAAAAAATCCCATGTAACTGTTTTTATAACAGTGTTAATGTTGCTCACATTTTGTTTTTTGTTTGCAAAACCAGCCAGTACATTTGCGGCTACAGATGTTCCTGGCAGGGCCACAATGCAGGATATTTCAACCCCGGCTTTTGGACAGGTAAAGCTTACCTGGAAAAAGGCAGATAATGCGACGGATTATCATATCTATTACAAAGAGAAAAAGGCCGGAAAGTGGACGAAACTGGCATCTGTGAAAGCTGGAACTACCAGCTACACGCATAAAGCTTCTGCCAAATATCCGCTTACGACAGGCAGATCATATGCTTATACAGTAAAAGCTTATAATTCTGCCTCCAAAAAGTATGGTGCGTATAATAAAAGAGGAATTATGATACAGATTTTACCGGAAACGGTGAAGCTTAATAAAGCGGAGGTTAATTCTGATAAGATTTCAGTAAATCTGTCATGGAGTAAAGCAGGTGGCTGTGACGCTTATGAGATTTATCGAAGAACCTACAGAAGCTCATGGAAAAGGATCGCCAGGGTAAAATCAAATACACTGAAATATAAAGATACAACACCAGTTCGTGGATGGGCCAATTATTATGCTGTATGTGGATACGACAGCAAGACCAAAACAACGGGAAATCGTTCAAATATCCTGCTGGCAGTTCTTGATTCTCCCCAATTTACTTTTCCAACGGTCAGAGATGCATATGTCGATGTTCTGCGTGCAGTTAAAGCAGGGGATAAGATAGGTATGATCGAGCCAATGCCGTACGGCACAGTGAATCTTGAGTATTTTGTTTTTGACATGAACAATGACTCAATTCCGGAATTGATCGTAGGCTCTGACTGCCCTTGGGAGGAAGGAGATAAGACCTATACCCGGAAAATCTGTCAACTTTATACTTGTGAGAAGACCGGTTCAGGTTATAAATCAAAGCGAATGAGCGGTTATTTCTGGGACCCGCAGATGTCGGAAAAACATGATTATTTATATGAGAATTATTACTGGTATGCTAAATCTGTGAATTTTAAATATCGATGGTTTATAGATAAAGAGGATAACATACTTAAGCATTACAGCGAACCTCTGAACTATAAAGTGGGAAGTAAAGAATTGATTGATTTTGATTCCAGAAATAAGAAACCTTCATGGACAAAGATTACAGATACCAGTGCACTTTCAGGACTGTAAACAGCGAAAGGAGGCAGTCATAATGAGAAAAAAGAATAGAAATCTGTTTTTGTTAGTAATGATGATGGCAGTTATCTGGCTTGGCGCAGGGAATATATCCGCATCTACGATGATACCGACAGATGTTGAAACCGCTTCTTCGAATTGTACGCTTCTTGGAGTAAAAGGTGAATATATCACGCAGATTCCACAGGCGTTAAAAAGAATTAATGAGATTCGTAAAGAAGCCTGCCAGGATGGGGTGCTTAACCCCCGGACAGGCAGTCCACTGAAACCCTCGGATTATGTACCAATCAAATGGTCTTCTGATCTTGAATATATTGCAAGAATCCGTGCGGCGGAGTCAGGAATCACAATGGCACACGAAAGAACAAATGGCAGGGACTGCTTTGAAATAAAAAGTCTTAATCGTGTAGAGAGCTCTGGTGAAGTTCTTGCATGGAACTGGGGAAAAACCATGACAGATGGAATTGAACAGTGGTATGGCGAGAAATCAGACTGGGTAAATCAGACTCCGAATAGAGTTACAGGTCATTATACAGCGATGATCAATCCTTCCAACAGATATATAGGACTTGGAACTTTTTATTCAGAAGATACGGTGTATCCAAATACAACGGCAGGAGAGTTTTCCTCTCAGACAGGACTGGATGAGACTCAGGGAACAGCGGTAAAAGACTGCGTGCAGATTCTTGAATTCACAGATTCTTATTGCAGTAATGAGTACAGAATCACTGGTGATCTTTCTGCGCAGGCAGATAAAACTTCACAGCTGAGAATGACAACAGATATTTCATTCAACGGTACAACTATCAAAAATCTGCAGGTGATGGATCAGATCACATGGAGCTCTTCTGATGATAGTATCGCATCGGTAGACAGTAACGGTGCAGTGACAGTTCACACCTGTGGAAAAGTAACGATTACCGCAAGCGACAGTGCAGGACATAAAGTAGAGACTACACTGGAAGGAAAACATAATTGGGATAATGGAAAAGTTACAAAAAAGGCAACTGCATCTACCAAAGGAGAGAAGGTATATACTTGCCAGAATTGTCATTTAACCAGAACGGAAGAAATTCCTCCACTTACAACAGATACGCCTGGCAAACCGGCATTGGACAAGATTTCTGCCCTTTCTTATAATAAGATCCAGATCAGCTGGAAAAAATCCCTGAATGTATCCAGGTATGTCATTTATTACAGAAAGACAGGAACTGCCAAATGGACACAGCTTGCTACAGTGAAATCTGGTGTAACGAAATATATCCATACATCTTCTAAGAAATATCCAATCATAGTAGGACAGAAATATGATTATACAGTGAAAGCGTATAATCAGGTTTCAGGAAAATACAGTACCTATGACACAAAAGGCTTAACTGTAAAAACAGTTCCTGAAACTCCACAGCTGGTAAAAGCTGTAGTTAATTCTGATAATACAGTCACTGTCAGCTGGAAAAAAGCAGGGGGCTGTAATGCCTATAGAATTTTCCGCAAAACGACTCTGAGCAATTGGATACAGATTGGATCTGTAAAAGCATCTGCGTTAAGTTTTACAGATAAGAATCCGGTCGCTGATATGAAGAATACTTATACAGTAAAAGCTTATTACAGCAAAACCAAAATTGCCGGAAGATATGATGAACAGGGAGTAAGTGTAAATCTGAGTAAAACAGAAAGACCGGTCACACCGACACCTGCACAGCCGGCAGTCCCGACACCGATTCCGATTCCGCCGGGAGTACATCCGACACTGATGACAGATATAACCTTAAGTCGACGTTCTATCACCATGACATCTAAAGGAGATAGGGTATTTCTTGATTCTATGGTTCTGCCGTTCAGAGCTTATTATAAAATGCTTGGATGGGTAAGCAGTGATCCGTCTGTAGTATCGGTAGATGGATATGATTATCTGGCTTCTTCAAGTACAATGCTTACGGCTGTGGGAAATGGAACAGCAGTAGTTACAGCTTATGCGCTGGATGGTTCCGGACTGACTGCTCAGTGTAAAGTAATCGTAGATTATAAAGATGACAATGGAACTTCAGAACTGCCTTCTATTCCGGATGATCAGAATACTCAGGTAATCAAAGTGAAATCGATCAAATTAAGCCAGACATCCGTAACAATCACAGACAAGAAGAAGCATTATGTTATAGAAGCAACCTACAGTCCATCCAATGCCACAGTAAAGGGATGCAGATGGACCACGAGTGATAAGTCTGTTGTACTGGTAAACAGTGGATGGGCAACGGAATTCAGTAAACATTACCTCACACCTGTGGGAAATGGAACTGCGGTAATTACAGCTCATGCGCTGGATGGTTCGGGTGTGGTTGCAAAATGTGTGGTAACAGTAAATATGAAATAAGTGTACCTGCTCAATGCTTCACAGCTACGGGTCAAAATCCATGGAATATCATCTTTTGTGATGAGATTTTCTAAACTGACAAAATCTGGGGGACTGCCGCATAGACGGCAGTCCCTTTTTGTGCTATAATACCTATTAAATCATCCGGGTTGCTGAAAATTTGATTCAGACTACCGGAAAAACAGAAGAAAAGGAGCAAAGAAGATGAGTGACCTGTATTCAGAATTATTGGTAAAACGGGAACACACAATCAAAGACAGCTTTGTAAAGTATGGCCTGATTGTGTTGACAGCAATCGCAGTAATTGCCGGACTGATTATCACTCCATTAATATGGATCGTAGCTGTAGCACTTGGAATTGCATGTTATTTCGTAATTCCTAAAACAGACGTAGAATACGAATATCTGTTTATCAACGGCGATTTCGACATCGATATGGTAATGGCGAAAACAAAAAGAAAGAGAGTAAAGAGTTTCAAATTATCAGAGGCAGATCTGGCAGCACCGTTAAATTCCCACAGAATGGACTATTATAACGGAAACCAGAAGATGAAAGTACTGGATTTTTCATCAGGAAATTCAGAGCATAAACGCTTCGGAATCATCACAAGACTGGACGGAGAATTATGCAAGATCATCCTTGAGCCAGACGAGAAACTTGCACAGGCTATGAAAAATTCAGCACCGAGCAAAGTTTTTTTGGATTGACATAGAAACTGATTTTTGTTACACTTGTTGAAAATAAAAGGGCCAGTTAATGGTTCCTTTTTATATTACAATAGTAATTCAATTTCATATACGCAAGGGAGGAAATGCAATGGGTACTATCATTGGTGAAGGTATTACTTTTGATGACGTTCTGTTAGTTCCGGCATATTCAAAGGTAATTCCGAATCAGGTAGACGTTACAACGTACTTAACAAAGAAGGTTAAACTGAACATTCCTATGATGAGTGCAGGAATGGATACAGTAACCGAGCATCGTATGGCAATCGCCATGGCGAGACAGGGTGGTATTGGTATTATCCACAAGAATATGTCTATTGAAGCTCAGGCTGAAGAGGTAGATAAGGTAAAACGTTCCGAGAACGGTGTTATCACAGATCCTTTCTATTTATCTCCTGAACATACACTCAAGGACGCAGATGAGTTAATGGCGAAGTTCCGTATCTCCGGTGTGCCGATCACAGAAGGCAGAAAACTGGTAGGAATCATTACCAACCGTGATCTGAAATTTGAGACAGATTTCGATAAGAAGATCAAAGAGTGCATGACTTCAGAGGGACTGATCACAGCCAAAGAAGGAATCACACTGGAAGAAGCCAAGAAGATTCTGGCGAAATCCCGTAAAGAAAAATTACCCATTGTAGATGATGACTTTAATTTAAAAGGTTTAATTACTATTAAAGATATTGAGAAACAGATTAAATATCCTCTGGCAGCAAAAGATGATCAGGGACGTCTTCTCTGCGGTGCAGCAGTAGGAATTACAGCTAACGTACTTGCACGTGTAGATGCACTTGTAAAAGCATCTGTAGACGTAATCGTAATCGACTCCGCTCATGGACATTCAGAGAACATACTTAAGGCTGTCCGTGAGATCAAAGATGCATATCCGGATCTGCAGGTAATCGCAGGTAACGTTGCAACAGGCGCTGCAACAAAGGCGCTGATTGAGGCTGGCGTTGATGCAGTTAAAGTTGGTATTGGACCTGGATCTATCTGTACAACACGTGTTGTTGCAGGTATTGGTGTTCCACAGATCACTGCTGTTATGGATTGCTACGAAGTGGCAAAAGAATACGGAATCCCGATTATCGCAGACGGTGGTATTAAATATTCTGGAGATATTGCTAAAGCTATTGCGGCTGGTGCTAATGTAGTTATGATGGGTAATATTTTAGCGGGTACTGATGAAAGCCCTGGAGAAACAGTGATTTATCAAGGCCGTTCTTATAAAGTATATCGAGGCATGGGTAGTCTAGGGGCTATGAAACTTGGTAGTAAAGATCGATATTTCCAAACAGAAGCTAAGAAATTAGTTCCTGAAGGTATAGAAGGTCGTGTACCATATAAAGGTATGTTGGCCGATACAATTTTCCAAATGGTTGGTGGTTTGCGTGCAAGTATGGGGTATTGCGGATGTCATAATATCCAAGAAATGATTGAAAACACTCAATTCATTCAAATTACAGCGGCTGGTTTGAAAGAAAGTCATCCGCATGATGTAAGCATTACCGTTGAAGCACCAAATTATAGTGGTTGATAATGGAGTATTACATTGAATAAACGTATTTCTGTTTTATCTGTGCCTATCGATTGTGTCACAATGGATGAGGCAGTCCAACGTATTTTACAATTAACTGAACAGCCGGGGCTACATTTAGTAGCAACGGCTAATGCAGAAATGGTTATGTTGGCTAATGAAAATCCTACATTGCACTCCATATTGAATAATGCTAGTCTTGTCGTTCCCGATGGGGCTGGCATTTTGTGGGCTGCAGAGCGTCAAGGAGAACATGTGCCTGAACGTGTAACAGGCGTAGACGTAACTAAGGAATTGTTTAAAGTTGCGGCGACTCATCAAATTCCTGTATACTGCTTGGGGGCGGCACCAGGTGTTGCTCAACGAGCGATTGATAATGTATCTGCTCAGGTAGGTGTATTAAATATAGCAGGAATTCATGACGGATTCTTTGATAGTGCAGAGGAACAAGAAATCATTAAATCTATAGCTGATTCTAAGGCAAAATTGGTATTTGTTGCCTTAGGTGTGCCAAAGCAAGAACAATGGATTGCAGAAAAGTTGAGTCACCTCGATGGCGTAGTTGCCATCGGAATTGGTGGTTCCTTTGATGTCTTGGCAGGTAATATTCCTCGGGCTCCAGAATGGATGCAACGAAATCGACTTGAATGGTTGTATCGATTATATTTAGAACCTCAACGGATTGGCCGCATGTTGGCTATTCCAAAGTTTATGTGGACCGTTATTAGAAATAAATAGAGGAGTGTTGAATCGTGCCTACAGGACCAATAATTAAGGAAGGGTTTCCTCTGATAGGAGCTATGCTCATTATCACTGTGGTGTTAGGATATTTAGGACATTATGTAATTGCGATTATTTCATTTATTCTGGCATTATTTTTCGTCAATTTCTTTAGAAATCCTAAACGTGTAATCCCTCAAGATCCAGATTTGATTTTATCCCCAGCGGACGGTAAAATCATGGATATTTCTGATGTATACGATTTACTTACACAAAGAGTGTAAAAAAGTAACTATTTTCTTATCTGTTTTTGACGTGCATGCTAATCGTGCGCCTATTGATGGTAAAATTACGTACCGTCACTATACGATGGGTAGTTTCCTACCAGCTTTCAAAGATGATGTAGGTTTTGAAAATGAACGTCATACTATTTGTATTGAAAATGATCGTACTTCCGTATTAGTAACG
>ERZ791611.2230-NODE-2230-length-9839-cov-2.663430_pt1 | contig 9839 bp, 8 predicted proteins | sample MGYA00510275_ERZ791611 | MGnify/ENA primary metagenome ERZ791611 (study PRJEB30046, sample SAMN00791912) | human gut metagenome | study: EMG produced TPA metagenomics assembly of the A metagenome-wide association study of gut microbiota in type 2... | reverse complement strand
GATGAGACGGTGGAACTGTGCACGCACATCATAGAGAACTGCAAGGATATCAGCATCTGTAATGACGCGACGGTACTCAAAGCGATCATGGACCTGCAGCGCGGAAGGCCTCAGGAAGCATTGGACTTAGTGGAGGATATGCTGAGTCCCTACCGGCTTGCCAGCCAGAGCAGCGGAATTCTTATCCAGGCCTATCAGATGGTGGGAGATATGGATAAGGCGGTCAGTTATACGCAGATCAGCATGTTCCTCCATCTGCTGTCCCTGGTAGAAGGAGCGACGCAGTATATTGCGTTTCGTGCGCAGGATAAAGAGTCCTGCGAGGAGACGATACGCAGAATGGATGGACTGATAGAATTATTCCAATTAGAAAGGCTGCATCAGAATATAGCGGCAGTCTATCACTACCAGGTGGCAGTCTATCAGTGCCAGCAGGAGGATATAGAGGGCGTGTTCGCAAGACTTAAGAGGTTCGTGGAGATTATCTGCGATCTGCTGGATCATGAGGCAGCCTTGCATGGAGACGGTTATTTTAACCGGCTGGAAGAATGGTTTGAGGGACTGGATCTTGGAAAGCAGATGGTCAGAGATAAGAAGCTGGTCTTAGACAACGCTTGCCAGGCCCTGGAGAACCCGGTATTTTCTCCGCTTATAGAAGATAAGCGTCTGGTAAGATTGAAAAGAGTATTGACGGAAAAGAGGGAGACATTATGAATATAAAAGATATGCTGCCATTTTTGATACCATTGGTCATTGTAGAGCTGATTCTTGTGATTATCACGCTTCGGCACATCTTCACGCACCAGCACTATAAGAGGGGGACCCGCGCGTTCTGGGTAGTGATGACCATCGTGGGGATACAGTTTTGGGGACCGATTCTTTATTTTCTGCTGGGAAAGGAAGATGCTTAGATGGATATGCTGACATTATCCCATGTATCCAAGCGCTTTGGCGCAAATCAGGTGATCGATGACTTGAACTTTAAGGTTCCGGCACATTCGATCTATGGGTTTATCGGACAGAATGGGGCAGGAAAGACGACTACGATGAAGATGATACTGGGGCTTCTTAAGGCAGATTCCGGAGACATCCTTGTAAATGGCGAGAAGGTCTGCTATGGGCAGAATAGGACGAACCGCTATATTGGCTATCTTCCGGATGTGCCGGAGTTCTATTCTTACATGACGCCGATGGAGTACCTGGCATTGTGCGGCGAGATTACGGGAATGCAGAAAACACTGATCCGCAAACGGTCTATGGAACTCCTGGAACTAGTAGGACTTGAGAAGTCTGACAAGAGAATCCAGGGATTCTCAAGAGGGATGAAGCAAAGGCTGGGCATCGCACAGGCCCTCCTTAACAGTCCGAAACTTCTGATCTGCGATTAGCCTACGTCCGCCTTGGATCCGCTGGGAAGAAAAGAGATACTGGATATCCTTCTGGCGGTAAGGGAACATACGACCGTCGTGTTCTCTACGCACATTCTCTCTGATGTAGAGAAGACTTGTGATGAGATTGGCCTGCTCCATGAAGGAAAGGTTGCTCTTCAAGGTACTATAGAAGAGATCCGGCAGATTCGGAAAAGCGACGGATTCGAAGTAGAGTTCAGGAATCCGGCGGATTCAGAAAAAGCCCTCCGGTTATGGGCAGGAGGCGAGCGCAAGGGGAAGAATCTGATTTTCTTTGCAAAGCAGGATGAGAAAGATATGGCATCCGCCATGCAGGGCATGTCAAAGTCCGGAATCTATCCGCTTCGCATGGAAATGCGGGAACCTACGCTGGAAGCGTTGTTTATGGAGGTGGTAGGAAGATGAGGCAGTTAAGCGCATTTCTAAGAAAAGAAGGAATGGAGTTCATCCGTACGGGTAAGATCTGGATTCTTCTGATCATATTCATATTGTTTGGCATCATGAATCCGGCAATCGCCAAATTGACGCCCTGGATGGTAGAGACGATGTCAGACAGCCTTGCAGAGTCGGGGATGGTGCTGACGGAGGTTAAGGTAAATGCCATGACTTCCTGGAACCAGTTCTACAAAAATATATCCATGGCGCTGATCATCTTTGCTCTGATGCTCAGCGGGATCCTGACAACGGAATACCAGAAGGGCACCTTGGTAAATATGCTGACCAAAGGCCTGGTCAGGTGGAAGGTAGTGGGGGCAAAAGCCATCGCGTCTATCGGTCTGTGGACAGTCTGCTATTGGCTGTGCTATGGCATCACATACGGATATAATATGTATTTCTGGGATAATAGCATCGCCTCGCATGTGGCCTTTGCGGCCTTGTGCGTCTATCTGCTGGGAATCTGGGTCATGCTCCTGATCCTGCTGATATCCACGCTGCTTAAATCCGCTTCAGGGGTGCTGGCAGTGACGGGCGTAGCAGTCATTGCCAGTTATGTGGCCGGAATGTTCGGAAAGATTGGGGAATATCTGCCGATACGGCTGCTCTCTGCTGGTAATCTGCTGGCGGGCAGCATGTCTCCTGAGGATTTCTGGAAGGCGATAGCGGTGGCCTTGGCATCTGGCGTGGCGTTCTTTATATTGTCAGTGGCGTGCTTTAATAGAAAGAATATTGGATAGAGTGCCTGGGGAATTGCGATTCCCCAGGCTTGTGTTATAATATAATCCATAAATTAGAATGGAGATGTATTATGCTGTACACAATACCTGACTATTATCAGAATTTCAAATGCACGGCCGATGAGTGCGAGGACACCTGCTGCGCCGGATGGCAGATTGCCATCGACAGGAAATCCCTGGTCCGCTATGGAAAGGTGTCCGGGAAGTTTCGAAGAAGGCTTAACCGTTCCATCCGGTGGCTGGAAGGAACCTTTAAGCAGGGCGAGGGCGGAAGATGTGCCTTTCTGAATGAAGAGAATTTGTGCGATCTGTATTCTGCCCTTGGCAAAGAGAGCCTTTGCAGGACTTGCAGGCTGTATCCGAGGCATATCGAGGAGTTCGAAGGCGTGCGGGAAGTCACGCTGTCCATCTCCTGCCCGGAGGTGGCGAGAATCCTGCTTAAAAAAGAAGAACCGGCAAGGTTCCTGGAATACGAGAAGGAAGGCGAAGAAGCATATGAAGATTTTGATCTGCTTGTGTATTCCAAACTGGCGGAGGGACGGGAGGTCATGCTCAATATCCTAAGGGACCGGGAACTTGGGCTTGAGTTGCGGACTGGGCTTGTGCTGGCGCTGGCCCATGATATGCAGGTGAGGCTTAAAAAGGGAGAAGTGTTTTCCTGCGACCAGGTCTTTGAACGCTACCAGAAAGAAAAAGCCAGGGAATTTATCAGACTGAAACTTATGGAGTCGGGAGACAATATAGAAGAAAGATATGCGTTTTCCAGGCAAATGTTCCAGAACCTGTACCAGCTGGAATTACTCCGGGAAGACTGGGAGTCTCATCTGCGCGAGTCGGAGTACCTGCTGTATGGAAGCATGGATGACAGTCAGGATAGCCGGGACGCCTATGGGAAGATGCATCAGGATTTCGCCGCATGGCTTACGGCCAATATGCCGGAATGGGAAATCCAGTGCGAGCAGCTGCTGGTATATTTTATCTATACGTATTTCTGCGGGGCCGTCTATGACGGGAGAGCCTACGCGAAGATCCAGATGGCTGTGGTCAGCGTTATGCTGATCTACGAGATGCTGGCGGCAAGGTGGAGGAAGAATGAGAAGCAGCTGGACTTTGAGGATGTGGTGGAGATTGTCTACCGCTATTCCAGGGAAGTGGAGCATTCAGACCAGAATCTGGAGGCAATGGAGCAAATGATGGTAGAACAATTGATCCCATGGTTTTCAAAGGAGAGATGCAAGGAAAGGATTGAGGGAAAGGAAGGAAAGATATGGATGTAAATATGACAGGAAATACGGAAGAAAATACGCAAAGAGAGCAAAATCTGAAAACTGCGGGACAACTGTTTTCCTTTATACAGGCAAGTCCCAGCCCTTTCCATGCGGTTGCGAATATGAAGAGGGAATTGGACGCGCACGGATATGCCCAGCTTCTGGAAGGGGAAGAGTGGAGGCTGGAAGAAGAGGGGAAATATTATGTCATCCGGAACGGGTCGGCATTGATCGCGTTTCGAATTCCGAAACGAGATTTCACAGGATTCCAGATTATGGCCAGCCACAGTGATTCTCCAAGTTTCAAGATCAAGGAAAACCCGGAGATGGATGTGGAAGGGCATTACGTGAAGCTGAACGTGGAAAAGTATGGAGGGATGCTGTGCGCGCCTTGGTTTGACAGGCCGCTGTCCGTGGCGGGCAGAGTCATTGTAAGGGACGGAAGCCGCCTCGTGACAAGGCTGGTGAATATAGACCGGGACTTGTGCATGATTCCGAATCTGGCGATCCATATGAACCGGGAGGCCAACGAAGGCTACAAATACAACGTCCAGAAAGACATGCTGCCGCTGTATGGATGCGGAGGATCCGGGGGAATGTTCATGGAGGACATTGCCCGGGCAGCAGGCGTGGCGCAGGAGGATATGATAGGAAGCGATCTATTTTTATATAACCGGATGGAAGGTAGCATCTGGGGAGCGCAGGAAGAATTCATTTCCATCGGAAGGCTGGATGACTTACAGTGTGCCTTTGCATCCCTCCAGGCCTTCCTGGAGGCGGATGGCGGAGAAAGCATTCCGGTACACTGTGTCTATGACAATGAAGAGGTGGGGAGCGGTACGAAACAAGGCGCTGGCTCTACGTTCCTTCTGGATACGCTGCTGCGGATCAATGAAGGGCTTGGGCGAAGCCCGGGCCAGTACCGCCAGGCGCTGGCATCCAGCTTCATGCTGTCTGCGGACAATGCTCATGGCGTACATCCCAATTATCCAGAGAAGGCCTGCCCGACCAATCGGCCTTATCTGAATGAAGGAATCGTGATAAAATACAGCGCGAACCAGAAGTATACCACGGATGGGATGGCTGCGGCAGTATTTACGCAGATCTGCGAAAGAGCCGGCGTTCCCGTGCAGAAGTTCCTCAACCGTTCGGATATTCTGGGAGGCTCTACCTTGGGCAATATCTCGGGAACCCAGGTGGCGCTGAATTCGGTGGACATCGGACTGGCCCAGCTTGCCATGCATTCTCCGTATGAGACGGGCGGCATAAAAGATACGGATTATCTGATCGCGGCGGCAAAGGAGTTCTTCCGGACATCGGTGGTGGAAATAGGCAGCGGAGAATACCGGGTGAAGGAGTAAGAAGAGATCCTCCCGCTCTTTGACTTCTGCTCCTAAAAGTACTATAATTCGATAGTAAATGACAGAAAGGGAGTTGGAAATCATGAGTAAAAGAATCGACAAGAAGAGAATGAAGAGACAGGCGGAAATCACATCTGCACCGCGCGATATAAAGGCGCCGGCGGCAAAAGAGGCAGAGAATATAGACTTCTACATCCAGTATCAGGGCCAGGAGTACCTGGAGAGGGAGATTATAGAGCGAATCAAGGAAAAATGCAAGGTAGAGGGGGCTTTGACTTCAGGAAATGAAAAGTTATCTGTCTACCTGAAGCCGGAAGAACAGAAAGCGTACTATACGTGCGGCAGCTTAAGCGGGGATATAGATATCTAACCCATGAGGAATAGATAAGGCTCCGGGACGGCCATGGCAAATATGCCAGGACTGTCCCGGAGCCTTTGGTTTATATGAGATTTATTCTACAAAACCGATCTCGCTGTGCAATTGCTGCAATGATTTTACATCTCCGTTGCCATGCTCTTTCACGTAGCGGATTCCCTTAGCAGTTGCCCTTGCAGCCGCGATGGTGGTCATGTAAGGAATCTTGCCTTTGATGGCAGCCTTGCGCAGGTAACTGTCATCGTGGACGCTGTCCTTGCCTACCGGAGAGTTTACGATCAGGTCGATCTTGCCGTTGGTGATCATATCCAGGATATTCGGACGGCCTTCGTAGAGTTTCTTTACCTTCTCAGCCTCGATTCCCGCTTCCTGGATCAGATCACAGGTAGTTCCTGTAGCTACGATCTTGAATCCATCTTCGGCGAAACTTCTGGCAATCTCTACGACCTCTGCCTTGTCCTTGCGGTTTACGGAGATCAGTACCGTACCGTTAAGAGGCAGTTTGGACTGGGCGGCTTCCTGTGCCTTATAGAAGGCTTCTCCATAGGATGGAGACAGGCCCAGGACTTCTCCGGTGGAACGCATCTCAGGCCCTAATACCGGGTCGACTTCCTGGAACATGTTGAACGGGAATACGGCTTCCTTGACGCCGAAGTAAGGAATTACCTGTTCTTTTAATTCCGGTACCGGCGATGGGCGTCCTGTGATGTCGGAAGTGATGATGTCTGTTGCCAGAGGCACCATGCGGATGTTGCAGACCTTGGATACCAGCGGTACCGTACGGGATGCGCGTGGGTTGGCCTCCAGCACGTATACTTTGCCATTCTCGATGGCATACTGCATGTTCATCAGGCCCTTGACATGCATTTCTTCTGCGATCTTTCTTGTATATTCCTTGATGGTCCTTACATTTTCTTCAGAAATATGTACGGACGGGATGATGCAGGCGGAGTCTCCGGAATGTACGCCGGCAAGCTCGATATGCTCCATAACCGCTGGAACGAATGCGTGGGTTCCGTCGCTGATCGCGTCTGCTTCGCACTCGAGGGCGTGGTTCAGGAACCGGTCGATCAGGATCGGACGGTCAGGCGTTACGCCAACGGCAGCCTTCATGTATCCTTCCATGCTTTCGTCATCATAGACCACTTCCATGCCGCGGCCGCCAAGAACGTAAGATGGGCGGACCATAACCGGATAGCCAATCTCTCTGGCGATAGCCAGCGCTTCTTCAACTGTGGTTGCCATACCAGATTCCGGCATAGGAATCTCTAATTTTTCCATCATCTCGCGGAACAGGTCGCGGTCTTCTGCCAGGTCGATGACAGATGGCGAGGTTCCCAGAATCCTGACGCCATTCTTCTCGAGTTCGGATGCAAGGTTCAGAGGAGTCTGTCCGCCGAACTGGGCGATAACGCCAAGCGGCTTTTCCTTATTATAAATGCTTAGCACGTCTTCCAGAGTTAGAGGCTCAAAATACAGCTTGTCAGAAGTATCGTAGTCGGTGGAAACCGTCTCTGGATTGCAGTTGACGATAATCGTCTCGAATCCCAGCTTCTTAAGAGCCAGCGAAGCGTGTACGCAGCAGTAGTCAAACTCGATGCCCTGCCCGATACGGTTCGGGCCTCCTCCGAGAATCATGATCTTTGGCTTGTCTGTACTTACCGGATTCTTGTCTGGCGCATTATAGGTAGAGTAGTAGTAAGCGCTGTCAGGCGTTCCGCTTACGTGCACGCCTTCCCATGCTTCCTCCACGCCAAGTGCCAGGCGGCGGTTGCGGATATCGTCTTCCGGAATCTCCAGGATCTGGCTTAGATATTTATCTGAGAAGCCATCCTTCTTCGCCGCGGTCAGCATCTCGTCGGATGGGAGGCTTCCTTTTCCGGCTGCAAGCGCTTCTTCTTCCTCCACCAGTTCTTTCATCTGCTGGATAAAGTAAGTCTTAACCTTGGTGATATCGAAGATCTCCTCCACGGTCGCTCCTTTGCGGAGTGCTTCATACATGATGAAGTGACGGTCGCTGGACGGAGTGATCAGCATCTGGAGAAGCTGATCCTTAGTCTTCGCGTTATAATCCTTGGCGTAACCCAGGCCATAACGGCCGGTCTCCAGGCTTCGGATAGCCTTCTGGAAGGCCTCTTTGTAAGTCTTTCCAATACTCATGACTTCGCCAACCGCGCGCATCTGGGTGCCAAGCTTATCTTCTACGCCTTTGAACTTCTCAAACGCCCAGCGGGCGAACTTGATTACGACATAATCCCCATCCGGTACATATTTGTCCAAAGTTCCATACTTGCCGCAAGGGATATCCTTAAGCGTAAGGCCGGTTGCCAGCATGGCGGATACCAGGGCGATCGGGAATCCGGTAGCCTTGGAAGCCAATGCGGAAGAACGGGAAGTTCTCGGGTTGATCTCGATGACGACGATGCGGTCGCTGACAGGATCGTGGGCGAACTGTACGTTGGTGCCGCCGATAACCTGTACGGACTCTACAATCTTGTAAGCCTGTTCCTGCAGACGCTTCTGGCATTCCTCTGAAATAGTAAGCATCGGAGCAGAACAGAAAGAATCTCCGGTGTGTACGCCCAGGGGGTCGATATTCTCGATGAAGCACACGGTAATCATATTGTTGTCGGCATCGCGGACGATCTCAAGTTCAAGTTCTTCCCAGCCCAGGATGGATTCTTCTACCAGGACCTGTCCCACAAGACTGGCCTGAAGGCCTCTTGCGCATACCGTCTTTAACTCATCCTTATTATAAACCAGGCCGCCGCCTGCGCCGCCCATGGTGTAGGCTGGTCGAAGCACGACAGGATAGCCAAGGTCATCAGCGATTGCCAGTGCTTCTTCTACCGTGTAGGCGACTTCGCTTCTGGCCATCTCGATGCCAAGGGCATCCATGGACTTCTTGAATTCAATACGGTCCTCGCCGCGCTCGATGGCATCCACCTGTACGCCGATAACCTGTACGTTGTACTTTTCCAGAATGCCTGCCTTTGCAAGTTCTGAACAAAGATTCAGCCCAGACTGTCCTCCCAGGTTTGGAAGAAGCGCATCCGGGCGCTCTTTGGCGATGATCTGCTCAAGCCTCTCTACATTTAATGGCTCTATATAAGTGACATCCGCTGTCTCCGGGTCGGTCATGATAGTAGCTGGATTGGAATTGACCAGCACGATCTCATAACCCAGCTTGCGCAGCGCTTTGCAGGCTTGGGTACCCGAATAGTCGAATTCGCAGGCCTGTCCGATGATGATCGGTCCAGAGCCGATAATAAGTACTTTGTGATTATCTGTTCTCTTTGGCATATGTATCCTCCTAATATGACATGCATGGCTTATGGAACGCCCGGTTGCGTGTGCGATTGCGGGCCTCCAAAAAACCCTTTACCCTCTATTATATAGTAGATTGAAAAAAAGGGAATAGGGAATTTCACCAAATATGGAGAAAAATCATGGAAAATTTCTCAATTTTTTGGCATAAAATATATTTCTTATTAAACTGTGAATTGTAAAAGCCTCTTTCTTATGATAAAGTGGGTATAGATAAATGTTGATTAAATTTATATGCAAGGGGATAAAAGACATGGAAAGAAGAGTAGGAACTATATCAAGAGGAATCCGCTGCCCGATTATCCGTGAAGGAGACAACCTTCCTGAAATCGTAGTAGACTGTGTATTAAAAGCATCTGAAAGTGCCAACTTTGAAATTCAAGATAAAGATGTAATTGCCGTTACAGAAGCAGTCGTTGCCAGAGCTCAGGGTAACTATGCAAATGTAAAAGATATTGCTGCTGACGTAAAAGAAAAATTCGGTGATGATACAGTAGGCGTAATCTTCCCTATTTTAAGCCGTAATCGTTTTTCTATCTGCTTAAAAGGTATTGCTATGGGCTGTAAAAAAATCGTGCTTATGTTAAGCTATCCATCTGATGAAGTGGGAAATCACCTCATTGACTTAGATATTATGGACGAAAAAAATGTAAATCCATGGTCTGATGTTTTAACAGAAGAAAAATACAGAGAACTGTTTGGATATGAAAAACACGTATTTACAGGTGTTGACTATGTAGAATATTACAAACAGCTTATTCAGGAAGCTGGCGCTGAGGTTGAAATCATTTTCGCTAACAACCCAAAAGCTATCCTTTCTTATACAAAAAGTGTTCTTACCTGTGACATTCACACTCGTCAAAGAACAAAACGTATTCTGAAAGCAAACGGCGCTGAGAAAGTATATGCTCTTGATGATATTA
>ERZ791611.2223-NODE-2223-length-9880-cov-2.461781_pt1 | contig 9880 bp, 10 predicted proteins | sample MGYA00510275_ERZ791611 | MGnify/ENA primary metagenome ERZ791611 (study PRJEB30046, sample SAMN00791912) | human gut metagenome | study: EMG produced TPA metagenomics assembly of the A metagenome-wide association study of gut microbiota in type 2... | reverse complement strand
GAAGATATCAAGGGCAAATGGGCCATCTTTTTCTTCTATCCTGCCGACTTTAAATCCTTCATCAGCCTCCTTTTGGGGAAATTATATAGGGGTAAATTCTATCTTCTTTCCTGAACCATCATAGTTTTGGCAAGGTAGATATAAAATATATTTTAAAGAATTATTGTAAGTAGAAAACCTATACCCAGTGCAGGGCAGTTCCGATCAATCTTACACGTACAATACGCCTGTCTGCGATGTACAGACAGGCGTATTGTTCTTTGCCGAAAAATCTTTTCAGCCAGCCATTTTATTTCTTCAAGTTCCCACTATGCAATGCAAAAATTGAAATATGTATTTGGGTACGGTTCATCTGCCAGAACATAATGCCACCATTCGTTACAGTAGGCTTCAAATCCGCTGCTTTCCATGATATGACGCAGACATTCCCGGTTTCTTGATTCCGCTTCTGTCAGACCGCTTGCAGTATGATGGGACCGTTCATCCATAAAATCAAAGTCACCGCCCATAGGCACAAGCATACCGGTATCTAAATAAAAAATTGTGAGATCAACCGCACCTCCGCGGCTGTGGCTGGACTGTGAAGCCACATATCCTTTTGTAATCATCTCGTCCCTCTTTATATTTGGGTAATACCGCTTTTTCGTCAGATTGTTCTCCGGGAGTGACGCCCAATGCAGAAAACAATCTACCGCACACTGAGGGCGATAACCGTCCCATAGGAGCAGGCCATATCCCTGTTTTCTGGCAAGTTTTTGAGCTTTGCGTAAAGCAGCCCCCAGCTCTTTGGTTCCTGCAATACGGTTTACCGTATATCCGTCCACTGGTTTGCCTGTGAAATTATCCCATGTGGCATATTTGGCGTCCCAACGGACACCGGGCAGCATTTCATCTAAAAAAACAAAATTCTTTTCCATCGTGTTTACCTCCTGAGAGCCAGTTCAATCAAACGGTCAATGAGTTCCGAAAGGGTAAAGCCTGCCGCAGTCATCATGCGGGGATAGCGGCTATACGAAGTAAAACCAGGCATGGTATTCACTTCATTGAGGACAATTTGCCCGTCCTCCCGCAAAAACAGGTCAATGCGGGCCAGGCCTCTGCACCCAAGTGTCTGATAAATCTTCTTAGCTGTTTCCTGAATCTGTTCCCTTACCTTTTCCGGAAGGTCAGCCGGAACTTTGATCGTTGCATTTTCAGACCCCTTTTCTGGCTGTGCTTCCTGGTGAATCTTAAAGAATCCATGTTTCAGGCTGATCTGATCGACCTCGCCAACAATTAAGTCAGTACCATTTCCCAATACGGCGCAGCCGACCTCACTCCCGGAAACCGCCTGCTCGATCAATACTTTTCTGTCATATTGCTTTGCTTCATTTATCGCTGCACATAAATCCTCCGCTTTATCTACCTTGTTTACTCCAAAGGAAGAACCAGAGCGTGCAGGTTTCACAAAAAGGGGAAAACTAAACTTCTCTGTTTCCGGGCTGCCGCCGTCCTGGATGATCTGGAAATCGGGGGCTTCGATACCTGCATTTTTTACAACGGTATAAGCAAGCGATTTGTCCATGCAATTCACGGAACTTTGAATATCACAGCCAACATAAGGAATACCCGACAGTTCGAGCAGCCCCTGTATTGATCCATCTTCCCCAAATTTGCCATGAATCATTGGAAATACTACATCCACAGGCTGTATTTCATATCCATCATCTTTTTGTATCAGAAAACCATGCGTATTTCTTCCCGGCGAAAAGACGACCGGATATTTTGCATATCGTTCCCAATCCAGGCAGGGCTTTTCGCACAGTTTCCAAACGCCGGATTTTGTGATCCCAATATAAAAAGGCTGATATTTTCCCGTATCTATGTTTGCGGCAAGCTCTATTGCAGATTTTATCGAGACAGTATGTTCCTCTGAGCAGCCCCCAAACAGGACCGCAACGTTTATCTTATACATTTCCAAGACTCCTTTCAAAATTCAGACAATTCCGAATCGTATTGCTCACTGTGTCAACCAACACCCGTTCCGTATGATAGGCAGTATGCGGCGTAACAATTACATTTGGCATCCTTTGTAGGGCCGATAAAAAGGGATGTTCTAACGCCTTGTGCGTGCAGTCATAATAAAAAACCCCTTCTTCGCCTTCCAGTACATCTAAGGCGGCGCCTCCAATTCTCCCATCTGCCAGCGCGTCTACCAATGCCCCGGTGTCCACTAAAGCGCCCCGCGCTGTATTGATAAGAAGCGCCTCTTTCTTCATCATTTCTAATTGCTCACGGCCAATCATATGGAACGTATCTTCTGCCAGTGGGACATGAAGCGTAATGATGTCGCTTCTTTGCAGCAGTTCACGAAACGGAACATAGTCTGCTCCTGCCTTACGATTGCGGTCATATGCCAGCACCCTACAGCCAAATCCCTTCAGTCGTTCCATCACTGCCTGTCCGATCCGTCCTGCCCCTAACACGCCAACCGTCATATCCCGCAGTTCCTTCCCGCGAAGGTTATTCAGGCAATAATCCTGTTTTTCTGTTCTGTGTATTACGGATTTTGTTCCACGCATCAGCATAAGCATCAACATAATGGCATAGTCGGCGACGCTCCCTGGTGAGTATGCAACCGTGCCGATGGTCATTCCCATTTGCCCGGCTGCCTGTATATCAATATGGTTGAAACCGATACTCCGGGTGCAGATATATTTTACGCCGGCACTTTTCAGCGCAAGAAGGAGAGGTTCTGATAGTTCCGCTTTGTGGCTTATGCTGACACACTGGCATCCTTCCGCTAATTTTGCATTGTTTTCCGATACGGCTTCTCCTATGAGTGAGACCGTAACGCCAAATTCACGGGAAAGTTTATGGAAAACCGCTGCTTCGTCCGGCTCACATCCAAAAACAGTAATATCAATCTTTTTCTTCATTGGTTCCCTCCTTAGTATTCTATTGGTTTTTAATTGCGTCGATAATATCAATGCTGTCCTGGAATCTGTCGTTCTCAGTGGAGCCCATGACTGCACAGATATAGGTGTTCCCGTTAATGACAGCAGCAGAAACGATACAGGCGCCGCCGAGGCTGCTGGTTCCCGTTTTTAGGCCGATCTCTTCTGGCCGGTAATACGGGCTGTTTGGATTGAGAAGTTCGTTTGTATTGTTGTAAGTGACTTCCCGGCCATTCGGCCATCTTTCATAAGACGAATAGCTTGCCACGATCTCTGAAATATAAGGGTCATCTAAACATGCCTTTGCAATAACGGCGAGATCGTAGGCCGTAGTGTACTGCCCATCGGCGTCATATCCGTCCGGGACTACAAAATTCGAGTTTTCCGCTCCAAGCGATTTTGCCTTTTGGTTTACTTTATCCATGAACACATCAATGGATTGTGCATTTGACAGGCCGTTATCTCCGGCAATTTTCTTTCCGGTATTCACCGCGAGCGTATAAGCTGCGTCATTGCCGGAGGGAAGCATAAGGGCAATTAAGAGCTGTCTGACGGTCAGGGTATCGCCCTGCATAAGCCATGCCCTTGACGAATCACCAGACATCATTTCAATTTCTGCGCCTACCCTCATTTCATCGTCCGGGGAACAATAGTCCAGCACTGTCAATGCTGTAATCATCTTAGCTGTGCTGGCCGGCGCAATTTTGTCTGTTCCGCTTTTCTGATACAATGTCTCATTGGTATCAGCATTGATTACAATAGCATTTGCCGCCGTGATGTCTACGGAAAGAGAATTGCTTAAGTCAAGGGACGGGGAAACCGTCTTGTTTTGTCCGCTATCCCCAAGAGAATAAGCCTCATTATTTTGAGTAACCTTTTTGCTGGGGATAGGGGTTTCTTTGCCGCTCCTTATCAGATTCACAATTCCGAATGCTGTAACGGCTATGAGTAAACAGAGCACGATACATACAGCTCTGTAATAACCCCCTTTTTTCTTTTTTGATTTCCTCCGGTTCCTGTTATCGTAGTTTCCGTTATTGTTCTGATATTCCATCGTTATCCCAAACTCCTTTCTGGAAGTAAAAAAATCGCTCCACCCGATATACAGCATATCAGAATGGAGCGATTTATGTTTTCGCTTTCCTTTGCGGATAATATATGATTTTTAACGGAATTACTTACGATTTTCTTACGAGCGGCAATGACACCTCAAAGCAGGTAAAGCCATCCGCACTGTGGGCGGTAATCTGCCCGTGATGAAGTTCAACAATCTCCTTTGCAATGGCGAGTCCCAGGCCGGCTCCGCCAGTGGTTGAGCTTCGTGATACATCCAGGCGGTAGAACTGCTCAAATATTCTTTCTAACCGTTCCTGGGGGATTGTATTGCCCTCATTCATGACTTTAATCAGCACATGATCTTCTATTTGCTCTGCAATTATTTTAATGCTTGTATCTGCATTACAATAGCTGACAGCGTTTCGCAGCAGGTTATCAAATACACGCTGCATCTTATTTGCATCACACGAAACAAAAATATTTGGCTGCATCTCAAATTCCAGCTTCAGGTTTTTCCCGGCCAGCATCGGCTTAAACTCATATGCCAACTGTTCGAGCATCCTCGTCAGATTGATTTTGCCGTATACAAGCGTAATACTGGAAAGGTTGAACCGTGTGATCTCAAAAAATTCGTTAATCAAATCTTCAAGGCGCTCTGCCTTATCCAATGATATGGTTAGATACCGTTCCCTGAGTTCATCGGAAATCTGGCATTCGTCCCTTAACAGGGTCAAATATCCGATCACCGATGAAAGAGGGGTTTTTAAGTCATGAGCCAGATACATAACAAGGTCATTTTTCCTTTGCTCTGCAAGCTCGGCGTCTGATTTTCTTTTCGTCAGGGTATGCCGTATGGAATTGATCTTTCTTTCTGTTGAGGCCAGTTCTGCAGGAAGGGCAATATCCTTGGCATCTTCATTCACCAGGGAATCAATGCCACGGTTGATTTCCTGAAAGTATTTTGAAACATTGCCCACAAACATGCGAAAAATCACAAAAAACACACCCAGAACCGCCAATAGGAAAAGCCAAAATTCATATCTCTTGAAGGTTTTCAGGTAAACAATCGCAGCCTCGTCGCGGTCATAGTAGACAAAGTGTTCTAAAAAGCCTACTACGGCATTTGCGAAATTTCCTTTTAAAATAAACAGATAAACAACCGCTATAATCAGAAGGGAACATACCATCATGAGCAGCATTTTGATGGATAATCTGTTTTTAAAAAGCAAATAGTCATCTTCATATTTTGTTTTCTTTTTATTTTTCAATGGTATATCCCACTCCCCACACAGTTTTTATAAATTTCGGTTTTTTTGCCCGTTCGTTCATTTTCTCTCTCAGACGTCCGATATGGGCCATAACGGTATTATTGTTATCAATGTATTTTTCGCCCCATACCGCTTCAAATAATTCTTCCGTTGAAACAACCTTCCCCTGGTTTTCACACAGATACCAGAGAATAGAGAACTCCGTTGGCGTCAGTCCGAGCTCTTTTCCAAACAAGATACATTTGTGACTGATCTTGCTGATCGTCATTCCTCTTATATCGTATTCGCTGCGTTCATCCTCCTGTTTGAGTGATGGTTGCCTGTATCTCATGTACTGTCTTAACTGCGCTTTTACTCTGGCAACCATTTCCAGCGGATTGACGGGTTTGGTAATATAATCATCTGCAACGGAGAGCCCCATGATTTTATCCCCATCTTCAACTTTTGCCGTCAGCATAATCACAGGAAAATAAAATTTCTCCCGGATTTTCTGGCAAATTTGAAAGCCATCAATATCCGGGAGCATAATATCCAATATGGCTAAATCCAGAGGGGTGGACTCGATACACTTTAACGCATCCGTGCCATTATAAAATTTATAAACGGTATATCCATCGTTTTTCAGATAGACTTCCACTAAATCGGCCAACTCTTTTTCATCATCAACCACTAAAATTTTTTCATTCATTGCATTACTCCTTACTGCTTCGTTCAATATATCTTTATTATGTGCAAAAATGCTGTCACATTATCAGCCGATGGTAGCATAATTACAGATAATCGGCAAGGGCGCTTACTTCTAATCTTGACGATTACCTACATTAAGCGAAGCAGATAGCTACCGCAGCCACATCTTAAACACATTCAACTGCCGTCTGATTTCATAGTTTAAATTACGGCACTTCAAATTTATATCCAACGCCAACAACGCTTTTGATGTAGTCCGGGGAATCCGGTGTGATTTTCAGTTTCTTCCGCAGATTACTCACATGATTATTGACTGCCTTGCGGGAGTAATAGGAATAATCCTCATTCCAGACCAATTCCATAATCAGCTCATAAGTAAATACCCGTTTCGGGTGTGTGATCAACAAAGCAAGGATGTCAAATTCCTTAGCGGTTAATTCAATTACCTGCTCGCCAATACATACAAGCCGTTGTTCCTGGCAGAAATATAAATCGTTCATTTGAATCTCTGTGAACGGTTCATCAATGACTGTCTGCACCTTATAAGTTTCGGGAATGGCACATGGGCTGTCAGCCGGATTATTCTGTTGCTTTTCGGAATCAAGAAGATAGTTTACTAATTCCCGACGCTGACGGGCGTTTAACAGAACAAGCAGCTTTTCCGCAATTCTACCGCCCGGTTCAGATATATCAAATACAGCTAATTTCCCATGTCGCCGCCCCCTTTCCGTAGTGTGGGTATTTATTCTTTTACCATCAACTAATATTCCTGTTGTATTCCAGCGTTCTATGCAAAAAGCTCATTTTAATCGTTATAAAGTTTGCTATATTGTTTCGGAGTCACTCTGGCATATTTTTTGAAAAAATTATTGAAATGGCTTTGGCTGCTAAAGCCGAGCTGATAGGTTATGTTTGATAAATCTTCTCCAGCCTTCAGCATTTTTTTGGCTTCTGTCATTTTAATACATTCAATAAAACGATAGGGGGATATACCCTTTTCTCTCGTAAACATACGTATAAAGTGGTACTTGCTAAAACCGGTAAAGGAACTCAAATCGCATAAAGAAATGTTTGTGGCATAATGCCTTTCAATATACTCGCAAGCACGTTCTACACCATCCGAAATTTCCTTTTGTCCGCATTTCAATGGTTGAGCATAATCTGCAACCAAATCACCGATAATCATATAAAGCAGTTCTTCCTTTTGCAAATCACAATACGATCCATTTTCAATTAAATCAATTAACTCCTTGATTTGCGGAACAAGATCACTCTGGTAAACAATCTGCGGTTCAAAATACGGACATATAGCATATCCTATACATTCCAATGCCAATTCTTCCATGCGTTCGGTAGTGATGTGAAAACATCTAAAATCCAACACTTCTTTTTCCAATTCTAAACAGGTATGATTGTCATTCGGGTTAAAAAGGAGCAGATCATTTTTCCCTATTGTATACTCCTTGCCTTGACATATTACTCGTCGGCTTCCGCTTTCTATATAGCCCAATTCATAGTAATCATGAAAATGCGGAGGTAAGTTTTCTATCATTCCTGTCAGTGTTAATACCTCTATATTAAGTTTTTCGTCAAAAACAATTCTACTGCCAGAGTTATCCATAAGTCACCTCCATAAGCTACCTCCACAAAGTTGTCCCGATAATATCATTATAGTTTATGCGCATCTCGTTTTCTTGCATAATGTTGCTATCTTTATCAGGGCTTGTCGAATATTATGTTTTCATTTCCTGTTATGACGGTATGCGCTTCCGAAGATTGATAAGGCGAAAGACATCCTCCATAATCTCACTATCCCGTACCTCCAGCATCAACCACTTCTGTCCATTTCCGGTTTTCGTGTTTTTGAATACCGTCTGCACATAGTCGGAACATAGCGGCATAAGAAGCTCTGCCTCCGTAAGCTCATGACTTCCTGCAACCACGAGGGCAATAAAATAGCCTTCCATCGGATAGAGTGTGCAAAGAGACTTCCCGCCTTTTTTATACTTAATATTCCAGCCGGCCTGCATGGAACAAAGGCTGTATTCCATGCAGGGCCTGACTTGATAGGCAGCCTGTATACGGCTATTAAACTCCGCCCATAACGGGTTGCCGATATATTCTGTGACCTGCTCCCAGGTTGGCGGTGCTGCATTTGAATAGAGCATATTCCAATCCATCCTAATTTCCCTCCTTAGGCTTTACTATCCAGTGGCAACGGCTTGACCCAAATTTCCATACAAGGCATACCCTCTGAGTCACGATAATACTTCTCTGCAGAGAAAGACTCCGTAGTTAAGCTATGGTGGGGCAGCCATGTACCGAAAAGGTACTTGCTGGCCCGATCCAAAGCGACCGTCACCAAATCCTCGAATTTTTCTGCTTCGATTTTGCAAACAATGTATTCGCCTGCCGGAAGTTCTTTCTTTGAAAAGCCATCCTGTAGCTGATCTGGAATATTTTGAACAAGCCCACCCGCAAAATAAGTAAAAAGGTTCTGTGTAGTATCTTTCGTGTAGGACATTCCCATTTCTACAGTAGTGTTTAGATTGGCTGCGATTGAAGCCTTCTTCATGTGATAGCGATTCCAAAGCTGTCCTGGCACATCTACACCTGTGCTTTCACCAACTGGCATTTGTTCAGAAATGCGAACTTCCGTTTCCAGGCCGAGGTAAATTTCCGGTTTTTCCAATGTCTTTCTCTGGATTTCCAAGACGATATTTCCTACCACCAGCGGAACCCCGTCGTCTACTAAAACGTAATTCATAGAAACTTCCGGCTTGTCGAATGTATTGAGCATCGGTAAATCTCTCCTGTATTTTTCGGGCGTAATCCCATACGTTTCCTTGAAAGCCCGCGTAAAATTCGCATGGCTCGAAAAGCCATAGTCCAAGGCAACATCAAGAATCTTCTGTTCGGTATTTTTCAGATTTTCAATCACGGTTGCCAGGCGGCGGAGCTTTACATATTCCTGAACCGGTTTATTTACCAGCCGCTTGAACAAGCGCTGAAAATAGAAAGGAGACAAACCGACGGTGTTTGCCAGCTCCTCCGTCGAGATTTCTTCTGCCAGATGTTCCTCGATAAAAGTCAAGGATTGTTCGATTGCTTCCCATGCGTGCATTGCGGCACCTCCTATGTTTGATATTCATATTATATCATTTTATTTTTTGCCGGGCTTTTCACGCAATGCGCTTTTTTATTCGGAAAACACACTTCGCAAAATAGAATCCATATGTCAATTTGAAACAACCTGTTCATCTGCATACCGTACACCTCCACCTTTATTATAACGCAAGAAACTTGACAAGGGTACGGCAAGTTAAGAGTAATGTGTTTCATTTAAGCTAACGCGATCCAGACAATAGCTATTCTCGCTTTACGGCGGCCTTGATTTGTTCAAAGCCACCGTAAAAATCAGAACATGGAATAAGGGCTGCCGGATGACGGCTTTTTTCTTTTGCCGTCGTCCGGCAGATTGGGGCTATATGGATTTAGATCTTTCGGAAAAAGCGTTCACAGTGCTTGTAAGGGAGAACCCCTTATGGGTGATTTCAATATAATCAGCCTTAGTCATACCGTACAAATAGTAATCGCAGTATGTGTTTACCATTTTACCCTCACGGATAAGTCCCTCACGTTTGAAGCCTGCTTTTTCCAAAGTTTTATACGATGCAATATTTTGTGCGTGAACATCAGCCCATAAACGCTGTAATTCCGTTTCTTCAAAGCAGAAGATAGCTACTCTCGCCAGCGCTTCTGTCATAAGTCGGTTGCCTTGATAGGCAGGTGAAAGGCGAAATGCCACTTTTGCCATGCGGTCATTTTCAATGAGATACACCCACATATCCCCGATAACTTTATAATCTTGTTTGTGAACAACACCCCAATGAAAACTTTTCGTAGGTTTCTCCGGCTTTTGAAAAAGCAATT
>ERZ791611.2221-NODE-2221-length-9881-cov-2.451964_pt1 | contig 9881 bp, 8 predicted proteins | sample MGYA00510275_ERZ791611 | MGnify/ENA primary metagenome ERZ791611 (study PRJEB30046, sample SAMN00791912) | human gut metagenome | study: EMG produced TPA metagenomics assembly of the A metagenome-wide association study of gut microbiota in type 2... | reverse complement strand
TCGCATCCATTGTAATCGGTACCATTCAATTGGGGGCAACGGTTGATTATGCGATCCTGATGACGACCCGCTATAAGAAGGAACGGTGCAGAGGACAGGAAAAGAAAGAGGCAATCCGTATAGCGCTTTCTACGTCCATCTCATCCGTCATCGTGTCAGCCCTTGGATTCTTCGCGGCTACATTCGGAGTAGGGCTTTATTCAGACATTGATATGATCTCAGCCTTATGTACGTTGATGGCCAGGGGAGCGATTATCAGCATGTTTACGGTTATCTTCATACTCCCATCCATGCTGATGGTATTTGACGGGGCGATCTGCAAGACGACTCTGGATATGAGAGGCAAGGTAAAAAAGACGAAGAAAGTAAAAGATAGCGTGGTAAAAGCTTAATCAGGAGGTAGGAATCATGAAGAACAGAGAATATAGAGCATTGTTGACATTCGCTTTGATGATGTCACTGGTAGTAAGCAGCGTGAAGGGGACGCCTTCCTACGTGTATGCAAAAGAGAATACCGCAGTAGTATCAGAAGCAAAGACGGCGGCGGATACAGATAAGAAAGAGGAGCCAGATAGTAAGAACATTTCTGACGCCAATGCCAGAAAAGATGAGACCGTATTCGCGAAAGTGGACGGTAGCGGGCAGGTGACAAGCGTCACGGTTTCAGATCAGTTGAAAAATGTCAGCAGCCAAAAACAGATCCAGGATGTGTCTGATCTTAAGGAAATAGAAAATGTGAAGGGCGACGAGAAGTTCAAGCAGCTGGGAGACAGCCTGGTATGGTCCGGGGATCATAAGGATATCTGCTATCAGGGGACAACGGATAAGAAACTTCCGGTAGGCATCCGGATCTCCTACCAGTTGGACGGAAAGGATATCAGCGAAAAAGAGCTGAAAGGAAAGAGCGGCCATCTGTCCATCCACTATGAGTATGAGAACACCACGGCAGACCAGGATCAGGCATACACGCCGTTTCTTATGGTGACCGGGCTGATGCTGGATACGGAGAAATTCACCAATGTGACCATTGACAATGGAAAGATCGTATCCGACGGAAACAAAGACCTGGCCATCGGCATGGGAATTCCAAAGATGAAGGAAGAACTAGGCGTAGAGGACCTGGATATTCCAGATTCCTTCGTAGTGAAGGCGGACGTGACGGATTATGACACCATAGAAGGGATTACCGTTGCGACCAATGACTTATTCAACCAGCTGGATACAGACCAGTTTGACAGCCTGGATGACCTGAACGATTCCATGGGGCAGCTTGAGAGCGCTGCTAATCAACTGGTCAGCGGCTCCGGCGAACTCAAATCCGGGCTTGACACGCTGCTGTCATCTTCCGGGACTTTGATCAGCGGCATAGACCAGCTCTCAACTGGCAGCAAGAAATTGAAGGATGGAACCAATACGCTTCAGACGGGAACTGGCGAATTAAAGGACGGCGCAGGCAAGGTGGCCGCAGGAGCCGCCAGTGCTGCGGACAGTACGGCAAAGCAGCTGGTTCCGGGCGTACAGATGCTGGATCAGGGCGTATCCGATATGCAAAGCCAGCTAAGTCAGGGGATTCCAATGTTATCCGAAGGCGTGAGGCAATTAAGCCAGGGTGCGGCCGCGGCGGGAGACGGGGCTAAGAGGCTGGATGCAGGCGTTGATGCGGCGGCCCAGGGAGCAGGCCAGTTAAAGAATGGCATTCAGGACGCATCCAATACGGCAGGCCAGCTGGCAGGAGCGGCGCAGCAGGTTGCAAATTATGTAAAGAACAACGGCCAGGTTACCGTTAACACGGAGGTTTCTGTGGCGGCTTTTAATGACAACAGCAATGCCATCGCCCAGTTAAGGGCGCTTAAGACGGAGGAAAATGCGCAGGCCATTGAAAATATCATCAGCCAGCTGGAGGCTCCGCAGCAGGTGCCGGTAACCCAGAGCGTATCTTTGGAGGCGACTATAGGGGATACTGCACAGAAGGTTGCAGATGGACTGTCTGGCCTAAGCGCAACCCTCAATACTTCCAGCACAGAAGGCACAGCAGCGGGAGCGATTGGAGCCGGAATTACCAATTTGTATGGAACCTTAAGTTCAACGGCAGACGGTACGGTAAAATCAGGCTCCTCCCAATTGAATGCGGCGCTTAATACCAGCGTGGAAGGCCAGTTCACATGCTTAAGGGATGGCACGGCAGCCCTGGATGCCCAGGTCAATGGCGAGGGCGGCCTGGTAGAGCAGCTGAATAATGGCGTGGCAAGCCTCAAAGGCGGCACAGGCATGCTGCTTCGCGGCAAGGAGGGAAAGAGCGGCGTACTGGCGCTGTCCAAGGGCCTGAATGACTTGTCAGCCGGAGCAGGAGATGTTGTGACAGGAACGACAAAACTATCCTCCGGGGCAAAAGATCTAAACAGCGGAGCAGGAGAACTCGCATCAGGAATCGGCATGTTAAAGACCGGGTCAGGCGCTTTGGTGGACGGCGTAACACGGCTGGATGACGGGGCAGGAGCCTTAAGCGAAGGCATGATCCAGTTCAATGAGGATGGCATCAAGAAACTGGTGAGCGCATTTGACGGAGATATATCCGGAATGCTTGACAAGTTAAATGGCATGCTGGATGCCTCCAAGGAGTATAAGAACTTCGCCGGTATTTCGGACGGCATGGACGGAGAAGTGAAGTTCGTATTTGTCACAGAGAAATAATCGTAAGACGCAGGCAGGATGCCCGGGGAATCATTCTTGATTTTCCGGGCATCTTCTGTGCATAAGCCTATACACTTTTTGGATAATTCTGTTATACTATATATGGTATTGGAGTGTCAGGATAAAAGGAGTGAAAGGATGGAAGCATATACGAATTTTGCCGAAGTGTATGATACGTTTATGGACAATGTGCCTTATGACGAGTGGGCAGATTATATAGAAAGAATTTTGAAGGAGTACCAGATAAGTGACGGGCTGGTGCTGGAACTTGGCTGCGGCACAGGAAGCATGACAGAGTTGCTCTCAGCAAAGGGCTATGATATGATAGGCGTGGATAATTCCGAGGATATGCTGGAAATTGCTATGGAAAAGCGTCTGAAAAGCGGCCATGATATTCTATACCTGCTTCAGGATATGCGGGAGTTCGAACTGTATGGCACGGTGAGGGCGGTGCTAAGCGTCTGCGATTCCGTGAATTATGTGACGGATGAAGAAGAATTGCAGGAAGTATTCTGTCTGGTGAATAATTATCTGGATCCCCAGGGTATATTTATCTTTGACTTTAATACAGAATATAAATACCGGGAAGTATTGGGAGATAGGACATTCGCGGAAGAGCGGGAGGAATGCAGTTTCATCTGGGATAATTATTATGACGAGGAGCAAGGGATCAATGAATATGAACTGACCTTGTTTGTGCAGAGCCAGGAAGATCCGAAACTGTATCGGAAATATCAGGAAGCGCATTACCAGAAGGCGTATACTTTGGAAAAGATAAAGAATCTGATCGAGCGGGCAGGGCTTAGATACCTTACGGCTTACGATGCCTATACCAGGGATGTGCCCATGTATGACAGCGAGCGCATCTGCGTGATTGCCCAGGAATATGGAAAATAAAAAGGAGTATGAGAATGGAAGATTATATTGTAAGAGCGACAGCGGCAAATAACCAGATCCGGGCATTTGCCGCTACAACAAGAGAAATGGTAGAGACGGCAAGGGAGCATCATAACACCAGCCCTGTGGCTACGGCGGCACTCGGCCGTCTGCTGAGTGCAGGCGCTATGATGGGAAGCATGATGAAGAATGATACGGACATGCTGACCCTCCAGATCCGGGGGGACGGGCCTCTGGGCGGAATAACCGTTACAGCGGACAGTAAGGCCAATGTAAAAGGCTACGTCAATAATCCTGACGTGCTGCTTCCGGCCAAAAACGGGAAACTGGATGTAGGAGGCGCTGTCGGTATCGGACTTTTGCAGGTGATCAAAGATATGGGACTCAAAGAGCCATACTCTGGGCAGACGATTCTGGTCAGCAGCGAGATCGCGGAGGATCTGACCTATTATTTTGCCAATTCTGAGCAGGTGCCATCCTCTGTGGGGCTTGGAGTCTTGATGAATAAGAACAATACGGTGCGCCGCGCCGGCGGATTCATCATCCAGCTGATGCCGTTTGCCCAGGAAGAGACGATCGCCAGGCTGGAGGAGAATCTTAAGAATGTCACCTCCGTGACCGAACTGCTGGATCAAGGCTATACGCCCCAGCAGCTGCTGGAAGAACTCCTGGCTGGCCTGGACCTTGAGATTACGGATACCATTCCGACCCGGTTTTACTGCAACTGTTCCAAGGAACGGGTAGAAAAGGCGATCGTAAGCGTAGGCAAGAAGGAGATCCAGAAGATGATCGATGACGGAGAAGAGATTGAAGTAAAATGCCATTTCTGTAATGCAGCATATAAGTATTCGGTGGATGAACTGAAAGAAATCATAAAACGGAGCAAATAAGAAAGCGGGAGGATGAAGATGAGACATGGATTTGTAAAGGTAGCGGCAGCCACTCCGGATATCAGGGTGGCGGATGTTGCCTATAATACGCAGAAGATCTGCGGCCTGATTGACGAGACCGTCAAGGAAGGAGCCAAGGTGGTGGCATTTCCGGAATTGTGCGTGACGGGATACACCTGCGGCGACCTGTTTACCCAGGAAGTACTGCTAAAGGAGGCTAGGGCAGCCCTCCATAAGATCGCGCGCCATACAAAAGGAAAGGATGCGCTGATCTTCGTCGGCGTCCCTGTGGCGGTGGAAGGAAAACTGTACAATGTGGCGGCTGCCCTGAACCAGGGAAAGATCTTAGGCCTGACCACCAAAAGCTTCCTTCCAAACTATGGAGAATTCTATGAGATGCGCCAGTTTACCGAGGGACCATCTGCGGCAAGGGAGATTCTCTTTGATGGAGAGAAGATGCCCTTCGGACCGCAGCTTCTGTTCGTGGCAGATTCTATGGAATCGCTGGTGGTATCCGCGGAGATCTGCGAAGATGCCTGGTCCAGCGTTCCTCCCAGCATAGAGGCCGCAAGGGAAGGGGCAGTGATCATCGCGAACTGCTCCGCCAGCGATGAGACCGTCGGAAAATCTACCTATAGAAGAAATTTGATTGAAGGACAGTCTGCCCGCCTGATCTGCGGCTATCTCTATGCAAATGCAGGGGAAGGGGAGTCTACCACGGATCTGGTATTTGGCGGACATAATCTGATCGCCGAGAACGGGAGCGTGCTGAAAGAAGGCAGGCGCTTTGAAAATGGCGTTATCTACACGGAGATAGATATTAAGCGCCTGCTTGGGGAGAGAAGGAAGAATACCACCTTCCAGACTGCGAAAGAGCCAAAACTGATCCGCATACCATTTACGATCTGCAAGGAGGAGACCGCGCTTACCAGGACGTTTCCTTCCAGGCCCTTCGTGCCGGAAGAAGAAGGCGAGCGGGCACGGCGCTGCGAGGAGATTCTGATGATCCAGGCCATGGGGCTTAAGAAGCGGATCTCCCATGCAAGGGCGAAAAGCGCGGTAGTCGGAATCTCCGGCGGCTTAGATTCTACCCTGGCGCTGCTGGTGACCGCAAAGGCATTCGACGCCCTTGGGATGGAGCGCAAAGACATTGTCGCGGTGACCATGCCCTGCTTTGGCACCACAGACAGGACGTATCAGAATGCCTGCAAGATGTCCCGCAAGCTGGGAGCCACATTGAGAGAGATCCCGATCGGAGCATCCGTCGAACAGCATTTTAAAGATATCGGCCATGACCTTGACGACCACAGCGTCACCTATGAGAACTCCCAGGCAAGGGAGCGGACCCAAGTGCTGATGGATGTGGCCAACCAGGCAGGCGGGATCGTGATCGGTACCGGAGACATGTCGGAACTGGCCTTGGGATGGGCGACCTACAATGGAGATCATATGTCCATGTATGGAGTAAATGCATCCGTTCCCAAAACTCTGGTAAGGCATCTGGTTCACTACTATGCGGACTCCTGCGAGGATGCGGAACTAAAAGCCGTGCTCTATGATGTGCTGGATACTCCGGTAAGCCCGGAACTGCTTCCTCCAAAGGACGGAGAGATCGCGCAAAAGACGGAAGATCTGGTTGGACCCTACGAATTGCATGACTTTTTCCTGTACTATCTGCTCAGATTCGGATATGAGCCGGGAAAGATATACCGGATTGCAAAACGCTCCTTTGAAGGTGAATACGATGAGGAGACCATCTATAAGTGGCTTCACACTTTCTGCCGGAGATTCTTCACCCAGCAGTTCAAGCGTTCCTGCCTGCCGGATGGCCCGAAAGTAGGAACCGTGGCCCTTTCGCCGCGGGGCGACTGGAGAATGCCAAGCGATGCCTGCTCGGATATATGGCTGGAAGAATTAGAAAAGGAATGCAAGAGGTAAAGGAGATGAATGGAATGAAGGGCAACAAAGAACTTGCTGTCAAAAAGTTTAAGCAAGGTTACAATTGCTGCCAGGCAGTGGCCTGCGCATACTGCGAGGAACTGGGAATCAAAGAGGAGGATGTCTTCCGGCTGACCGAAGGGTTCGGCCTTGGCATGGGCGGCCTTCGGGATACCTGCGGGGCCGTAACGGGAATGTTCCTGGTGATAAGTTTGGCAAACAGTGCCGGCGATATGGAACATCCTTTGAAGACCAAGATGGATACCTATGCCAGATTCCGGGAGGCCGCCAGGAAGTTTACGGAAAAGAACGGCTCCATCTATTGCCGGGATCTTAAGAATATGGACGGGCCCCAGCCGCTGATCTGCTGTACCCAATGCGTGGAGGATGCGGCCGCGCTGATTGATGAGATGGAATTTGGACAAGAGTCATAGCAGAATAGAAAGTTTTTTAAGAAAATCAGGCCGGAATCTGACGCCATGGCAGGCGCCGATTCCGGCCGTATTCTTTTTTCTATTCGATTCTTAGAACTTGAGATCCTTGAACAGATCTCCAAGGCTGGTTCCGATGTTCTCAGATTTAGGAATCTCCACTTTTTCTACCGGTTCTTCCTGTACTTCTTCCAAAGCCTTCATGCTGAGGCTGATCTTGCCGTCTTTTACGCCAATGATCTTAACGTTTACTTCCTGGCCTTCCGTCAGCACGTCTTTTGGAGATTTCACGCTGGCTGATCTGGGAGATATGCACCAGGCCGGACAGGCCATCTTCCAGGCGTACGAACGCGCCATAGGTCTGCAGGCTTTCTACCTTGCCGGTCAAGACGCTTCCTACTTTGACATTGGCAATCTTTTCTTCCATGGCCTTTTTCTCTTTCTCCTTGAGGATTTCGCGGGCAGACAGTACAAGGCGGTTGTTTGCCTGGTCTACGTCGATGACCCTGACTTCGATATCCTTTAAAAGATACGTCTCCAGATCCTCGATATAAGATAAGGACAGCTTGGATGCAGGAATGAATCCTCTCAGTCCCTCTACCATGGCAATGGCGCCGCCGTTAACGATACCTTCTACCTTTACCGGAAGAACGGTCTTGTTGTCCATATATGACTGCACCAGATTCCATGGATTGGCATCGTCGAAATGTTCCTCCAGATCTGCCATTGTTTCTTCTTGCTTTGCTTCTTCTTGTAATAATTCTTCGCTCATAGTATTATCCCTTCCTAATAGTAAGACTCATATGTTTTCACATGCTGTTTCTAGTATAGCATATAATAGGCGGTATGTTCAAAGAAAAAAACACATATTCTGGAATTTGTGGTTGACGAAACCCTAAAAAGATGGCACTCTTACTTTAAGAACTTATGATTAGGGGATGTTGAACTATGGGAAAGAAATCAAGCAAGGTATACATTGTAGGACATAAGAATCCGGATACGGATTCCATCTGCTCGGCTATTGCATACGCGCACTTGAAACGCGAAGTTACGGGGAATGAATATGTTGCGAGAAGAGCAGGACAGATCAATGAAGAGACGCATTACGTGCTGCAGAAATTCAAGGTGGACGCGCCGGATCTGCTTCAGAATGTCAAGCTTCAGGTCAAGGATATGGATATACATAAGATTGACGGGATTGAGCCAAATGTGTCCATCAAAGACACCTGGGCAAAGATGAAGGAAAACAATGTAAAGACCATACCGATCCTGAAGGATGAGGAACTGGTCGGCGTCATCTCGACGGGGGACATTGCCACATCTTATATGGATGTCTATGATAACCGGGTACTTTCAGACGCCAAGACGCAGTACAAGAATATCATAAAGACCTTGGACGGCACCTTGGTCACTGGCAATGAGCACGGCTATTTTACAAAAGGGAAGGTGGCGATCGGGGCTTCCAATCCGGACTTGATGGCTGAGTTTATTGAGAAGGATGATCTGGTCATACTGGGAAACCGGTACGAATCCCAGGCCTGCGCAGTGGATATCGACGCCAGCTGCCTGGTGGTCTGCCAGGGAGCCAAGGTATCGGAAGAACTGGTGCAGAAGGCGGAAGAGAGAAGCATCGTCATTATCAGCACGCCTCATGATACATTTACGGCAGCCAGGCTGATCAACCAGAGCATCCCGGTCAAGCATTTTATGAGCAAGACGCCTCTGGTTACCTTCCGTATGAGCGACTACGTGGAAGATATCAAGGAAGTCATGACAAAGAAAAAGTTCCGCGACTTCCCCATACTGGACCGGCATGGCCGCTTTAAAGGCTTTATCTCCAGGCGGCGCTTCATGGATGTAAGCAAGAAGAAGGTGATCCTAGTAGATCACAATGAGAAGTCCCAGGCAGTGGACGGCATCGAAGAAGCCGATATCGTGGAGATTATTGACCATCACAGACTGGGGAATATTGAGACTATGGGGCCGGTATTCTTCCGGAACCAGCCGGTTGGCTGTACGGCGACGATCGTCTATCAGATGTACGAGGAGGCTGGCGTTAAGATCACGCCAACCATCGCCGGACTTCTGTGCTCTGCGATCATATCCGATACCCTGCTGTTTCGTTCTCCTACCTGCACTGCAGTGGACGAGAAGGCAGCAAAGAGACTGGCCAAGATCGCAGACATCAACCTGGAGCAGATGGCTCAGGAGATGTTCCGGGCAGGAAGCAGCCTGAAGGGAAAGAGCGCGGAGGACATCTGCTTCCAGGACTTCAAGCAGTTTACCGTCAATGACATGGTGTTCGGCGTGGGGCAGATCAACTCCATGAACCGGGATGAGTTAGAAGAGATCAAAGAGACTCTGATGCCGCATTTGCCGAAGGTATTGGAATCCCATAAGCTGCAGATGATCTATTTCATGCTGACGGATATCCTGGATGAATCTACGGAACTGCTGTGCTTCGGCAATGGGGCAAAGGCGTATATCATAGATGCCTATGATCTGAGAGAAGATGCGGATAAGATTATCCTGAAAGGCGTGGTATCCAGAAAGAAACAGCTGATTCCGACTCTGGTAGGAGCGCTTCAGCAATAGGCATACAGGAAATATGGAAAAGACAGGAAGGAATGAAAGAATGGGAAGACAGGTGTGGAGGCCGGGCAATATGCTGTATCCGCTGCCCGCGGTGATGGTAAGCTCGGCGGATAAGGAAGGAAATTCCAATATATTGACGGTGGCATGGACGGGAACGGTCTGTTCAGACCCAGCCATGCTCTATATCTCCGTCAGGCCGGAGCGTTATTCCTATCACATGATCAAGGAGACCGGCGAATTCGTGGTCAACCTGACCACAGAGTCGCTGGCCTATGCTACAGACTGGTGTGGCGTCAGATCCGGGAAAGATGTGGATAAATGGACAAAGATGCATCTGACAAAAGGAGCGGCCGAGAAGCTTCGCTATGCGCCGATTATACAGGAAAGTCCGGTGAATATCGAATGCAAGGTGACAGAAGTGAAGGAACTGGGAACGCAT
>ERZ791611.2212-NODE-2212-length-9919-cov-2.331610_pt1 | contig 9919 bp, 7 predicted proteins | sample MGYA00510275_ERZ791611 | MGnify/ENA primary metagenome ERZ791611 (study PRJEB30046, sample SAMN00791912) | human gut metagenome | study: EMG produced TPA metagenomics assembly of the A metagenome-wide association study of gut microbiota in type 2... | reverse complement strand
GAAATAAAGCACGATCAGTGGAACTGCTGCTCCGACCACCCCCAGAACCATACCTTCCAGCAGGAATGGTGCTCTGACAAATGCGTCTGTCGCTCCTATGTATTTCATAATTCCGATTTCTTCTTTACGGACTGCAATACCCACAGATACCGTATTGCTGATCAAGAATATGGAGATGACAAGCAGCAATGCAATGATGGCAATAGAAATATAGGAAACCAGCTTATTGATATTTCCCAGCGTTTTTGCTGCTTCCTCAGACTGGTTGACTTTTCTTACATGTTTCAATTCCTGTATATAGGAAACAAGCTCTGACTGCTTCGTGATATCATTCATATACACACGATAGTTGGCTGAGTTTGCAAGAGGATTGTCGTCCTTAAATCCGTCTGCTGCCTCTGAGCCCTGAAAATATTGCTCTTTATATTCCTCCCAGGCTTCATCAGCTGACTGATACTCTATTTTCTCTACTTCCGGACGTGCCTTGATCTTCTTTCCGATTGCTTTGATCTGTTTGTTTGTAGTTCCCTCTTCAAAGAATACTGTGATCGGCACTTCCTGCTCTACCTTATGTGCGATATTATTCACATTATTGACAATGGAGAAAAAGATTCCAAACAGAAAAATACAGGCAGCCATGGTGATAATGGAAGCCAGGGAAAACATCCAGTTTCTTTTGATATTTTTGACACCCTGTTTCAGAGTGTACCAGATTGTACTAGGCCTCATGATATTCTCCCTCTTTCTCGTCACTTATAATAGAGCCCTCATGCATGGTCACAACACGTTTGCGCATGGAATTTACAATATCCTTATTATGTGTAACAACAACTACTGTGGTTCCTCTGTCGTTAATCTGTTCCAGAAGCTTCATGATTTCTTCGGAAGTCTTCGGATCCAGATTTCCTGTAGGCTCATCTGCCAGAAGGATATCCGGACGGTTGACCAGCGCCCTTGCCAGTGCAACTCTCTGCTGTTCTCCACCGGAGAGCTGGTCAGGCTTTGATTTATACTTTTCTGCTAATCCTACCAATGTGAGCATTTCCGGTACTCGTTTTTTAATAATACGAGTCGGGCGCTGAATAACACGCTGAGCAAACGCTACGTTTTCATATACATTTCTATCCTTTAAAAGACGGAAATCCTGAAATACAACACCAATTCCCCTGCGGTATTTCGCTACTTTTCTGCGTTTCAGTTTATTGAGAACCTGTCCGTTTACTGTAATTGTTCCGCTTGTAGGATCCAGTTCCTTTAACAGCAGTTTGATAAGAGTTGATTTTCCGGAACCGCTGTTTCCTACGATAAATACGAATTCACCCTTATCCACGTGAAGTGTCATGTTGTCAATGGCCGGCTGGCCCTTGCTGTATGATTTACTCACGTTTTTTAAATCAATCATAATAACCTCCTGTTTTTCTGTTCCTTAGTAATCAAGTGTTTCCATGTACTTCATATACTTTACTACCATCAATGCAATTTTAAAGGTAATTGCATCTTCAAAAACTCTCAGGTCAAGTCCTGTGCTTTTCTGAAGCTTATCCAGACGATATACCAGCGTATTTCTGTGAATGTAAAGCTGTCTGGAGGTTTCTGAAACATTCAAGCTGTTTTCAAAGAATTTGTTAATTGTAGTAAGCGTCTCCTCATCAAAATCATCGGGAGAATGTGTATCAAAAATTTCCCGAATAAACATTTTGCAAAGAGGGATAGGAAGCTGATAAATAAGTCTTCCAATTCCCAGAGAACTGTACGCAATTACATCTCTCTCCCCAAAGAAAATCTTGCCTACATCAAGAGCCATCTTTGCTTCCTTATAAGAGCGTGAAACCTCTTTCAATTCTTTTACAATGGTTCCATAAGCAATATGTGTTGTACCGTCTTTCTCCACGCCCAGAGCAGCCAGAATATTGTTGGCTGTCTTTTCCAACTGGGGATATCCGTCAGACGGAGCTAATTCCTTGACAATAATAATATTTTTCTCGTCTACCGCTGTGACAAAATCTCCGGGTTTTCCTCCCAGAAGATTTTTGATATTTTCCAGAGAACCGTAGTCCTTGTCCTGACTGCTCTCCAGTATATATACAACCCTGCGTACATCTACCTCAATGTGAAGCTTTTTTGCACGATTATGGATATCTACCAAAAGCAGATTGTCCAACAAAAGATTTTTAATAAAGTTATCCTTATTAAATCTCTCCTTATATGCGGTAAGCAAGCCCTGAATTTGGAATACAACCAGCTTTCCCAATGTATAAACATCGTCCCCTGCGCTGCTTACGACCAAAACATATTCTAACTGATGGTCATCATATATTTTAAAATACTGATTTCCTTTTACCACCTGACTGTCTGCCTGAGAATTGGCAAATGCGCTTACTTCCTCCTGTCCGCATACGCTGCCGGAAAAAGTAGTTGCTAAAACCTTTCCTTCCATATCTGTTACACAAAAATCACTTCTGGATATTCCTTTTAAACCATCCAGTGTATTTTGCAGTATCTGATTTGATATCATGTTTTCTCCTTCTTTCATCATATAGTTATTTCGGTGTTACATCTCCCATAAAAACCCTACTATATATACTAATACAAAATCAAAAAAAAGGAAAGAGAAAATGCAATATATTACATCTTTTTTTCAAAAATGTAACAATTTATTCACATTTTCTCCATGTCCTCATTGTACTTTGATACCATTTTTTTGAAATTGTTCTTTTCCATAAAGCGGTTGAGCCAGCTTGGTTTTTTGCCTCCCTCACGGAAAATATCAAGGCAGCTTCCCAGACTGAACCAGAGCTTTGTATTGATTTTTTTTCGATGTCTTTTTACAAACCGCTCCAAATCATATACTCTGGAACAGCTTAGAACTGCCTGAGGGTTCCACATATTGATTTCGTTAATCACCTTGTCCACCTGGTCGTCCTCATCGCCCATGAGAAAGTCCTTGCCAAGTATGACAATATCCGGATATTTTTCCTGAAGATATCCATATAATTTTTCTGTGTCCTCTTCGTTTTCTCCTAAAAGAAAAATTTCGTTCTTATAATGGTTCAGCAACCAGAATACCGTTCCGAAAAAGCCATGCTCCGAAATATCATTTTCCCATTCCTTGTCCTCAAGTCCTGCTGCCTTTACGATTTCGGGCTCATCTGCCACTGCTTTATCCAGCGTTTCTATATACTCTTTTAATTCTTCATCCTGCTGAGCTGCCAGCAAGAGGTTCATGGTAAGCACTCCGTAAGTAGCCAGCGTTTCCTGATACCACTGCTGGTTAATGCTTTCCATAACATCCTCTGCATAACACTTCTCAACAGAAATTCCCATAATTTCTATTTTTTCGCTCATTACTATCCTCTGGGGATTTATCCCGAATATAAGTATTTTTAAACATATTATACTAATATAGCAGAAGTTTTTTTAATTATCAAGTGTTTTTTTCTAATTGCTTTATCAGATATCGGCCTACCACAGGAGAAAATCCGGAAATATCCCGTATATAGGCAAAATCCTTGCCAAAAATCTTTTTCTCCGCCTGTAAGTCCTTTTCCTCTCCTGCAAAAACGCCCAAGACACAGACTCCCTGATTGCGAAGCTTCCGCACTGCAAATCCCGTATCCTTTATAGCGTAATCCCCGTGATAAGGCTTTGGATTTCTGGCATTGGGCCGATTTAAAATAACATCATAAGGCTTTCCGTCACTTAACACAATCAGAATTTTATGCTCCTCTTCCCTTTGCAGCAAATCATATTCCACCGCCTTAACAGCAAGTCCGTCTCTGTTGTTGGAAGAAGTCACATATTCAAAAATATTGCTGTTTTCTGTTCTGTCTGCGTCATAATCCCGAAAATTATGCAGCACCGTATAATCCCAAAAAGTACAGAAGCTGGTTACTCTGTGGGGAATACCCACGTTGCTTAACGCCTCGCTTAAAATATATGCCTGAATGGCAACCTGTCCCTGTCTGGAGCGCTGAGAACCGCTGGCATCAATTAAAACATCTACCACGAAGCTACTGCTGTCTTCGTAAAGCTCCCGTTTAAAAACCTGCACATTTCCCGTTCTCCCAATACGCCACAGTCTTTTAGGAAGCAGAGTTCCTCTGTCTGCCAAAGTTTCCTCTTTTTCCTCTCTCATGGTAAGAGTCTTTTTCAGCATATCGGTGAGAAGACGAATATTATTTTTAACCACTCTGTGATTATCATGATATTCATAAAGGTTCTTGCTTCTTTGTTTTCTGGCATACTCGTACTGATAATTCCGCATCACCGGCTCTTTTAAAATTCCTTTTGTAAAATAAAGGCTGCAGTCGCTGTGTATACCCCGACACACAAGAGCATTGATTTTCTTTTCCTCACCCTCTGTAAGATAAGTCTTTCCGTAGTTTCTCTCCACATAGGAATACATCTTTTCCAGCGCTTTTTCATCCACCACTAAAATCCGTTTAGTGGTTTCCTCTGTATTTTTCTCCTGCTCCTCTTTTGTTTCTGTCTCTCTGGTATCCAGGTTTGTCATATTTTCCGTAACCTTATCCAGATAGGTTTCCAGTGTGCTTTCCAACGCCTCTTCTTCCAGAAAGTCTTCCCACGAAAATTCTGCCAGTTCCTCCAAGGTTACAGACAGAACTTTTTCTAAATCTCCCTGATTACGCTCAAAATAGGGGTCAATCAGCTCATTGTACAGCTTGTCCGTTGTCTGAATAAGCTCCATGGTATCCTGTGCCTCGGAAAGCTCCTGTACCATGTCCATAAAGTGACGCTGTCTTGCTTCTGCCGCTCCCTTTCCGTTTAAAATTTCACGAAACAGAGCTATTTTCAGCTTTCCTGCCGGATTTCCCGTTAATTTATGAAAATCCATATCCAGAATGTCCTCACAGGCACGTCTTCGGATATTGGAAACACCTTCCCTCTCTGCTATAATCTTCCCGGAAACCGCAAATTCAATGCAAAGCTGTGCCAAATCCATAAGCGGCGCTTCCATTGCATGAAGGTAAATCTTTTTCACCAGATAAAGCGAATATTCCTCCCTGTTAAAATATCGTGCAAAAGCGCCCTGCTTAATTCCATCATACAGCGCAACATATTTAGATTTTGCAAAAGCCGCTAAATCAGGCTTAAATTCCAGAGAATAATCACCGCTGACCGTCCACATCAGATTTTTTATTCTGTTTTCCAGTTCAAATTCTTCCATAATAACCTCTACTTCTCAAACACATCCTGCGGCGTCCATGTATCAGGAATTCTGGTAAGCACAACATCCTGTACAATTTCTTTTTCAAAAATATCAAAGCACTTATTTACCACGCCAATCTGTACCGCAAGCCTTGGCTTTAAGCCTCTCTGTATCGTCTTTAACGCGCCTAAAATGCCTCGAAGATCCAGAGCCTTGGTGCTGATTTCACCGTTTTGTGCCTTTAACTGTAAATCCATGAAAAGTCCAATCCACTGTTTCTTTGCATTTTCCTTTAATGCGGGAAATTTAGAAGATAAGATATAATCCAGCGTCTCCTCATCCTGCGGCGGCATATCAATTACCATAAAACGGGAAACAAGAGCTTCGTTTAACTCTTTTGTGCCTGCATAACCGTAGTTCATGGTCCCGATAAATCTGGCTGCTTCGTGCATATCAATTTTATCATATCCCGGAACATCAATGCTTCTTCTATAATCTAAAGACGCATGAAGTACTGATACGGCATCATTCTTTGCCATGTTGATTTCATCTAAAATTCCAAAGCCGCCATACTGAGCGCAACGGTAAATACTTCCTTTGCGAAGCTGCACTTCATTGTTGACGAAAGTATCTGTACCGATTAAATCACCGCTGTCCGTATTCACATGAAAAGAAACATTATAAACAGGGCGTCCGAAAATCCATGCCAGATTTTCTGCCAAAACATTCTTTCCCGTTGCCTTTGCTCCTGTAAGCAGCAGATTTTCTCCCTGAAGAAGAGCTGCAATTCCCATTTCCAGCACTTCCCTGCCGTAAAAATACATATCAGGACAGCTTACTCTGCCCAGCTCACCGTCCTCCACAGAATACTTACAGCGAAACTCCTCCACACCTTCTATCAGTCCCTTATCCACCTGCTGTTCCCTTAAAAACTCCAATTCCTTCATACACTAATTCCTCTTTCTATCTTTCCTTATTCAATCATTACGTTTCTCTCTCAATCTCCCCCTGCATTTGCCGGAGAAATCCCAAACCTTCCACATATATAAAAGGAAGTTATTACACTAAGCGTAAAATATATCAATGTTCTCGATACGCACTTAGTAGAAATAACTCCCTTATCCTTTATACTTCAAATAATAAATCACCATAAGACGGCATTGGCCAAATCTCTTTATCCACAATCATTTCCAGCTCATCTACCGGTTTTCTCAATGCCTCCATAGCCGGAATTACCTGCTGGCGATAATAGAACGCTTTCTCTTTTCCGTCCTCCATAGCCGCTGCTGACTCTGTTACCTCTTTCAGATGATTTAAGGCATTTTTTGTTTCTTTTAAAAGTGCAGATGTTTCGCTTAATAAATCAGTCTGTACCTCCACCTCTAAAATCCCTGCTGCAACTATTGCATTAATGGAGTCTGCAAGCTGTTTTGTATACTTAATCACCGTAGGAATAATCTGCTTTCCGGCAATATCCAGCATGGTTCTTGCTTCAATGTTAATTGCTTTTGCATAAGCTTCATATTTGATTTCTTTTCTTGACTCTAATTCTGCTTTTGTAAAGACACCGAATTCTTCAAAAAGCTCTATGGTCTTTTCGCTGGTAAGTGTTTCGATGGTCTCTACCATACAGCTGAGGTTTGGAAGTCCTCTCTTTTCGGCTTCCTCTACCCATTCCTGTGAATAGCCGTTTCCGTTAAACACAATGCGCTGATGCTCTGTAAAGTTCTTTTTCATTAAATCATGAACCGCTACGTCAAAGTCCTCTGCGCTTTCCAGAACATCACAGGCTTCTTTAAATGCCTGAGCTACAATGGTATTCAACACCACATTCGCCGGTGCAATAGAGTCTCTGGAGCCCACCATACGGAATTCAAATTTATTTCCTGTAAAAGCAAATGGTGAGGTTCTGTTTCTGTCCGTTGTGTCACGCATAAATTCAGGAATTGCCTTTACACCTGTTTCCAGCTTTTCCATTCCGATACTGTGATTTGCCATACCCGTAGTGATTAACTGGTTCATAACATCGGTAAGCTGGTCTCCCAGAAATACGGAAATAATTGCCGGCGGCGCTTCATTTGCTCCTAAACGATGGTCATTTCCCACATCTGCCGCTGACTCTCTTAAAAGAGCCGCATGCTCATCTACTGCCTTCAAAATACAGCTAAGTACAAGAAGGAACTGAATATTGTCATGAGGTGTAATTCCCGGTTCTAACAGATTATGACCTGTATCTGTGGTAAGAGACCAGTTGTTGTGCTTTCCTGAGCCATTTACCCCTGCAAAAGGCTTTTCGTGGAGAAGACACTTCATTCCGTGCTGGGAAGCCACTCTTTTTAAGGTCTGCATAACAATCTGATTATGGTCAACCTCCACATTTGCCTCTGCATAAATCGGAGCTAACTCATGCTGTGCCGGAGCTGCTTCATTGTGCTGTGTCTTAGAAGTTACTCCAAGTCTCCAAAGCTCTTCATTGACATGCTTCATATATGCAGAAACCTTCTGACGAATAGCGCCTAAATAATGGTCATCCAGCTCCTGTCCCTTTGGCGGCATAGCGCCGAATAAGGTACGTCCTGTAAAAACCAAATCTTTTCTCTGTCTGAATTTTTCATCACTTACTAAGAAATATTCCTGTTCCGCACCCACGGAAGGCGTAACCTTCTTAGAAGTCGTATCGCCGAACAAACGGATTAAGCGAAGAGCCTGTGTATTGATTGCCTGCATGGAACGCAGCAACGGTGTCTTCTGATCCAGCGCTTCCCCTGTATAAGAGCAAAATGCCGTAGGAATACATAAGGTAGCTCCTGCCGCATCATGACGCACAAAAGCCGGAGAAGTACAGTCCCATGCTGTATAGCCTCGTGCTTCAAAAGTAGCACGCAGTCCTCCTGACGGAAAAGAAGATGCGTCCGGCTCTCCCTTTATCAACTCTTTTCCGGAAAAGCTCATCAATACCTTTCCGTTTGGAAGGGGCGCTGTAATAAATGAGTCATGTTTCTCGGCAGTTACTCCTGTAAGCGGCTGAAACCAGTGTGTATAATGGGTTGCACCTTTTTCAATCGCCCATTCCTTCATCTCATGGGCAATGACGTCAGCCATTTCCAGAGATAATTCTTCTCCTTCGAGAATTGTCTGCTTCAAATCTTTATATACTTTCTTAGGAAGACGCTGCTGCATCACTACATCATTAAAAACGTCCTCACCAAAAATTTCTGATACATCGATATACTCGCTCATTCTTTCGTTCCTTCCTCTCATTGCAATCTAACTGCTCCCCAATCCATTTTAGTCGTAAAACTGCTTTTAAGATACCGCAAAAGCCGTCATATTGCAAGTATTTTTTATCTTTTCCACAAAAAGCTCATTGCCAAAAGCAAAAGACATACCCCGCTCACCCATGACAAATCTTTTTGTGTGGTGTTACGGAATACGCAGCCCAGCCTCCAACCCAGCTCCATCATAAGAATTCCGCATATAAAAGTTCCCGCAGCTAAGAAAAGCTGCCCTGACTGTACTAAGCCTGTGCCCACTCCCACTGCAAGACTGTCCAAAGAAAGTAAAAATGCCAGCGTAAAGCCTTCTGCTGCTGTAAGTTCCTGATAAATTTCCTTGTTTTCTTCTTTCTGAAAGAAAAAACTTAAAATTCGGTATAAACCGATGCCGATAAGAAGAATTGCCCCCAGACAAGTAGTCACATCCTTTGGAAGAAAATCAGAAAGAAAGCTTCCCGTAAGGAGAGAAATTCCCAATAGGCCACTCATAATGATATTCATTCCCGCCACAATTTTAAAGGGCATCTTTACTTTTCTCATACCATAAGCAAAACTGACCACAAAAGAGTCTGTGGTCAGTACAAAAATCAACAATATTTCTTTTATTATCGTTGCCATTCCTGTTGCTCACCTGTTTTGTCTGTTTTAATATTATATGACAAAATCAGCAACAAGGTTTCTCTTACTCCGGAGGGTTAATTAAAGGCACTTGGTCGTTTTTTGCCAGCATAATCTGAACGACATGTTTCAGATTTTTAATTGTCACGTTTTTATGAAGTCCTCCAAACTCTCCGTCAAGTGTCCATGAAATTTCTTCTTCACATTCAATGGTAAGCCCTGTGGTCTTAAAGACTTCAATCATTTTTGAGTCATTTGTTCCCACTAAAGATGCGATAATTTCATTTAATTCCAAAATGTTCTTTGGTCTTCGGATAAACATCACCTCAAAAACACCATCATCCAGCATAACGTCCGGTCCTGTGAGACGCTTAAATCCGCCTACGGAAGTGGAATTACTGATCATACCGAAAATAAATTCTCCTGAAAGCTCTCCGTCATCGCTTTTCACACGAAGGTTGTAAGATTTAATATTAAAAAGCCTCTGTGTTCCTTCTAATATGTAGGCTGCATGTCCCAGTATATTTTTCATATCCTGATTTGTCTCATAGGATACGTCTGTAAACAGCCCGAAAGCCGCAATATACACAAAATAATCTTCGTTAAATCCACCTACGTCAAAAGCATGCGGCACTCCTTCCACAATATCTGTTGCCGCCTGCAACATATTTTTGGATATGTGCAGACTGTTTGCAAAATCATTGGTGCTTCCTGCCGGAATATAACCGATAGGAATTTGATGTCCTCCTATAAGCATACCGGTAACTACTTCATCAAGGGTTCCATCACCGCCGCTTGCAACTACAATATCGTAATCTCCCGCTTTTCTTTTTGTTACCTTTAGATCGGAAGAGCG
>ERZ791611.2209-NODE-2209-length-9921-cov-3.713359_pt1 | contig 9921 bp, 12 predicted proteins | sample MGYA00510275_ERZ791611 | MGnify/ENA primary metagenome ERZ791611 (study PRJEB30046, sample SAMN00791912) | human gut metagenome | study: EMG produced TPA metagenomics assembly of the A metagenome-wide association study of gut microbiota in type 2... | reverse complement strand
GAAGACCAAGAAATTCTAATACATATGGATCTTTAATTGCATCAGATGGTTTTTCTATCAGTTGTCCATTTCTAGATAAATCAATAACTTCTAATTTGTTTTTACTTAATGCAAGTCTTTCATATAATGATGAATTATATTGCCGTTTCAATTCAGAAAGACTCCAATCATTCTTAATTGTCTCTATTTCATAAAAATGCCTTTCATCAACATTTGATATTCTCATTAATTTTAAATAGTGTGACCAACTTAAATAAAACCTTCTTCCATTTGTAGTAGTAGGAAGATTTTTGAATTGGGGAAACACTGTTTCCCCAATTGTGTCTTCACAGTAAATTGAATAAAATCTTCTCATTAATTTCAAATTGTCAACCGAATATCCTTTTCCATAAATTTCAGTTAAAAAATTTGATAGATTTTTTATAATATATTTTCCATATTCAGCTCTATTAGAACCGCTTTGTTCTTCTTCTACTATCATTCTTCCTATTTCGAAGTAAGTATATACCATCATAATATTAACTGCAGTTTTTACATTTTTTCTCGCTTCTTCAACAACCATACTAACTTTATCAAGAAAAATATTATTTAGTTCATTCAACACAATCACTCCTTCATTATATAATTTATATTAGAAATCTCAGATTCAGACTTCACCTTAATATCACATAAAATTCAAATTTTACAATTTGATAAACTGAAATTTATCTTTCCTTTTTAATAATATAGGATTGTAAACTTTTTTGACAACCATTCTTTTCATAAAATTTTTCTGCTTCTGGTTGAGAGCCGAAATATAACATTGTAGGTGTATTATCTTTTGCAAGTTGAAGAAGTTTGCTTCCAATCCCCTGTTTTTGATATTGAGGAAGAACCAGTAACTCTGTAATTGTTCCAAAATAGTAACCATCGGAAAGAATACGCAAACACCCTACTAACTTTTTATTGTCATAGGCTGTTATGTTTAGTGTTTTAGATAATGCTTGCCTTGTCTGTTCCTTGTCATAATTGCCTTGCCATACATGATTGACAAAAGAAATAAACATTGATACATCAAGGTTTTTATCATCTATTTTGTAGTCCATTATTTTTCCTCCAACTACCGATTTGTTGTCATCTTCATTATACTTCATCGCCTATCGAAAAGATAGCATATTTTATGAAACTTGTCGGCTGGGAACAGCTTGCAGCGCAAGGTGTCCCCAGATGGCAAGTCCACAAAAGGGTAGCTGGCGGCAGCCAGCGCAGGGGAAGCGTAGCGTCCCCTGTATGATTTGGAGCAGACCATGACTGCGGAAAATCACAGCCCTCCGGCGAGGAGCCTTCGGAGAACGCAATGCACCAACCTCTGGGTGGTGTATAATTGCGCCCTTAGTAAACTAAGGGGTTTCCGGCTTCTCCCGTTCCAGCAGTTTTTTCAATAGTTCCTGCGTGTCCTGTCTGTGAAAAATGAGTTTCAACAACAGCATGACATCATCATCTGTCAGGCGTTCCGGCTCTTGCAGAAAACTTTCCAGCATACCGCCACGGGTACAGAGCCGGTGCGTCCGTTCCTTTCGGGTAAGCTGCTTTAACTGGTGCTGCAATGCCTTTTCATCATTGATGGCTTTCCGCAGTTTCTTTTCGCTTTTTTCCAACTCCCGGTTGAGCTTTTCCAGCTTTGAGGTATCAGGCAAGGACAGCGTCCTCCTTTCCCGGTATCAGCACATAAATCCGGTTTGGTTCTCCCACGCCCTGACGCACCCGCATGATAAGTCCGGCAGTTTCCAGTTCATTCAGAGAACGCTTGACCGTCATGGAGCTGCGGGACAGGACTGCGGCAATGGCTGTGACAGGGAAGCAGACAAAGAGGATTCCGTTCTCGTCCTCCTGCCCTTTGGAGAGCATAGCGTCCAGCATCCGGCAGTACATGACCTTTGCGGTGCTGCTGACTGGAAATCCTGTCAACGCTCTGGGAAAAGGCATACAGGGCGGCAATGGTGTGTCTATCGTCATAAATTCAAAATTCATTCTGTGTGTTCCTCCTTTTTCTTTGCTCGTTTGGATAAATAACAGGGGCAGTCAATCACAACCGCCCGGAAGCTCTGCTTGCACCCATGCTGGCATTTCCGGCATAATTCGTTGTAAGTGACACGCCCCCGGTCATTGAGGTAAAAGGAAAGCTCATGCTTCCTCTTTTTGCTCATTCTCGGCATATTGCGCTTCCTCCCGTTTTAGTGTATGGTTTCGGGGCGATTTTCGGTAAAATTACAGCCATAGAGCCGCTTAAAATCTCCCGAAGTATCAGCGATAGGGTAGACTGCCCCCCTATCAGATTGTCGTGTTTCGGTATCATTTCGGTGTCAGTTCGCCAGTTCTCCCCGGTGTCGTTCCTCCCCTGAATCTCACAGCGGCGTATCGCTCCCTTTGGTACGCTCGTTTTGGTCAGGGTTCCTCCATATCCCTGCCAAAAGTCATGGCACTACATCGCCGGGGAAGCATATCCCACACAGGCTGGTCATTCGATTGGAATAATCCATCGATGAACTACCTGTATCATAGAACATTTTTGTGCCCTGTGCCGTATGTCCACAAAGTAGGAATTAGAGGTAAAAATCAGAAATTTCCACGATTGCGGAATTGATATGGTATAATCAATTCAACGGTTATAAATGTTGTCAGAAGGGGGAACTGCTTCAATGAACGGAGCTACTACAATACAGGAACGGCTAAAAGATTTACGATTAAACAAAGGATTAAAACTGGAAGAACTGGCAGAGCAAACGGGTATTTCAAAATCGGCTCTTGGCAGTTATGAAAAAGATGACTATAAGGAAATCAATCATGGCAACCTTATCCTGCTGGCAGATTTTTATGGGGTGTCCCTCGATTATCTCTTTTGCCGGACAGAGAACCGGGCGGAGATCAACACGCCATTAAGGGAGCTGCATTTGAGTGATGAGATGGTAGCACTTCTGAAAAGCGGTCGGATTAACAACCGTCTGCTGTGCGAACTTGCTACACATAAGGATTTTATCAAGTTTCTTGCGGACATTGAGATTTATGTGGATGGGATTGCCACCATGCAGATTCAAAACCTCAACGCCCTTGTCGATACTGTCCGGCATGAAATCATTGAACGGTATCGCCCCGGCGAAGATGACCCCCATTTGAAAGTGTTGCAAGCTGCCCATATCAGCGATGATGAGTATTTCAGCCACATGGTGCTGGATGACCTCAACCTCATTATCCGGGATATTCGGGAAGCCCATAAAAAGGACAGTGAGAGTGCGCCCCAGACCACCGTTGCCGATGAACTGAAAGAAAATCTGGAAGCGGTCGAAAATTTCAAGGGCAGCCGGGATGAAAAGCTCGTTGTCCTTTACTGCAAGCAGCTTGGTATCAACTATAAAAATCTGTCAGATGAAGAATTTCGCTGGCTCATTCGTATTCTCAAAAAGTCAAAGAAAATGGGAACGCCTATCAGCCAGAGGAAAAAACGGTAAAGAAAAACCGCTGTTGCATGGTTTGTTGGCTTCCATGTAGCAGCGGTTTTTGCTGGGATTATTCAGTTGAATTTTTAGAACGACAAACTTGAATTTACTCGGTTGATTATTCTTCTTCGTCATCCTTTTGAGATTCATCACTTTCCCTATTTCGATTTTGACCATCGAGAGCAGATCCTATGCCCACACCAATCGCAAAACCGACAAGCATATAGAGTGGAAAATTGTTGGTTGCTACACCAATAGCCGCACCGATAGAAATTCCTATGCTCATAAAAGTCGGTAAATAGTGAGGCTTATCATCTTTTTTATTTCTCATATAGCTATACATTCCTTTCCAAATTATAAGATTTATTGAGTGTCGTTATCAAAATGATTGCAGCAAAATGCCCAATACATAACTAACAATTGCTCCTACTGTAGCACTTCCGATAAACCATAAAACCTTTTGATAAGGACGTTTGCCGTATTCTCTGGCTCTCTGGATTTCATCCAGCCTTTTACCTTCACAAAATGCTACTATTTCCTTGTACGTTTGAACATCATTGCCCTTTTTTATTTGTTCAACCTTTGTTGCAAAATACATAGCCGCTAAAGCAATGACACACCAAAGAATCACTGTCCATTTATTACCAATGTAAAATAACGGAGCTGCTGAAATAACAGCAATAACGAGAAAAACCGTATAGATTGCGCCGTAGTGATTGAACTTTTTGATTTCTTCTTGTTTGATTACTTCTTTCATAGTATCAATATCTCCTTTGATTAGTTTATCAAGTGAGATTTGAAAGACTTCACTCAATAATACCAAGCTGGTTACATCTGGATAGCTTTTGTCATTTTCCCAATTTGAGATTGTTTGTCTTGAAACATAAACACGATTGGCTAACTCCTCTTGAGACAGTTGTGATTCCTGACGATACTTTTTTATTTGCTTTCCGAGTTCCATCTCTTCACCTCCTTGCATACTCATACTAATCAAAAGATCGTATTTCCGCTATCAAAGGACATTGACATCTATATTTTCCGTGTGTCAAAGGTCTTTTACATACCATCAAATTAGAAGTTATCCGTTATGAAATATTTGCAACAAATTCCTCTATCAAGCGATTCACCTGTTCGGGTCTGTCTGTGTTGGAATTATGTCCAGCTCCTTCAATCCATGTCAAAGGAATTTTCGTATTGTGATACCATGCTTTGTTGTACCGTATACACGAACCAGCATGATCTTGTGTGCCGCACATCAATAATGCAGGACACTTAATCTCATACGGCAAATCCTTTTCCATAGCCGTTGCCAAAATACGATAACCATGTCCGGCAATTTGTGCATAGCGTTTCTGCTTGCCGTCATAAGTCAGCATCATTTCACGCATGAGGTTTCTACCATAATCAGTCGTGGCAACACCTTCTGACCCCGATTTCAGGAGACATTTCCACGGATAGTGAGCATATACCGGTTCCATCCGTTTCAGAAGCCAGATTTCAACTGCCGTCACATAGCTTCGTTGCAACGGTGCAGAGTCAATAGAGATGAACCCTGTCATTTTGTCTGGGTAAAGCTGTGCATAAGCCTGTCCCACATATCCACCCATAGACTGCCCGATAATAACAGGCCTTGTGATTCCTTCTTGGTTCAATATATCGTTCAGCCATTTTGCCTTATCGAACAAGTCAAAATCAAACCGAAACGGCCATGAAGAAGCGTGTGCCGGCGCATCCCAGACGATAACATTATATCTGTTCTTAAAATACTGAATTTGCTTATCAAACAATCGATGATCCGCAGTCAATCCTGGCAGAAAAACGAGAGTAATTGTGTCCGGGTTTGATACGCTTGCCCAATAGTGAATCGTTCCGCAACGAGTTTGACAAGTCTTTTCTTTCATCTGGCTTACCTCCACGTCGAGTAGACTCACACCTCACAATGTAAGTCCCTCACAGAACCGTACGTGCGGCTTTCCCGCATACGGCTCTTCATAACAATATTTACAGTATCAAAACAAGCTGACATATATCTTTGGCAATGCCAATGGATAGTATTTCAGCATTTCAATGAATCCTTCTCTTGTGTAGCTCTTTCTATCACTTCGTCTATTCAGCACCTTAAACAGAAGTTCTCTGACTTGCTGTTTGTAGTTTGAAATCATTCTGCCGTTAAAGCTGATGCCATAGTACTTATAGTGACCGACTAACTTCAGATTAAGCATTCCCATTAGTTTCTTCAACGATTGGTCTCTATTCGCATATAGCCATACTTTAATGTCTCGGATTTTCTGTCTGAATTTCTTAGAGCTTGTCTTTGGCGTTATGTACGGCATGCCTTTGCGTGAACGTCCACAGTAGAATGTGAATCCCAAGAAATCAAATGTCTCTAATCTGGTAGACTCACCGCTCTTTTGCTTCGCCCTCGCAATGTAAGCACCGCTTTGCAATAGACGGCTTTTACTTTCCTCTAACTGCAAACCGAACTTTTCCATCCGTTCTTTTAGAAGCTTATAGTAGTTTTCAGCTTCCCATTTATATTGGAATCCCGCAACGAAGTCATCTGCATAAACAATCAAGAAATTATCTCCCTTGCATTCCTTGGTAATAATAAACTTATACCAAAGTGTTAATACATTGTGCATGTATATATTTGCAAGGATTGGACTTATTATATTTCCCTGCGCCGAACCTTCTTCATTCATCATCTGTTTTCCTCCATCCAGCACTCCTACCTTAAGGTACTTCTTGACAAGACCTATAATGTTAGGGTCTTTGATATAGAGATTGAGGAACTTGATAATCCATTCATGTTTCATATGGTCAAAGAAGCCTTTTATATCAGCATCCACGATATAACAGATTTTAGTGTTGTTTAATCTCTTGTATAGTTCTTTTATTGCATCATGACATCCTCGATTAGGTCTGAAGCCATACATGCAGTTCAGAAATCTCGGTTCATAAATAGCTTCCAATATCTTCTTTAGTGCTAACTGAACTATTTTGTCCTCATAGCACGCAATTCCTAATGGTCGAAGTTTTCCATTGCTTTTGGGAATATATACCCTTATTGATGGCTGTGGCTTGTAGGATTTTCTTTTCAATCTTTCCACCAGGTCATCTATGTTTTGTTCCAGATTCCTCTCGTACTCTTTCTTAGTAATTTCATCAATACCAACCGCTTTGCTACCATCTAATTCTTTGTGGCATTGCAAAAGCATTTCTTTATTGATTAAATGATACAACGACGTGAACTCTGGTCTTGGCGAATGCGCCGATATTTCTGCTATTCTTTCTAATTTCGTTTCCATCAATACCTCCGTCCCTGAGTACGGTTGATGTGTCCTCAGAAAGACCATTATTATGTAGCTCCCTTCCCTCCATTGGCATTGCCCAACTTCTTCGGTACTATGGAGCTATCCGACTGCCTACTATTCCTTTGACATTCTCCTGTTTTGCAGTTGTTTGTCATACTTGCGTTGGCAAGAAACAATAGGCTCTCCCCAGTTGACTGAGTAGTCACAATGTGAAACATAAAGTGCTCTTTGACCCCGTAGAAGCAAACCAACTCTTACCATGACAATTTGGTTTGTGTTGCTTTCCGCTGGAATTAAAGCGTCAGCCTTCTAAATGTCAAAATTTCGAGGCTCAATCACACTCTCTATTTCCTTGCTGTCTACGCTTAGCGACTTCCATTACTGACAGCCACCCAAGACTCGCTACTGGCGGTTGGTTAGACCTTACCAGACAGGCATTCCACCTGTTAGACTACTCGCCCTTGTCTGGGCGCACAATCCCGATTTGTCATAATCATTCTATCATACCGTTATGAATAAATCATCTCATGCAAAACAATTTCTTCTGCCCGGTTGTGGATATTATTGCACCGCTGCACCCATTCCATTTGACGGGTACGCTTCAAGTCCTCGGTCACGCCCTCGGCAGCTTTCATTTGCTCCATGATGGTATCTAACCGTTCCTGTGCCTGTTCGTTCAGGTCTGCAAGATATGTCCACAATTCTCCGGTCAGTATCAATGTGTTCAATCTGGCTGGGTGGACTTCTCTTAAATATTCCCGGTGCATCCGTCCATACTTTCCGATGGGGCGGCGTTCTTCCGGCAGTTTCAAGTCTGGGATGTAGTAATCTCCGACAAGGATATAATCAATTCCGTTTTCCGTTATTCTTGGTTTCAATTCGCTCATGTTCCTTACCTCCTGTGGAAGCAGGCTCGTCTGGTACTAACTCAATCACATCGGTAATCTCACAATTCAGCGTTTCGCAGATACGGGCTAATGTGTCCATGCTGATGTGCTTTCCCTCTTTGCTCATGTTGGCAATCATATTCGTTGTCATACCGGCGGCAAGCCTTAAATCTTCTTTTCTCATATCACGCTCTAACAGTGTGTGCCAGAGTGGTTTATAGCTGATGTGCATATTGTTTTCCTGCCTTTCTATCCATACCACCGGGGCGGCTGCCCCGGCAGGAACTTTTCTCTTATTATAGCACCAATCTTGTGAAATCACAATTTATTCTTGTAGCCTGCCGCTGATACCGTCTGGATTGTGCTTTTCCTTTCGTTTTTTGTTCCAACTAATTAGCCATGAACTGGTTCACCCCTAAGGGGAAGAAATCCCGGCTGTTTTCCATCTGCCGCCATTACTCCCCGCTGGAGACAGAGGTGCGCGATCTCTCCCCCAGCCGGTATCTGATCCGCTCTTGTCCCAAGGACAAGCTGGAGGAAGCTTCCAAAGACCTTCTGCGGGTCGCCCAGGAAGAATACCAGTCCTCCCCAACCTTCTTGGTGCAGTCGGTGGTGTTCACCGGCGTATCCCGCTGGGATTACCGCCTTGAAGTCCCTTTGGACCGCCGCGGGCAGGATTTTTTCATCGAATAGCAGGATATAACCATTGGACAGGGCTTTCGCCCTGTCCATTTTGTTATCTCTCCGGATTTTAACCGGTGTTTTAGAAAGACAGGTGCAAAAAAGGCAGGGCCTGGCCCCGCCTTTTCTTTGACTATTCCGCTTTTTGGGGAAACAGGGCATCGCCGGTCAGCTCCCTGCCGTTGTAGAGGATGGAGCTCTCTTCCCCTATGTCCCAGGCACCGTCCCGTTCCTCGGGGAAAACATGGCGGTAGGTGAAGCCATGGTTGTCCAGCACCTCCACTACAAACTCCACCTGATCCCCTTCCGCCACGGGGATCGCGGTCTTCATCTTCGCTTCGGCCTCATAACTAATATCCCCCATGTCCTCGAAAGAGATGGGGGAAGACTGGACTGCCTCCCCGTTTTTTACCAAGGTCAACGTGCCGGAGACCGGATACTGATCCGGCCGGTCGTCATAAAACTTATCGTAGCAATGGATAAGGAAGTCCATATTCCACTCCGTTTTCGCCCCGCTGCGGCTGCTGCTGCCCGACCGGGAGATGCTGACTTCCATCAGGAACCGGTCCCGAACCGGTTCATACCAAGGCAGGTACTCCACCGTCTTGACCCCGTTTTTCTCTACAATCATCTGTACCCGAAGCTGTTCGATCAGCGGAATGGTGGCAGTGGCGGTGTAGGTGAGGCCGTCCTCCGCCAGTGTGGCTGGCAGGGTCATGCTCCAATCCGGGTAGGCATCATCCAACAGGCGGACCGATACCACTGCCCCAGGGGCGACCTGTTTGGGGACAACCGCCAAATCCACAGTGGTGGTTGGCTCCTCCCCATCCGTGTTCAAGCTTCCGATGGTGATACGGCCATCAGCCAGCATCGACGCCTGCTGGTCCAAGATATTCTGCATCTGGGAAAGGCCGTTTTGAATCTCCTGCTGGGTCCTGCTGTCAAGCTGCCCCACTGTGTTCTGCATCTGGGTCATCCGATCATCCAGCCGGCGGATGGTGGTATGGGCCAACATCAGCGCCGCACCCAACAGGATGACCACCCCGATGAGGACGGTTTGCCGTTTTAATAGTTTATCCAGTTTTTCTTCCATGGCGATTCCTCCTTCTCTCCATCTTTCCTCCACAATCTGTACAGACCGGAAAAATCCCGGTGCCGCTTTGCGCGGGAGGGCGGTCCCTCAAAATTGCGTGCCACTGTGTGGCTAAAAGCAATTTTGCGCATGTTACAAGCAGCGCTTGTAACAACGGACTGTGGATTTCTTCCCCAATGATCGCTTTTCGATTATTGTATCATAAAGGTGGGTTCCCCGCTAGAAAAACTGCCTCCCAATTGGGCTACCGGAAAAACATTGTTCAAAATGCCGATAATTTTCGGCAAAATTTTCTATCGAAACCATTGACAGAATAAAGCCCATTGAGTATGATAAAAGCGAAACATGAATATATATTCATATGTTCAGATTAAGCGGACACACAAGGAGGTACGCCATGAGCAAGGACATCTACCAAAGTATTGATGAAACCGAGGAAATCCTCTGTGAGGAATACCATCCCCACGAAAGCA
>ERZ791611.2208-NODE-2208-length-9924-cov-3.545648_pt1 | contig 9924 bp, 6 predicted proteins | sample MGYA00510275_ERZ791611 | MGnify/ENA primary metagenome ERZ791611 (study PRJEB30046, sample SAMN00791912) | human gut metagenome | study: EMG produced TPA metagenomics assembly of the A metagenome-wide association study of gut microbiota in type 2... | reverse complement strand
TCGAGCATGTCGGCCGTCCGGTCTTCACCGTACAGTACCACCCCGAGGTATGCCCCGGGCCGATGGACACGAGCTATCTGTTCGATCTGTTCATCGAAAACATCGATCAAGCGAAAGGGGGCTGCCGCTAATGCCGCTGCGCAAGGATATTCATAAGGTAATGGTGCTGGGCTCCGGCCCGATCGTCATCGGTCAGGCGGCCGAGTTCGACTACGCGGGCACGCAGGCCTGCCGCGCGCTGCGCGAGGAAGGGCTGGAGGTCGTGCTCGTCAACTCCAACCCCGCAACCATCATGACCGACAAAGCCATGGCGGACAAGGTCTATATCGAACCCATGACCGTGGAAGCCGTGCAGGAGATCATCAAGAAGGAACGGCCGGACAGCCTACTGCCCAATCTGGGTGGACAGACCGGTCTGAACCTTGCGATGGAGCTGTGCGAAAGCGGCTTCCTCGATAAAATGAACGTCAAGCTTTTGGGCGCCAAGCCGGATACCATCGCCAAGGCCGAGGACCGCCAGCTGTTCAAGGATACGATGGAGAAGATCGGCGAGCCGTGCATCGCCTCCAAGGTTGTGCACACGGTCGAGGACGCGGTGGATTTCACGCGCGAGATCGGCCTGCCCGTTATCATCCGCCCGGCGTATACGCTCGGCGGCACGGGCGGCGGCATCGCTTATAGCTGGGAGCAGCTGCGCGAGATTGCCGCGTCCGGCATCATGTATTCGCGTGTGGACGAAATTCTGGTCGAAAAGTGCATCTCAGGCTGGAAGGAAATCGAGTACGAGGTCATGCGCGACGCCAAGGGCAACGCCTCGGTCTGGGTGATCGACGCCGAGAACAAGATCGCCACCCGCAAGATCACGGCCTCCCGCTCGATCGGCACGAGCTGGCTCGTCGAGTCCGGCCTCAAGGCCGGCGACCGCGTCGTCTTCGAGGGTTTCCAGCGCACCCGCGCCGGCGCCACCGTTTCGCCCAAGGAGGCCGACGCCTCCAAGATGCTCGACAAGACGGGCAAGTCCCTCTACTAATACGGACTGAGGCAGAAAACCATGTTCTCACGCTTTTTCATTGAGAGGCCCGTCTTCTCGTGGGTGATCGCCATCGTGATCATGCTCGCGGGCGCTCTCTCCATCCTCAGGCTGCCGATCAGCCAGTTCCCGCAGATCGCGCCTCCGCAGGTAAGCATCTCCGCCACCTATCCGGGCGCCTCCGCCGAGACGATCGAAAACACCGTCACGCAGATCATCGAGCAGAACCTCACCGGTCTTGACGGCTACCTCTACATGTCGTCGACGTCCGACTCGACGGGCCGCGTGTCCATCACGGTGACCTTCGAGGCCGGCACGAACCCCGACATGGCTCAGGTTCAGGTCCAGAACAAGATCCAGACGGCCCTGACCACGCTTCCGCAGGTCGTGCAGCAGATGGGCGTCACCATTCAGAAGACGTCCGCCAACTTCCTGATGGTCGTGGGCTTCATCTCCAAGGACCACAGCATGAACGCCTCCGACTTGGGCGACTACCTCGTCGCCCATGTTCAGGAGCCGCTCTCGCGCGTGCAGGGCGTCGGTGAAGCCGAAGTGTTCGGCTCCGAATACGCCATGCGCATCTGGCTCGACCCGAGCAAGATGGTGAAGTACAAGCTCAACCCGAGCGAAGTCAAGGCCGCCATCTCGGCCCAGAACGCCCAGGTCTCCGCCGGCGGCATCGCCCAGCAACCGACCGACGGCAAGCAGCTCTTCACGGCCACCATCTCGTCGGCAAGCTTGCTGCAGACGCCTGAGGAATTCCGCAACATCCTCCTCAAGACGACCGAGGACGGCGCCAAGGTCTACCTGCGCGACGTCGCTGAAGTCGCCGTCGGCCAGCAGACCTACATGGCCTTCGCCACCTACGACGACTATCCGGCCTCCGGCATGGCCATCAAGCTCGCTTCGGGCGCCAACGCCATCGCCACGCAGAAGGCCGTGCTCGAACGCGTCGAGGAACTCAAGCCGAGCTTCCCCGAAGGCATGGAAGTCGTGATTCCGTTCGACACGACGCCGTTCGTCTCCGCAGCTCTCAAGGGCGTGATCAAGACGCTCTTTGAAGCCATCGTGCTCGTCGTCGTGGTGATGTACCTCTTCCTGCAGAACTTCCGCGCGACGCTCATCCCGACGATCGCCGTGCCGGTCGTGCTTCTGGGCACGTTCGGCGCGCTCTTCGCCTGCGGCTTCTCCATCAACATGCTGACGATGTTCGCCATGGTGCTCGCCATCGGCCTGCTGGTGGACGACGCCATCGTGGTCGTGGAGAACGTCGAGCGCGTGATGCGCGAGGACGGCACCGACCCGAAGACCGCCACCATCAAGTCGATGGGCGAAATCCAGTCGGCCCTCGTGGGCATCGCCATGGTCCTTTCGGCCGTGTTCGTGCCGATGGCCTTCTTCGGCGGCTCCACGGGCGTCATCTACCGCCAGTTCTCGGTGACCATCGTCTCAGCCATGGCGCTTTCCGTCGTCGTCGCCCTGACACTGACGCCGGCCCTCTGCGCCACGATGCTCAAGCCGGTCAACCATGAGGAGCACCACGGCAAGGGCGGCTTCTTCGGCTGGTTCAACCGCAGCTTCGACGCCTTCACGCAGTCCGTCAAGGCCCTCATCGCCAAGTCGATCCACGGCTGGAGCGTCATGCTCGTCGCCTACGCCGCCGTCGTCGGCCTGATGGTCTGGGGCTTCAAGGCGCTGCCAACCTCGTTCATGCCGCAGGAAGACCAGGGCGTCCTCATGATGATGTCCCAGCTCCCCGACGGCGCGACGCTCGAGCGCACCGACCTTGAGATGAAGAAGATCCAGCAGACGTTCGCCAAGACCGAAGCCAAGTCCGTCGAGTCCGTCTTCGTGGTCCGCGGCTTCTCCTTCGCGGGTACGGGCCAGAACATGGCTCTGGGCTTCCTGAAGCTTCGCGACTGGAGCGAGCGCACGACGCCCGACACGTCGGTCGCCGCCATCCAGGGCCGCACCATGGGCATCCTCATGGGTCACCCGGACTTCAAGCAGGCCAGCACCTTCGTCTTCCCGCTTCCGCCGGTTCCCGAACTCGGCGTGGCCGACGGCTTCGACCTCTACATCCAGGACAACACGGGCGGCACGCACGACAAGCTCATGCAGTACATGGGCCAGTTCCTGATGAAGGCCAACGCCGACCCGCGTCTGACGATGGTCCGCCACAACGGCATGGCCGACACGACGCAGTTGAAGCTCGTGCTCGACTATGAAAAGCTCTCGGCCCTCAACCTCAGCATCGGCGAAGTCAACTCCGCCATCTCGACCGTCCTCTCCGGCTCCTACGTCAACGACTACATGGACCGCGGCCGCGTCAAGCAGGTCTGGGTCATGGGCAACACGGGCTCGCGCATGCAGCCCGAAGACATCCTCGGCTGGCACGTTCGCAATGCCAACGGCGAGATGGTGCCCATCGGCACGTTCGCCAAGTTCGAATGGACCTACGGCAGCCCGCGTCTCGAACGCTTCAACGGCCTTCCCGCCGTGAACATCCAGGGCAACCCGCGTGCGGGCGTCTCCTCCGGTCAGGCTATGGCCGCCATTGAGGAAATCGCCAAGGAAGTCTTCCCCGCCGGCTACGAAATCGCCTGGAACGGCGTTTCGTACCAGGAAAAGGCCGCAGGCAACCAGGGTCCCGCGCTCTTCGCGCTCTCGATCCTCGTGGTGTTCCTCTGCCTTGCCGCCCTTTATGAAAGCTGGTCCGTCCCGATCGCGGTGCTCCTCGTGGTGCCCTGCGGCGTCGTGGGCGCCCTCGGCCTCACCGGCGCGCTCGGCATGTCCAACGACATCTACTTCCAGGTCGGCCTTCTCACGACGATCGGTCTGGTGAGCAAGAACGCCATTCTGATCGTGGAATTCGCCAAGGAGTACATGGAACAGGGCAAGGATGCGATCCACGCCGCCGAAGAGGCCGTGCGTGTCCGCCTGCGTCCGATTCTCATGACCTCCCTCGCCTTCGGTCTCGGCGTGCTCCCGCTCGCCATGGCCCACGGCGCGGGCGCCGGCGCCCAGAACGCCATCGGCGTGGGCGTGCTCGGCGGCATGCTCGCAGGCACCTTCCTCTGCATCGCCTTCGTCCCGGTCTTCTACGTGCTCGTCGACCGCTTCCTCGGCGGCAAGAAGCGCCACGAAAAGAACCAGATCCAGCAGGCCTGATGCAGGTGACTGACATCACGACACATTGAAATCTCAGGGCGGCGGGCCTCACCCGCTCCGCCGCCCTCACGGAACAAACATCATGTCCACGACGATTTTCAAGATCCTTCCCCTCTGCGCGGCCCTCGCCCTGACAGGCTGCGTCAACCTCGCCCCGGACCACGAGCGTCCCGCCGCGCCCGTCGAACAGGCGTGGCCCACGGGCGAAGCCTACGACGCCGCCTCCGTGCGCAGCGAAGCCCTGCCCGCATGGCAGGCCTTCTTCACGGACGAGCGCCTTCGCAAGGTGATCGATCTCGCCCTCAAGGAAAACCGCGACCTCCGCGTCTCGGCCCTCAACATTGAAAAGGCCCGCGCCCTCTACGGCGTGCAGCGCTCCGAGCTCTTCCCGACCGTCGCCGCCGCCGCTAGCAACGCAGGCAAGCACACCCCGGCAAGCGTCGCCGGCACGAGCACGACGACCCACACCTACACGGCCCAGCTCGCCATGACGAGCTATGAGCTCGACTTCTTCGGCCGCGTGCGCAACCTCAACGAACAGGCCCTGCAGGCCTACCTCGCCTCCGAGGACGCCCGCCGCTCCGCCCAGAGCGCCCTGATCGCCCAAGTCGCCTCCGGCTGGCTTGCGCTCGGCGCCGACCGCGCCCAACTCGAGCTCCAGAAGGAGACCCTCGCAAGCCAGGAGGAAAGCTTCCGCCTCATCGAGGAAAGCTACAGGCTCGGCGCCGCGAGCAGGCTCGACTATGAGCAGGCCCGCACGACGGTCACGGCCGCCCGCGCCCAGATCGCGTCCTACATCCGCGCCGTCGCGCAGGACAAGAACGCCCTCGACCTTCTCTGCGGCACCACCGTCCCCGAGGATCTGCTCCCTGCGGGTCTCGCCACCGGCGTCACGCAGACGGCCGTCCTCCCCGCCGGCCTTCCCTCCGAAGTGCTCCTCAAGCGTCCCGACATCGCTGCGAGCGAACGTGACCTGATCAGCGCCGAAGCCAACATCGGCGTCGCCCGAGCCGCCTTCTTCCCGAGCGTCTCGATCACCGCCGGCGCAGGCACCACGGGCATGCAGCTCTCGAACCTCTTCGACGCGCACACGGGCTTCTGGTCCTTCACGCCCTCCGTGAACCTTCCGATCTTCACGGGCGGCCGCAACGTCGCCACCCTTGAAGCCGCCAAGGTCGGCCAGAAGATCGCCGTCGCGAACTACGAAAAGGCCATTCAGACCGCCTTCAGGGAAGTCTCCGACGCCCTCGCCACCGAAGGCACGATGGACCGTGAACTCACGGCCCGCCGCGAATACGCCGAGGCCGCCACCAAGGCCTGGGAACTCTCCGACGCCAGCTACAAGGCGGGCGCCATCTCCTACAACGACGTTCTGACGAGCCAGCGCGCCATGGTCGGCGCCAAGCAGGCCCTCATCGGCGCCGAACTCTCCAAGTCGATGAGCGCCATCACCCTCTACAAGGTGCTCGGCGGCGGCACGACCGTAGCCGAAGCGCAGCCGGCCGACAAGGAGTAATCTATGGCCAAAGTGACATTCACCATTCACAAGGCGGGCAAGCACCAGCGCCACTCACGCCGCAACCAGATACTCGACGCCGCCCAACGCTGCTTCAAGAAGCAGGGCTTCCACAAGACGACCCTGCGCGACATCGCGCAGGAGTTCGGGATGAGCGCCGGCCACATCTACAACTACTTCAGCAACAAGGAAGCGATCATCGAGGCGCTCGTCGAACTGCGCACGCAGGAGTTCCTCGACATGATCGACACCGACAAGTTCGCCGACCTGCCGCCCGAAGAGCGCATGGACAAGGAGCTCGGCCAGGTAGTCGACGCCTACCTCAACCTCGACAACACGTCGCTCTCCATCGCGATCATGAACGAGGCCCTCATCAACCCGAAGGTCTATGAAATCGTCGTGGCCGCCGCGAGCAAGGTCCGCAACCACATCGTCGAGGCTCAGCTCCTCGCGATGAAGGAGGAGCGCCGCTACGCACCGCCCTACGAAGTGATCGAGAGCCGCTGCATGACCATCCGCGCCATGCTCGAAGGCCTGCGCCTCGCGCACATCTTCACGCCCGAAATGGACGTGCCGCTCGTGCGTGAGATGGCCATCAAGCGCATCAAGCAGATCCTCGCGCTCGATGAGGCCGAGGACCAGGCCGCAGCATCCGCCGAGGCCAAGCTCAGGGCCGAAGCCATGGCCTGCGCCTACTATCCGGTCTCCGAAAAACCTGAGGCCTGAGGCCTGAGGCCTGAAGCTTCTAAATAAAATCGGGAGTCTCCGCAACGGAGGCTCCCGATTTTTTCACTCTCATTTTCATGCGTCCCTCAGTCTTCCCGAGAGACGCATTTGAACGCCCTCTTTACGGCAGTCTCGACACGGCATCCGCCATCATGTCCCAGAAACGCGCGAGGTCAAGCTCGAGCGCGGCGTGGGTGTGACAGCCCTCGGGGGCCGTCCTGCGGAAGTCGGCGACGGTCATGCCGCGGGTGCGCGTGCCCGTGAGTTCGACGCTGATGGGCACGGGGACGTACCTGACGACCGTCGGGTCGAGCACGCACGCGATGGCGCACGGATCGTGCAGCGGCGCGTCGCCGAAGCCGCGCACGCGGCGGTAGCGGACGTTGAAGGCCGTGAGGATTTCAGCGAGGAGCTTCGCGGAGGCCGTCGGGATCGCGGCGATGCGGGCGACCTGCTCCTCGCTCACACGGGCCTGATAGGTGAGGTCGAGCCCGACCATCACGACCTTCCACTTTTCCTTGAAGACGATGTCGGCCGCCTCGGGGTCGGTGCCGATGTTGAATTCGGAGTACGGGCCGTGGTTGCCCGTGTGCACGGCGCCGCCCATGAGGACGACCTCCTTGACGCGCTCGACGATCCTGGGCTCTAAGCGCGCGGCAAGCGCAATGTTGGTGAGCGGCCCCGTCGGCACGAGCGTCACCGTCCCTGCGGGGCGGCTCATCACGGTGTCGATGATCACCTGCACGGCATGCCTCGGATCCGTCTTGAGCACGATCTCCTCGGGGAGCGTCGCGTCGTCAAGGCCCGTCTCGCCGTGGATTTCGGCCGCCACTTCGGGCTCGATCATCAGGGGACGCGTGGCGCCCGCCGCGATGGGAACGTCGTGAAGGCCCGCCACCTGCGCGATGGCCAGCGCGTTGCGGGTCACCTTGGCGATCGACTGATTGCCCGCCACGACCGTGATCGCGAGGATGTTCACGTTCGGATTGCCTGCGGCGAGCAGGATGGCGGCCGCGTCGTCGTAGCCGGGGTCGCAGTCGAGGATGATGTCGATCTTCTGGTTTTCGGTGCTCATGTTGCGTGCTCCTTGCGTTCGGAATGTTCGGCTGCGAAGATTGCCGGGCTTCAGACGGCGAGCGCCTCGACCTCGGACCTTCTCGGAATTGAGGTGGCGGCGCCCTCGCGCGTCACCGAGATGGCGGAGGCCTTCGCGGCGCGGTTCATGGCGGTCCTCAAGTCCTCGCCCGCGGCAAGCGCGGCCACGGCATACCCCGCGAACGTGTCGCCCGCGCCCGTCGTGTCGACGGCCTTCATCTTCACGGCCGGCACGAAGAAGGGCTCGGCACCGGGCACACGGCCGCAGGCGCCCCTGCTGCCGAGTGTGAGGATGAGGTTCACGTCAGGATACCTGCGCTCGAGAAGCGCCATCAGGCCGGCGGCCTCAACGCCTTCGGCCTCGTCGGCCAGAAAGCCCCTCGCCTCGGTCTCGTTGACGATGAGCGCGTAGAGCCTTTCGAGCGGCGCCTTGAGAAGCGAAGCGTCGAAGGGAGACGGATTGAGGACGGTGCGCAGACCGCGCTCAAGCGCGGCCTCGATGAGGCCCGCAGTGTCGGGCAGCTCGTTCTGCAGCATGACGATGTCGTCCTTCTCGCAGGCGTCGAGCGCAAGCAGCATGCTCTCCACCGTCACGCGGCCGTTGGTGCCGGGATAGTAGAGGATGCCGTTCTCGCCGTCGTCCGTCACCTGGATGAAGGTGTGGCCGCTCGCCTCGGACTCGTGCACGGCAAGCATCGAGACGTCGACGCCTTCGCCCTTGAGCACTTCAAGAAGCATGCCGCCGTCGGCGCCCACGCAGCCCGCATGGAGTACCGTCGCTCCCGCGCGCGCAAGCGCCACCGACTGGTTGAGGCCCTTGCCGCCCGCATGCACGGCGCGGTGCGAGGCCGCAAGCGTCTCGCCGGGACGCACGAAGTGGTCGACGCGGTAGACGTAGTCAAGGTTAAGTGAGCCGATGTTGAGGACTGCCATGTTCGATGCCGTCATTGAAGTGTTGGAACGGACCCGCCGCACACCGATGCGGGCGCGGGAGCTTCGGTGACACGCATTTTAGACCAGAGCTACCCTCATGAGAAAAAGCTTTCAAATTGATGAAAACGGCTTGGGCGCAAGCCCCCTCAGGCAGACTGCATTCTAGGAGTGCGTACGCCAGACGCCCTTACGCCAGTAATGCCACAGCACGATGCCCGCCGTGATGTAGTAGATCCAGTCCGCGGTCCAGACGACGGCGACGTTCGTCGTGAGGCGCGTGATCGTGAAGACGTAGCAGAGATAGACGGCCGAGGCGGCGATGGTCGCGACCGAGCTCTCCCAGGTTCGGCCGATGCCGCCCATCACGAAGAGCAGGTACATCGCGGGCACGGCCGTGAGGAAGGAGCCGAGCATCACGTAGAAGGTCGCGTTCGCCGCCGAGATCACGCCCTCGATGCTCGTGAAGACCCCGAGCACGGCCGAGGGGAACACGGCGGCGAGCAGCATGACGGGCAGCATCGAAACGGCGCAGAGCACGAGGCCGCGTCGCACGAGGCCCGGCACCTCGTCCTCCCTGCCCTCGCCGATCAGGTTTGCAGCGACGGCGCCGCACGTCGAGCCGAAGGCGTGGATGAATAGGAAGAGCGTCGAGCAGATCTGGCGCACGATGTTCGAGACCGCCAGAGGCTCCTCACCGAGATGCTCGACCGCGAGGAAGAAGAGAAGCCACGCAAAGAACGCGAAGGCCTCCTGCACCATCAGCCAGCGCCCGAGCCTGAAGAGCGAGCGCTGCAGCGCGCCGTCCCAGGAGAAGCTCCCGAAGAGCGCATACTTCCCGTGGTCCACGCGAAGGAGTACGTAGCCGAGCAGGAACACGAGGCAGACCGCCTCCGAAATCGTCGAGGCAATGGCCGCGCCCGCAATGCCCATCGCGGGCACGGGACCTGCGCCGAAGATGAGCACGTAGTTGAGGACGAAGTTCGAGGCGACCATGACGAGCGAGCTCGCCGTCAGGACGCCGGGCCTGAGCGTCGCGATGAAGAACGCACGCAAAAGCGCGCAGGCAAACGCAAAGGGCAGGCCCCAGACGCGCCAGTAGAGATACGTGTCGGCCGCCTCAGCCACCGCCGCCGACTCGCAGGCCGTATCGAGAAAAGGCTTGGCCGCAAGGTCGGAGAGCACGATGAGAACCGCCGCGAGCCCCGTGAGAAAGAGCACCCCGGAGCGGAACGACCGCCCGATCTCCGCCCAGGCCTTCTCGCCGTTCTTCCTGCTCATGTGCGCCTGCACGCCGAAGCCGTACCCCATGCCGAACATCATGAGCATGAGGAAGAAGACGCCCGCGAGCGCTGCGGCGCCGAGCTCCACTTCGCCGACACGCCCGAGAAAGGCGAATGGCGGTGGCTATAGGGTATGCACTGAAATGTCCGCCACTTGTTCTTTTTTTGTTTCT
>ERZ791611.2206-NODE-2206-length-9935-cov-2.400506_pt1 | contig 9935 bp, 13 predicted proteins | sample MGYA00510275_ERZ791611 | MGnify/ENA primary metagenome ERZ791611 (study PRJEB30046, sample SAMN00791912) | human gut metagenome | study: EMG produced TPA metagenomics assembly of the A metagenome-wide association study of gut microbiota in type 2... | reverse complement strand
CAGAATTTATGCTATTCGCATAAATTCGCGCGGTATGTCTCGGGATTTTGGCATTCTCATGCCAAAACACCTCGCGGGATAGTGTCGTGTGAACAGTAACTCTGCAAATTCATCACAGTGAGCCAGTTTTGCCGCTGCGATTACTTCTTCATCCGTTGCATTCTGTTTACCGATTCTGATATTTTCCATAATGGAGTTATTAAACAGCGTGACATCCTGAAATACGATTGAATAGATAGACATCAGGGTTTTCGGATCTATTTTTGAGATGTCCATACCACCGACTTTGATCTGTCCTCTGGTGATATCCCAGAAGCGGGATGCTAGTCTGGATACCCTGTATCTGTTCCTGTTCTTCCTGATTTTAATCACCTGACTTATATATTTTACTCCAGGCTTCTTTCAGGCGTTCCAGCGAATATCCGGCATTGGCAGGACTGGTTGACGGGAGTTTATCTGCCTTGATTCCATTTACCGGAAAAATGTATTTCTGATATAGTTCATATGCTTTCCCACCATTCGTATAAATCACCTGAATGTCGGCAGTCTTTAAAATTTCAGAAAGGTCGTTCGGTATCACATTACGAATACTGGCATCGGAAGAGCCTTCGATCTCGCAGCTTTGGATCACATCCCACACTGCAATGTGGTGTGTAAGAAGTATCTTTTTCTTCTCCTCGATTGTCTGTGGTACTTCACAGCCAAGAATACCTGCAAGTACCTTCCAGAATCGGTTCTGTTTATGTCCGTAGAAAAACTTCTGTTCTCGGGACTTCACCGATGGAAAGCTGCCAAGTATCAGAATTCTTGAATTTTCATCGTATACGGGTGCGATTGTGTGTTCTATTTTCATGGTGTTTTGTCCTTCCTTTTATTTATTTTAATCTCATTTACGAATATTATCAAACATTTTCTCATCATTTGTCATTCATTTTATATTCTCACCCCCACCAATTTTCCATAGTTGTTCTTCAAAGCAACCCTCCAACAGGAACATCTTTGAACAGATATGTTCGTGGCAAGGCAAAAGAAAAAGACCAACAGCAGCACTTCAAATTACTACCATTGGTCTTAATGCCCTTAATTTCCAGACATTTCTGCCTTTGCCTATTTTACCCTCGACATCAAAACTACCGTCTCGACATGCGGAATCGTTTTTCACCGCTTTAACAGTACGCGAACCCGCATGGTTACTGGGTTTCCCCCCCCCTGACATGTTGCTAACATCCGCAATCATAAGGTTAAGACATGGCGTACAGACCGTTTGACTTTGTAAACGTGTGGCGGGTATGCCGATATTTTGTAACACTTTTATAATGCAAAATCATTATAAATACTGCTACCGAATTTGGTAATATATCAGTCCGCAGATTTGTTTTGGGCAGTTTTGCGAATGGCATTAACACCCTTTCAACGTCCCCTTTTATTGAAACCGATATTTTCCTTTTCCATGTCCAGTTACCGGCACAATCACTTCACTATCAACCAACAGTTTTATTAACTTGGAAGCGCCTGATGGCTTTAATCCGGTAATATCTTCTACAATCGTTCTTCCAAAGTAATCTTCTTTTCCATGTTTTGAGAATATTTCTACTGTATGATTTATTGTTTTTTCTGAAATCGTATCTGAGAAAGAAAGTAATTTATTTCGAATGTCCACTTTTGTGTTTTCAATGTCCACTTCTTCACTCTCAATATCCACTTTTGTGTTTTCAATGTCCACTTCTTCAAACACTCCACTAATATGCATCGAACGATTATGAAGTTCATTCTTCTCATCCAACAACAAATTTCTTAAAAACATTTCCAAATACTCAGTTGTCTCATGAACACCATTTTTTAAATCGTTATAATTAGCTCTAACAAGCGCATTCCTAAAATACCATGCGTTCTCCGCAAAAATATCATTGGTTACGTCAAATCCTAGCGTTCTAAGATACTTAATAAAAAATACTGCTGTAGTTCGTGTGTTTCCCTCATGCAATACCACATTGGGACTCACAAAGAAATCTATAATTGATTTCCACTTTTTGAGTACGTTCTTTGCCGGTTCCCTCTGCTTGATACACATATATACTGTCAATCAGTTCAACCAGCATAGAACGGTTTAACTCTGTTACGTTTTCATACTTGCGTATGGTTTCTAAAAATTGGTTTGTATTTTTCGTCTTGTAGTCCTCGGCTTCGATTTTCTCTTTTAATGCCTTACGCCTTTCTTCAAGTTCTCTCTGCTCATTTTCATAAGTTACAGACATTTTCTCAAAACGTCCATCAGAAATCTTTCCTGCTACATTCTGCTCAAACAGCTTCATTATGATACTGTCAATTTCAGCAATACGCTTTTCTGCCAGTTCCAATTCCTGTTTAAACTGCTTGATTTTCTTACCGCCGCCGGATTCACTCAACACCCTCATTTCTTCAATGAACTGGTCGCCTAATGTTTCCATATTCTTGATATGCTTTTGAATGTCGTCCATGACAATCTTCACTAATGCGTCATAGGAAATTGCATGAGTTGTGCAGAGGTTGCTGTTTCTGGCATATGTCCTGCAACGAAATCTCGGCTCTCTCCCGTTTGGATTGGAGAACGCCATATTGCGTCCACAGTCCGGGCATTTTACAAGCCCCACAAACATATTTGGTCGTCCAGTCTTATTTGGTCTTTTCTTTACACTGATGAATTTCTGTACCAGTTCAAAGGTTTCTTCATCAATGATAGCTTCATGGGTGTTTTTTACAACAATCCAATCTTCCTTAGGAACCGCTACCAGTTTTCTGTTCTTGAATGATTTTGTCTGTGTCTTGTGCGATACCATATGACCGAGATACACTTGATTTTCCAAAATCATCTTAACATTTTTTCCAACCCAGTCGGTAGGGAATCGGAACCCTGTGCTTGTTTCCAGCGTGCCATTCTTCATTGCTCTGTAGGCTCTCGGAATCAAAATCTTTTCTTCACACAATGTTCTTGCTATCTGATGAACACTGTTTCCCTGTTTCGACATTTCAAAAATACGCTTGACGATAGGCGCTGTTTCCGGGTCTATCAGTAGTTTACGCTTATTGTTCGGGTCAACCCTATAACCATACGGAGCGAATGAACCGCAGAACCCGCCACTTAAAGCAGTTGTTTTCTTGACGCTTCGGATTTTCTTTGAGGTATCACGTGCATAATACTCATTCATAATAGATTTGAATGGCATCATCTCGTTATCCTCATATCTTGTGTCAACATCATCATTCAGTGCGATAAAGAGAATGTCATTGTTCGGGAAGATTTCTTCCACGTAATACATGAACATGGCATTGTTGCGACCGAACCTTGACATATCCTTTACCATGATTCCACTAGGCTGTGTATCTTCCATAGCGTCCTCAATCATGCGGTTTAAATCCGGTCTGTTGAATGTTGTGCCGGAATAGCCATCATCTACATACTCGTCAATGATTTCAAATCCTTTTTCCTTTGAATAATATCGGAGCATTTGCAACTGGTTTGTGATACTGTTGCTTTCTTTATCAGCGTCACCATCATCTTTGGATAAACGTGCATATAATCTAACTCTTAATCTTGCTTGCTGTTTCGTCATTTTTACTCCTTTCCAACAGCAAACAAACAACTTATATCCTGTTAATATTATACCACGCTACTTAATTATTTTCAGCCGCTTATTACACTGTTCTCAATTTAATATCCATTGTTTTCCTGCTCGATTTCCTTTTGAATCAGCCTTTTAATCAAATGCTGCAAATCCACTGTACCGGAGAACACTGACGTTACATAAAAGGTCGTATTTCCTATTTTTATTGTATTGGACTGTACTGTTTTTCCTATAATCCCACCTCATTTCTTCCAACAAAAAAACACCATTTCTGGTGTCTTTCTGCTAATCTACACTGATTACTTTGCGTTCATACTTCTTTTCCTGCAAATCAATCTCCGCATAAACCATGTATTTGTCATTAAGTTCCGTCTGTCCAGTCTGAATACAGGTTGTCTGATGAATCTGGTTTATCCACTTTCCTTTCTCTGTGTCAGGACTTTCATGTATATGTCCGTGCAGAGAAAGAAGTGGCTGTTTTTCTTTCAGAAATTCGTAAATATCAACAGAGCCTATATCCAAATCTTGATAGCGCAACTGTCCTAATCTCAATCCCGCAGGCGGCATGTGCATAACGTAAACCGCTTTTTGTCTATCGTCCGGCAATGGAAGTTTCTTCAGCACATCACACATATGCGGTAATTCTGTTCTGGAATATTCCAGCCAGTTGTAAATCCTGTCATAATCAACAGCATTAGAGATTCCGGCTACAGGACTTAACTGACGCTGCGGAATATAATGTGTTTCTGTAACAACCCTGTCTTTACAACCGAACGGATGGTCTAAAATATAGTTCATGCCGATAAATTCATATCCATTGACAGAAAATTTCCTACCAGCTATATTGCTGACATTTTCAAATCTGTCGCAAAGATTGTCAAACATTTCATCTGCTGCCAGTAAATCATCATTTCCAAGCATGGCAAGGTATGTGATGGCGTACAATTTCCGCTGGCTCGCTGCATATCAAACGTATCTGATTGCTTTATTCAGTTGTCAAAGAACACCCGACTGTATTTGTCAGTCTGTGAAAATCCATTATCTGAAATAATAGACTTTCATAGATTGACAAGCGGAGCATACAGGTCTTTCAATGCGGCTACCTCCCAAAGCCGCTAAACCAATATGCTGTTTTTTGATGGAAAAAGAAAAAGGCGGCTTATCAAACCGCCATTGAAGTAATGATATTTTTTGACACGCAAAAATGATACTGTTAATAACGGTTTTTTTATTTACCGCTAGGCAGTACCTTTTTTGGTTTTATACGCATAATAGGAATTCACAAACCATATTATACGTTTTTCTATACCTGTTAGAAAATCAACAGGAACAGTAAAATATAGTGAGGTGATTACATATGCGTAAAAAAGAAGATAAATATGATTTTAGAGCTTTTGGTCTTGCAATCAAAGAAGCTCGTAAAAAGCAAAAATTAACTCGTGAGCAAGTGGGAGCAATGATTGAGATTGACCCACGCTATTTAACAAATATCGAAAACAAAGGGCAACACCCAAGTTTACAGGTGTTCTATGACCTTGTATCATTACTTAATGTTTCCGTTGATGAATTTTTCCTGCCTGCGTCTGATCTGGAAAAAAGCACCAGAAGACGACAGTTGGAAAAACGACTTGATAACTTGTCCGATAAGGATTTGGTTATCATGGAAAGCGTTGCTGACGGAATCATCAAATCAAAGGAAGTGGAGGACAAGTAATCCTCCACCTTGCATATTCAATAAAATAAGCCGATAACCCAAGAAATTCTTAACTCATTCTCGGTATTATCGGCTCTGCGTCTTTGCGTCTGGCTCTTTTACAATGGTTTCTTTTAAATTGTTTACGTTGATTAAGCTTTCTTTTTTGCATTTTGGACAGAATAGAGGAAAATTTATTAATTCCGTATCTTTTCGTACTTTCAATCTAGTTTTATTACTACAGATTGGACATAATAACCATTCTATTTTTTCCTTTGTTTGATTCATAAATATCATTAACAGAGTTTGTTGTTTCCTTTCTGAAAATTCAGTTTTATGAAAAATGCCATGATTTCATATGTCTGTAAGTGATAAAATCAAAAATAATTTTCAAAGTAATCAAAAACAAAAAGACTACCATTAAATTCTGAATAAATGAACTCATCAAAAATGATTTTTCTGAACTTAGTAATTCCAGAGTTTTTTGAGCATTTAAATTGTTAATAGGAAAGAAATATAATAGCTTATTTAATATTCCTTTTCTGAATATCTGCAAAAGTAGTTGTGGTAGTAAAAACATACCCAATGAAACAGAAAGTGAAGTTATAGGTGATTTTGCAAAGGAAGAAATCAATAATGTAAAACTAGAAACAAATACAATTCCTATACTTTGCAAAAGCACAACAATTAAGTATGTTTGCAAATGATTCCATTCAACAGGAAACTGAAATAACCCCATTGACAAATTTGTCTGAATACTTGAATTCCACCCGCTAGTATCATACATGAGCGAAAAAATGCCTGCGTTCAGAAGATGAAATAAAATCAATGTACATAGAGGAATCACCGTTCCTACAATAATCTTCGCAAAAATCATTTTATTTCTGCCTAATTTGGTAATCAATAAAATTTGATTCACATTCTTTGAAGTATCATTGGAAAATATTGTAGAGCAAATTAAAATAGTCAAAACACATATGAGCAGGTTTATATTTCCAATTACTGAAAAGAAATCTGTCCACGGAACATAATTACCTATTTGTAAAGGCTTTTCAAATTCTGTGAATCCTAAATCACGAATCGAATGAACTGATACATCATCTAGCAATAGTCTTTCTCCGGATTTTACTTTTTGAATCATTTCTGTGTAAATATTTTCGCTGTCATCGTCAAAAAAATTGTCGCCCATTTGCCAGTAGAATAAATAAAAAGGTTTATCGGTAACTCCTTTCTCTTCATTTTCCTGAAACTGATTCATAGAATCAGATAATATCATTTGTACTTTTTTGTCTGTAAAGTCCCCCGCATATTTTTGACTGATGATAGTATCTATATTTTTAGGAAATCCTTTGTTGACATTATTTCTTTCACTCATTTTGAATTGTGAATAGTTATATCCAACAAAGAAAATACCTAGAAGAACAATAAAACTTATTACTAAACTTCCTATGACAATTTTATTTTTAAGGACTTTTTCAAATTCAAACTTTATAATTTTCATCAGTTTTCTCCCTCCTCACGAAAATAGTATAAATATAAATCTTCTAATGATGGCTCAACTTTTTTTGCATTTAAAGCTGGTTGGTTTGTTGAAACAATGCGGAGAACCGCTCCATTTTCCGTATATTTCCGATTACTCACAATAAATTTATCCTCAAAAAGATTTATTTGATCCATGTTTACGAAACATTCCCACACATGATTTTGAATTTCTTTTAGGAGTATATCTGTTGTACCTTTATTCAAAATCATTCCCTTCTTCAGTACAATAATTTCATCCGCAATATATTCCACATCAGCTACAATGTGTGTAGATAATATAACGATTTTATTGTTAGCAAAAGAACTGATTAATTTTCTGAATTTAACTCTTTCTTTTGGGTCTAGTCCAACGGTAGGCTCATCCAATATCAGAATTTGAGGATTATTGAGCATTGCTTGTGCAATTCCAAGTCTTTGTTTCATTCCTCCAGAATATTTTCTTATTTTTATGTCTTTCATTTCCTCCAAACCAACTTGCTTAAGTAATTCTAAAGAACGTTTTTTTGCCACAGTATTATTCAGACCCTTTAGAGCCGCAATGTATAACATAAATCTCATACCCGTAAAATCCGGATAATAACTAAAATCTTGAGGTAAAAATCCTAAATTTGTTCTATATGCTTCCGCTTGCTGATTTACATTTTTGCCATTGAATTTTATGCTTCCATGAGTAGGCTCCATAAGTCTGCAAATAATTCTAAATAAAGTTGTCTTTCCCGCACCATTTGCTCCTAATAAGCCATAAATGCCCGGTTTCAATGTTAAAGAAATATCATTCAACACTAATACCCTCTCATATTTTTTTGTTATATTTTGTAAAGTAAGCTCCATTTTATGCAACCTCCAATCTAATTGTTCGTGCCTGTGAATAAATAATGTGCCCTAGAATGATAGTTGTGAGCAAATAGGTTACGGCCCAATAAACTATTTTTTGCTCATAAACATTAAAAATATTTGTAACAAGAATAAATGCAACTCCGATTGAACCAGAAGCAAACCATAAAACATAATTGTACATTTTGTTTCGCCACATAGTAAGAATCGAAAACAAAATGATACAAATTAAGTTATAAGGAACAAGCAAGTATAATAATATGTTTAATAGCGATATAGAAAGTGTGGGTTGTACTATAATAGACATCAAAAATACAAGTATCATATCTATTAATCCCATAATCAATAACTTGACTATTGTATGTTGACGTAACTCATACTTCAATGTTTGCTCCAATTCCCACATTCCTGTTGTAAAGCTTTTAAATAATTCATCAATAAAGAAAAGTATGGATACAATCAAAATAAACGTAAGGATTTGCATAATTTCATTTATTGAATGAAGAGAGGAAAGGTTTGATGTAATAAAAATAGCACATATCAATATAATAAATTGTGCTATCCAGCTACGTACGGAAATAAAACGTAGCGTAGATAGAAATAAATTAAAGTATGAATGTTGCTTTATCTGATTAGTAATAATTTGTTCTTTGCCTAGAGAAATAATATGTTCACGTGTTTGTCCATCAATATCTATAGGATAGTTTTTAATTTTTTTAATGATATCCTCATTCATTTTAAAAACTCCTTTCTGTCCAGTAATTTACTCAATTTTTTTAATCCTTGTTGAATACGTGATTGAGCTGTAGGAACACTTACCCCCGTAGTTTTCGCAATATCTTTAACTTTAAAATCATGATAGTACTTTAAAATGATTGCTTCACGTTGCATATCTGGAAGTGTATCTAAAGCTTTCTGGATAATAATACTATTTTCATTTTCTATTATGTTATCAATCATTGACTTTTCTACATCAATAGAGAAAACCGAATCATTCAATTCTGTTTGATTCAAAGATTTTTTGGTACAATAATTGTTACAGGTATTTACAGCTATTGTGAATAGATAGTTGTAAAACTTACCCGAATAACGAAAGGTATTAATTGATGTAACAAGTTTTAAAAAAATATCTTGTGTCAAATCGGCTGCCACACTTCGATTACCATAGCATCTTCGAACACAATAGCAATAAATTTGATTATAATATTTATTAACCAATACTTCCCATGCATCTGTATCCCCTTTCTTTATTTTCTCTATCAGTAAATAATCATTAATTTCCTTCACCTTCTTTATAAATAGGATATCCTTCACTTTAAATAAACAAGCTTCTTTGAAAAAACATTTAAATATAGCAAAAATTTTTATAATTTATATTATATAGCGTTCGCTAATTTCTTGATAATAAATCATTCCGATTTACAATTTGTTAGTTGACTATGTTTACTATAACATAATAAAGTAGGAAATTGCCTACATAGCCTTGCTGACAATTTCCTATTCAAAATCTATTTTACAATCTTCCAGTTACTATCCTTATGAAGTATCAATTCATATTGTGAAATCTGTTCTGCTTTTGTCAGGTTGTCTAAATATTTCACGGATACGTTCACTTTGATATTCTCGCTGCACCGGTTCCATCACATTTTCTCCCACATAATAGGCAAGTTCTTTCTCTGTTGCGGTTGGATATAACTTAAAGAACGTTTCTAAAAATGCGGTAGTGTCGCTAACTGTATCAGCGTCCACCTGACTGTCATTTTCTACTGCCTTGGGCTCATAGTCTGATGTTTCCATCATAGGCGCTAGGGTTGGATTTTGTACGATAATCATATCAAAATATCATACCTATGACTTTATATACAATGATGATAATGGGGGCAACTCCGTTGTATGAGTCATCAAAAATGACTTTACAAAGCTTAGATGATGAAAAATGGGTCTTAAAAATAACAAGTCTTATTAATGTTTCAAGTGTGTTGGTATTGCTAGTAATACAATTATTAGGTATTCAGACCTACTATACACTTTACTTTGTTTATGGGCTAAGCTTATTAATTCTTAGTTATAGTTTTATTAAGAGACGTCAGACTAGAGATAACTTGTAACTTAGGAGTTGGTTTTTTAGAATTTTTTAAGATTCTGTAATCCATATATTTTATACATTGTAACTTAAGTTTTGAGTAAAAAAACGAACAATCTTAGAATTCTAAGATTGTTCGTTTTTTATTTAATTTTATTTTGAACAAATCAATGATGAGTTT
>ERZ791611.2204-NODE-2204-length-9954-cov-4.184463_pt1 | contig 9954 bp, 9 predicted proteins | sample MGYA00510275_ERZ791611 | MGnify/ENA primary metagenome ERZ791611 (study PRJEB30046, sample SAMN00791912) | human gut metagenome | study: EMG produced TPA metagenomics assembly of the A metagenome-wide association study of gut microbiota in type 2... | reverse complement strand
GCAGAAGTAATTCTGTCTCAGGCAGGGTCATCCCCTGCCTGATTGCGGCACGGATGCCGCGCGCGCGAGCGCCGACGTCGTCCTCATGCGCGATTCGCCCGAGGGCGTCGTGGGCGCGGTGGACCTTTCCCGCGCCGTCATGCGCAACATCAGGCAGAACCTCTTCTGGGCGTTTGCCTACAATGTGATCGGCATTCCGATCGCGGCAGGCGTCCTCTATCCCATGTTCGGTCTTCTCCTCAATCCGATGATTGCGGCGGCGGCCATGAGCATGAGCTCGGTGAGCGTCGTCACGAACGCGCTTCGCCTCCGATTCTTCAAGGCGCCCGTCCTCGTCTCCGACAGCGGGACGGACGGCGCATCCACTACAGGGAGTTCCATGATGGAAAAGGTAATTCACATTGAAGGCATGCACTGCGGTCACTGCACGGCCGCTGTCGAGAAGGCGCTTCGCGCGCTGCCCGGCGTCGAGTCCGCGGTGGCGGACCTTGAGAAGAAGGAGGCCCGCGTCAAGGCTGCGGCCGGCGTCTCCGACGTGATGCTCTCGGCCGTCGTGACGGGCGCGGGCTTCAAGGTGACGGGCATCGACACGCTCTGAGCCAGAGAACGCACGGAGCATTCTGCAGGGGCCTCTCCACATTGATGGAGCGGCCCCTTCGCTTTCCCTGCATCCTCTTTCGTCCCGCACCGGCGCCTTTGTAAAATCGAAGGATCCGCCCGTGCAACCTTCGCTTCAAGGATCCGCCATGCGCATCATCAAATGGCTTCGCGCCTCCATTGTCCGACAGTGCTTCGTCGTTCTGGCCGTGATCGGCCTTCTGGCCGTACTCGCCGCGGCCCCCGCTCTGATTCTCACGGAGCGCTCGACGGGATCTGGGGGCGCCATCAACGTCTCGGGCAGCATGCGCATGCAGAGCTACAAGCTTGCGCTTGCCGTTGCGGATCCTTTCTCCTCCTTCGAGCAGCGAAGGGAGAAGACCATGACGGCGCTCGACGAGTTCAGCGTCAAGCTCATGAGCCCGGGCCTTCTCAACGGCGTGCCCCACGATTCGGGCAATCCCGCCTACATCCAGTACGTAGCCCTCAAGGATAGATTCGAAAAGGGCGTGCGTCCGCTTGCGGAGGCGAGCATCGACAGTCTTGAGGCCAGGCGGCGCTTCACGGAGCAGATTCCTTCGTTCGTGGAGGACGTCGACCGGTTCGTCCAGACGCTTGAGAACGGGCTCAACGAGCGTCTTGCACTCCTGCAGAAGATCCTCACCCTCATTCTCTTCGGCGCCATGGGCGTGAGCTTCGTGATGCTTCTCGTCATGCAGAGGAGCATCTTCAGGCCGTTGCTGGCCATCGGCTCGGCTGCCGATGCGGTGAGAAAGGGCGACTTCTCGGTGAGGGCGAAGGTCCCGGCGCCCGATGAGATCGGCAGGCTCGCGACGAGCTTCAACTTCATGGTCGACGAGCTCGGCCGTCTTTACGGCAATCTTGAGCATGAGGTCGAGAAGAAGACCGAGGACCTCAACCGCCGCAACGCAGGTCTTCAGTTCCTGAGCCGCGTGGCGCAGTCGGCGGCCTGGGGTGCGGTCTTCAAGCGCCATTCGCTCGACGACCTGCTCGAGGAGTCCTGCGTACAGTTCGGAGCGAGAGCCGTGAGGCTCGTCGTCAGCACGGACGGTACGGCCGCGGTTCTCGGAGAATCGGACGCCTGGCCTGAGGAGGAACCCGAGACGGGCGTCGTGCGCTTCGTGCTCTCCAATGCCAATCCGTCGATGGGCAAGCTCGAGGCGGTCTTTGATGCAGAGCCCGAGGACTGGCAGACCGGTTTCGGCGAGGCGCTTGCACAGACGATCGGGCGCGGCATCGAGCGCAGCACCCGGCAGTCGGACGACAGGCGTCTGGCGGTGCTTGAGGAGCGCTCGACGATCGCGCGCGAGCTCCACGACTCGATCGCGCAGTCGCTCTCCTATTCGCGCATTCAGATGCACCGCCTCAAGGTCTTCATCGAGCGCGGCGAGCCTCAGGAGAAGGTGATGGAGACTGTCAACGAGCTTTCCGAGGGCATCACGACGGCCTACAGGCAGCTTCGCGAGGTGCTCACGACCTTCAGGCTACAGATCAGCAGCTCGGGTCTCAACGGCGCCGTCGAGGAGACGGTCGAGGAGTTCCGCGGCCGCACGGGCATTGCGACAACGGTTTCGAACGCACTTCTCGGACTCGAGCTCACGCCCAACGAGCAGATCCACTTCGTGCACATCCTGCGGGAGGCACTCGTCAACGTCGAGAAGCATGCGCGTGCGAGCAGCGTACGCGTGACGCTTTCGCGCGGAGCGGACGACATGTTCGTGCTCAGGGTTCAGGACGACGGCGTCGGCATCCCCGCCGACCCCGGACGCTACAAGCACTTCGGGCTCTCGATCATGAAGGAGCGCGCCGAGGCGCTGCACGGCACGCTCACGGTGGCGCCGGCCGAGGGCGGCGGCACCTGCGTCACGCTCGTCGTCCCCGAAAGACGGGACTGAAGGCGCCTGCGTGCAGCGGTAGAATTAAAGAGTGCATTTTTCTTCAGGAAACGGCCAGCAAATGACCAGCAAGGAACGCCATACGATCGCGATCATCGACGACCATCCGCTCTTTCGCCGCGGCGTGCGCGAGCTCCTCGACCTAGAGCAGGGGCTTGACGTCGTGGGCGAGGCGGGCACGCGCGAGGAGGCGATCAAGCTCGTCAGACGCACCGAACCCGACCTGACGATCCTCGACCTCAACATGAAGGGCTGCTCGGGCGTGGAGATCCTCTCGACACTCAAGGAAGAGGATCCGTCGCGCCGCATCGTGGTCCTCACGGTGAGCGACTCGGGCAAGGACCTGACGGCCTGCATCCAGGCGGGCGCGGACGGGTACTTCCTCAAGGACATGGAGCCCGAGGAGTTCCTGAAGTCGATCCGAAGGGCGCTCGAGGGGCAGACCGTCGTGGATGCGTCGATGCTTGCTTTCCTCACGACCACGCTTCGCGCGAAGATGTCCTCCACGCTTGAGGAGCGGCCCACGCTCACGGGGCGCGAGGCCGAGGTGCTCGACCTGATCGCCAAGGGCTGCACCAATAAGGTCATCGCCCGCAGGCTCGACATCACGGAGGGCACCGTCAAGGGCCACGTGAAGCATCTGCTCAAGAAGCTCGGCTGCCGCAGCCGCGTCGAGGCCGCCGTCTGGGCCGCACAGCAGAAGACCGCCGAATGAAAGGTGATGGATGACGAATGAACCAAGGCCGCAGGAGCGAATCTCCTGCGGCCTTGGTTCTTTGAGGATGCGTGCCGCCCGAATGGGCGACGCAGCGCTTACTTGGCCTTGGCGTTGGTTTCGGCGGGCATGCTCGGCGCGTGGCAGAGCGTGCAGTTCCAGCGGTCGCCCGTGATCTTGCCGTCCTTGAGGTGGGTGAGCGGGATTTCACCCGCCTTGCGGTCCTCGGCCACGGCGTTCTTGTGGCACATGAGGCAGCTGTTGCGTTCGGCCGTGATCGGGAGGTAGCTCTCGATCGGATGCGGGATGATGCCCGGCGCGCCGATGATGTCGGTGTTGGTGTCGCCTGCCTGGACGACGGCGGTGCCCGAGAGAAGACAGAGGGTCGCGAAAAGCGGGGCGAATTTCTTAATCATGATGGTTTTCTCCTTGATGGGTGTCGGAGGAAGTTCTGGTCCTGGGGGCGGGGCCGATGCGCAACTTGAGCGCGTTTTCGCCGCAGGCCTCGATGCAGCGGCCGCAGTTGAGGCAGTCGCCGGCGGGAATGCGGCCCGTTTCCTTCAGGCTGGCGAAGCGGATGACGTGGGGTTCGGGACAGGCGCGCAGGCAGTCGCCGCAGCGGTTGCAAGCTGCGTCGTCAAAGCTGACGCGCACGACGGGGGAGCGCGTCAGGCGGCCGACGAGCGACCAGAAGGCGCCGAGCGGGCAGAGGTGACCGCACCAGCCGTGCTTCATGAGCGCAAGGTCGAGCGCGAAGACCGCGGATGCGGCCGAGAGCGCTGCGAGCCCCGTGCCGAAGACGAGATCACGCCAGATCCAGGCCTGCGGGCTCACCGCCTCGAAGGCGGCCGTGCCCGTGGCGGCGCTCAGAATGAGCGCGGCGGCGAGAAGACCGTAGCGGACCTTGTTCGAGATGCGCACGACGTCGGCCTTGAGCTCGAGGCGAACGCGAAGCCATTCGGCGGCGTCGGCCACCATGTTCATGGGGCAGATCCAGCCGCAGAAGGTGCGCGAGCCCAGAAGGCCGTAGAGCACGAGGACGATGAGGGCGCCGAGTCCGGCCGTGAGCGTCGGCATGTGCCCCGCCGCAAGGCGCTCGAGGAGCGCAAGCGGGTCGGAGAGTGGGATCGTGCCGGCAATTTCGGAGGCCGAGAGCGTGCCGTCAAGGAGAGGCTCGCCCGCGAGCGTCCACCCGAGGCGCGCCGTGCCCGCAAAGAGCCCGAGCACCGCAAGCTGAAGCGCGCGGCGGGCAAGCGTCCATCGCATGTTGTAGAGCCGCTTCATAGCGCATTCGCATTGAGGTAGTCGAGGCCGCCTGCGCCCTGGGCGGAAGCCTCGGGGGCGTCTGCGGGGGCGTCCTCGCGCCGGTTCTTCGGATCATCGTCGGGTAGCCAGCCGAGGCGGTAGTGACCGCCGATCTCGCCGAGCACGGCCTTTCTGTCCGCAATGCGGATGGCGGGCGTGCCCGTGGGGCAGCTCTTCGTGCACAGGCCGCAGCCCGTGCAGTGCTCGGGGTGCACGACCGGGATGAACATCGCGTGACGGCTGATGCCGCGCGGATGCATTTCGATCGTGAGCGCCTTCTCCTCCTCGGGGCAGGCGCGGTAGCACACCTCGCAGCGAAGTCCCTGGTGCGAGAGGCACGAGGCGGGGTCGACGACGGCGATGCCCATGCGGGCGTCGCTGATGCCGGTGAGCGCAGGCGAGAGCGCACCCGTCGGGCAGGCCTTCACGCAGGGGATGTCCTTGCACATGTAGCAGGGGATCTCCTCGGGAACGAAGAAGGGCGTGCCGCCGGGAGCGGGATCGAACGGCCCCGCCAGCCTGAGCGTTTCGTACGGACAGGATGTCACGCACTGCCCGCAGCGCGAGCAGAGTGCGAGGAAGTCCTTGCCGTCGACGGCGCCAGGAGGCCTTGGCATCCAGCGCGCGTTGGCGTCACGAAGGCTGAGCGAGCCCCAGGCGAAGGCCGTCACGAAGCCTGCGGCCGAAAGTTCGCAGGCCTTCGTGAGGAATTCGCGGCGGGTGGTCTTGGCGCTTCCCGTCATGAGGACTCCGGTCAGATGTCGCGGACGACCTTGACCGCGGTCTTCTTGAAGTCGGGTTCAAGGGAGATCGGGTCCATGGCGTCGATGACGACGGAGTTGCAGAGCACCTTGTCGTCGAAGAAGGCGAGCCAGGTCATGCCTCGCGGCATAATGTTGCGCACTTTGGTTTCGACGACGGCCTTGCACTCGCCGTGGCGGCTCGTGACGGTGGCGGTATCGCCGCGCTTGATGCCGCGGCGCTCGGCGTCGGTCGGGTTCATGTAGAGCACAGCGCGCGGAGCTGCACGGTCGAGCTCGGGCACGCGGCGGGTCATCGAGCCCGTGTGCCAGTGCTCGAGGATGCGGCCCGTGCAGAGCCAGAGGTCGTAGTTGGCGTCGGGCATCTCGACCGGGTCCATGTAGGGACGGAAGAAGATCTTGGCGGTGCCGGGATGTGCGACGGCGTTCTTGTCCGTGAGCGCATGGCGCGTGCCCTTGCCGACGGGCTTCATGAGCTTGCCGTAGAAGAGGTTGTCGGGCTTGGCGTACGGGTCGTACTCGACGTTGAAGCGGTAGAGCGTCTCGCGACCGTTGACGACGGGCCAGAGCAGGCCGCGCACGTCCTCGCGCATGTACGTGTCGAAGTCGGCGAGGTCGTGGCCGTTGCCTAGCGTGAATTGACGGTATTCGCCGAAGAGCGCCTTTTCCGGGAAGTACGGGAGGCCGAGGGCCTCGCCAGTGGCGTTGAGCTCTTTCTTGTAGAGCGGGTCGGGCCAGACGGCCTGACGGGCTGCGGACGGCGCGAAGAGCACGTCGAAGAGCGTGGCGTCGCCCTTGAGGCCCATGGCCGCGGCGGCTTCTCGCACGTCGGGGAGCGCATCGCCCGGGACGCCCTTGAGGGGCTGCGCACGGTAGACCTCGTCGACCGTGAAGCGGCGGGCGAACTCCATCATCATCCAGATGTCGGTCTTCGCTTCGCCGGGCGCCTTGACGAGCTGGTGCCAGCCCTGGGTGCGGCGTTCGGCGTTGCCGTAGAGGCCCCACTTCTCGAAGTGCATGGCGGCGGGCAGGATCAGGTCGGCCGCGCGGGCGGAGTAGGTCGGATAGACGTCGGAGACGACCACGAAGTTCTTCGGATCGCGGGCGGCGCGCACCCAGTGGGTGTTGTTGGGCGTCGACTGGAGGATGTTGACGACCTGGGTCCACATGAAGTTGACGGAGCCGTCCTCAAGGCCGCGCATGATCTCCATGACGGAGTAGCCGACCTTGGGGTTGAGCGTGCCGGCGGGCAGATTCCAGATGCTTTCGGTCTTCTTCCTGTGCTCGCCGTTGGCGACGAGCATGTCGGAGGGAAGACGGTGGCAGAACGTGCCGACCTCGCGGGCGGAGCCGCAGGCGGAAGGCTGGCCCGTGAGCGAGAAGGCGCCGTTGCCCGGCTTGGCGTGCTTGCCCATGAGAAGATGGATCGAGTAGACGAGCTCGTTGGCCCAGACGCCGCGCTGGTGCTGGTTGAAGCCCATGCACCAGAAGCTCAGCAGGTCGCGCTTGCGGTCGCAGACGAGGTCGGCGAGGCGCACGAGGCGGGCCTTGAAGCTTTCGAGCGTTTCGTCGTCATCGCCCTTGACGAGCGGGGCGACGAAGTCGAGGGTATAGGGCTCGACGGCCTTGCGGAACTCCTCGAACTCGATCTGCCAGTGGGCGCCGGCGGAGCCGCCCGAGTTCTTCTGCTCGACCTCGGTGCCGGCCTTGAGGCCCATGGCGGTCGCCTCGGCGGGGCTCAGGCGGATGCGCTTCTGCTTTTCAAGAATGTCGCGTTCGGCGGGGTAGGCGTACTTGTCGGTGTTGCGCAGGCCGTAGCCGATGTCGGTGACGCCGGCGGTGAAGATGGTGTGCTTCGAGACGAAGTCCTCGTCGACGGCGCCGCGGCTGATGATCTCGCGGATCAGGTAGTTCGCGATCGCAAGGTCGCCGTTGGGCTTGAAGATGATGGTCTCGTCGGCGAGGTCGGACGACATGTTGCGGTAGGTCGTCAGGTTGATGACCTTCGTGTTCGAGTCCGTGAGCTTGCGGTTGGCCACGCGCGACCAGAGCACGGGGTGGGCCTCGGCCATGTTGTTGCCCCAGAGGATCATCGTGTTGGCGAACTCGATGTCGCTGTAGTTGTTGGCGGGCTCGTCGACGCCGAAGGTCTGGTAGAAGCCCACGACAGCGGACGCCATGCAGAGTCGGGCGTTCGGGTCGATGTTGTTGGAGCGGAAGCCGCCCTTCCAGAGCTTCGTGGCGGTGTAGGCCTCGGGAATGGTGTACTGGCCGGAGCCCACGAGCGCGACGCCCGAGGGCCCCTTTTCGGCGTAGACACGCTTGAACTGGCGCGCCATTTCGTCGAAGGCCTCGTCCCAGGAGACGGGTTCGAACTTGCCGTTCTTGTCGAACTTGCCGTTGGTGCGGCGCATGAGCGGTTGCGTCAGACGGTCCCTGCCGTACATGATCTTGGCGTTGAAGTAGCCCTTGACGCAGTTGAGGCCGCGGTTGACGGGCGCGTCGGGGTCGCCCTTCGTGGCGATGATGCGGCCGTCGCGGACGCCGACCTGGAGGCCGCAGCCCGTGCCGCAGAAGCGGCACACGCCCTTGTGCCAGGAGATGCCCTCTTCGGACTTGCGGACGCTGGCGGCCTGAACGGACGTGACGGGAATGCCGATCGACATGGCGGCGCCTGCGGCGAGGCCGGACTTGATGAGGGCGCGGCGCTTCTCGTTGACTTGATGGACTGACATGGAGGTCTCCTTTGCTTGAATGCTGTCGGGGTCTGGGGAAGGGACTACTCGGCTGTCGCCTCGTCCTCGAAGTAGTGGGCGTGCAGGCTGACGTCGATGACGCCTTCGGTGCGGCGGATCCGTTCGAAGACGTCAGCCTCGAGTCCCGTGGTCTCGGCCTCGATGACGGCGACGACTCTGCGGGACGCCTCGTCGACGTGGTGGACCTCGAGTCCTTCGAGGGCAGGAAGTGCTTTGAGCGCACGGCTTTCGGCGCCGGCGGCGAGCGTGATGACAACGGAGGAGTAGTTCATTCGGTGGCCTTTTTCACGTTCCGATGAGCTGATTGTAGGGAGCTGCGCACACACCGCCTAGACGCTTGAAGAGAGGTGCGGGAGGCTCTTTGGAGATAGGGGTTGGCCCCGTGGCAGCATCTTTCCCAGAAGGCGGTGAGGCGGCTCGAAGCCCTGATTTGACTGTGGGAGAGGTAATGACGCTATTCTGTAATAGAATTGCGGTGCTACCTCCAAAGAGGTATCGACTTGGTCCGATGGAGATGGGCGGCGTTTCCCTCGGGCGAGAATGTTCTTCTCCGAAGTCAGACTGGCTCGAAATTTTCAAGAGGTATAAAAACCGACCTGAGAGCATGTCGGTTTTCGGTTACCAAAAAGCCCGCCTTCTTCGTGAAGGGCGGGCTTTCGTGGCTGGGCGTCGTCAGAAGGTGACGGTGTCGGGGTGCAGTCCCGAGAAGGCGACCTGCTGCATCGTGTCGAGGCGCGTCATGTCCTCGTCCTCGAGTGTGAGGCCGAAGGCGTCGAGATTGGACTTCATGTGTTCCGCATCGAGTGCTTTCACGACAGGTATGAAGCCGTGCTGCAGGCTCCAGCGCAGGGCGATGAGGGCGGGGGAGACGCCGTACTTCTCACCAAGTTCGATGAGGAGCGGGTGGTGTGTGAGACCGCCGCGGCCGAGCGGGCTCCAGGCCTGAACGGCAATGTTCTGCTTGAAGCAGAAGTTGACGGCCGCGAATTGCGGATAGCCGGGGTGGATCTCGAGCTGGTTGACCATCGGGCGGATGCGCGCGCGGGCGAGCAGCGGCACGAGGTGGTGCGGCAGGAAGTTCGAGACGCCGATCACCTTGACCGCGCCCTGTTCGTAGAGGTCTTCGAGGGCGCGCCAGGTGCCCGCGTTCTGGCTCTGCCAGATCATGGGCTCGCCCTGAGTGGCGGGCCAGTGGATGAGGAGCTGGTCGAGGTACGTGGTCTTGAGCTGCTCGATGATGTCGGTGAAGGCCCGCATCACACCGTCGTAGCTTCGGTGCGACGTCCAGATCTTGCTCGAGATGAAGATCTCAGCGCGCGGCAGATCGCTCAGCAACACGCCGCGGCCGATGGCGGAGGCGTTGCCGTAGATCTGTGCGGTGTCGAAGAAGCGGTAGCCGAGCTTGAGGGCCGCCGAGACGGCGTTTTCAAGCGTGCTGTCGGTGGGCACCTGCCAAGTGCCAAAGCCGATGCCCGGCATCTGGACGCCGTTGGAAAGCACGAGCTTGTCGGCAAGGGACGAGAACACGGGAAAACTCCTCTGCTGTAGGGCGGCCGCGGATCCGGACGGCCTGATGGTTGAATGGAACCAGATCATTGTAGATTAGCTTTTGAGAAAAAGTCTTGACGAATGTCGAAGGCGTTCAACGCAAACGACTGGGGAAAACAGGAAAAACAGTCTTCGGCATGTACCACAAGCGCCCTGAAAGACGCATAATTGAAAGTCGACGCTATCATTCGGACGAAGCGCTCCACAACCGGCCGCCCTCGCGCCGGACGGCGCGGACTCCGCAACTGCAACTACACAGACAAGAAGAGGTCAATAACCCCCGCCTAAAGGCGGAGGCTTGAAAGAGCCTTTATTGACTAGTCTCAGCAAACCTCCTCTGGGAGGCGAGCTACGTT
>ERZ791611.2202-NODE-2202-length-9959-cov-9.089661_pt1 | contig 9959 bp, 9 predicted proteins | sample MGYA00510275_ERZ791611 | MGnify/ENA primary metagenome ERZ791611 (study PRJEB30046, sample SAMN00791912) | human gut metagenome | study: EMG produced TPA metagenomics assembly of the A metagenome-wide association study of gut microbiota in type 2... | reverse complement strand
AAACAGATCATTTGTTTCTGTAAAAGAAGTTGTTGCTGAGGCTTAAGTTTCTGCGACCAAAGAATAAGGAAAAGGATATCCTGAAAAGGGGTATCCTTTTTTTATTGCCGATGATAATAAACGTTATGAAGTAAATTTTGGAACATATATAAATAAACTTGTAACTTTGCGGTCTCAAACATAAATACAAACATAAAAAACAATGGGTGGTTTTTTCGGAACTATTTCTAAAGGAGCCTGTATTACGGATTTATTCTATGGTACAGACTACAATTCTCATCTAGGAACCCGCAGAGGCGGTATGGCTACGTACGATAAGGAAGAAGGGTTTACGCGTTCGATCCACAATCTGGAGAATTCTTATTTCCGCACCAAGTTTGAACCGGGGCTTCCTAAATTCAAAGGAAAAGCCGGGATCGGTATTATCAGCGATACGGATGCGCAGCCTATCGTTATCAACTCTCACTTAGGAAAATTCGCGATCGTGACGGTGGCGAAGATCAATAACTTGGACGAATTGGAGGATGAGTTATTGAAGGCGAATATGCATTTTTCGGAATTGAGTTCAGGAAAAACGAATCAGACGGAGTTAGTCGCTTTGCTGATTACACAAGGCAAGGACTTCGTGGAGGGTATTGAGAATGTTTACAATAAGATAAAGGGCTCTTGCTCTATGTTGCTCCTGACGGAGGATGGTATTATCGCTGCCCGTGACAAATGGGGGCGTACGCCGATCGTAATCGGGAAGAAGGACGGGGCTTATGCGGCGACCAGCGAGTCCAGCAGTCTTCCGAACTTGGATTATGAGATCGAGAAATTTATAGGCCCGGGCGAGATCGTCCGTTTGCGTGCCGATGGTATGGAGCAGATGCGTAAACCGAATGAAGGGATGCAGATCTGCTCTTTCCTTTGGGTATATTATGGATTCCCTGTTTCTTGCTATGAGGGAAAGAACGTGGAAGATGTCCGGTTTATGAGTGGCTATAAGATGGGGCAGAAGGATGACTCGGAGGTGGATTGCGCTTGTGGTATACCGGACTCCGGCGTGGGTATGGCCTTGGGATATGCGGAAGGTAAGGGGGTGCCTTATCATCGGGCTATCGCTAAGTATACACCGACGTGGCCTCGTAGTTTTACCCCGGCTAACCAAGAGATGCGTGCTTTGGTGGCTAAGATGAAATTGATACCGAACCGTGCGATGCTGGAAGGCAGACGCATCCTTTTCTGCGACGACTCGATCGTGCGTGGTACACAGCTTCGTGATAACGTGAAGATCTTATATGATTATGGGGCGAAAGAGGTACATATGCGTATCGCTTGCCCTCCGTTGATCTATGCTTGTCCGTTTGTGGGTTTCTCGGCTTCTAAGAATGCTTTGGAGTTGATTACCCGTCGTATTATTAAAGAACTGGAAGGTGATGAGAATAAGAATCTGGAGAAATACGCCACTACGGGGTCTCCCGAATACGAGAAAATGGTTAGTATCATAGCCGAGCGTTTCGGACTGACTTCATTGAAATTTAACACGCTTGAGACTTTGATTGAAGCTATCGGGCTGCCGAAATGTAAAGTGTGTACGCATTGTTTTGATGGTAGCAGTCACTTTTAAGTAATATACTGAGAAAAAAGAGCCGTGAATTGTTTGTCAATTCACGGCTCTTTTTTTACCTTTACGGCACTATAAACTATCAAAATGTAAATTGCAAATCATTAAATCGTAAAATAGATATGACTTTAGTAGACAGATTTTTGAAGTATGTGAGCTTTGATACACAGTCGGATGAATCAACAGGGCTTACTCCCAGTACTCCGAAACAGATGGTATTCGCTGAATATCTGAAGACTGAACTGGAATCTTTGGGGTTGGAAGATATTACTTTGGATGAACATGGCTATCTTTTTGCCACGCTTCCTGCTAATATAGATAAAAAAGTACCCACTATCGGGTTTATCGCTCATATGGATACAAGTCCCGATATGACAGGAAAAGATGTAACTCCACGTATTGTAAAAGGCTACGATGGGACGGATATAGTGCTTTGTGCCGAAGAAAATATCATTCTTTCTCCTGCACAATTTCCGGAACTGCTCGATCATAAAGGAGAGGATTTGATTGTAACAAACGGCAAGACGCTGCTTGGTGCGGATGATAAAGCGGGAATTGCCGAGATCGTATCAGCAATCGTTTATCTGAAAGAACATCCCGAAATCAAACATGGAAAGATTCGTATCGGTTTCAATCCGGATGAGGAAATCGGTGAAGGTGCGCATAAGTTCGATGTCGGGAAGTTTGGCTGCGAATGGGCGTATACGATGGATGGTGGTGAAGTAGGGGAACTGGAGTTTGAAAATTTCAATGCTGCCGCTGCAAAGATTACTTTTAAAGGACGTAATGTACACCCCGGATATGCAAAGAATAAGATGATAAACTCGATTCGTGTCGCTAATCAGTTTATCGCAATGTTGCCATCGATGGAAACACCGGAGCAGACTGAAGGGTATGAAGGATTCTATCATCTGATCAGTATTCAGGGAGATGTGGAGCAAAGTACAGTGTCTTATATCATTCGCGACCATGACCGTGCCAAGTTTGAGAAACGCAAGGAAGAAATAAAACGTCTGGTTGCGGAGATCAACACCGAATATGGAGAAGGTACGGCGACACTAGAGTTACGTGACCAATACTATAATATGCGTGAGAAAATAGAACCGGTGATGCATATCATCGACACAGCTTTTGCAGCCATGGAGGCGGTAGGAGTGAAGCCGAATGTGAAGCCGATTCGTGGCGGTACGGATGGAGCGCAGCTATCATTCAAAGGTTTACCCTGCCCGAATATTTTTGCCGGCGGTCTTAATTTCCACGGACGTTATGAGTTTGTTCCTATTCAGAATATGGAGAAGGCAATGAACGTCATTGTGAAGATTGCCGAACTAGTAGCTTCTAAGTGATTACATTCCACGAATATCAATTTATTACTTAAAACTTAATACACAAAAAATGAAAACCACTCCGTTTACAGAGAAACACATTGCATTAGGTGCTAAAATGCACGAATTTGCAGGCTATAATATGCCTATCGAGTACTCTGGAATTATTGATGAACATTTGACTGTTTGTAATGCAGTCGGGGTATTTGATGTATCCCATATGGGAGAATTCTGGGTGAAAGGGCCGCAAGCGTTAGCCTTTCTTCAGAAGGTGACTTCCAATAATGTGGCGGCACTTGTTCCCGGTAAGATACAATATACCTGCTTCCCTAATGAAGAAGGGGGAATTGTAGATGACTTGCTGGTATATTGCTATGAGCCGGAAAAATATCTGCTGGTAGTGAATGCGGCCAATATAGAAAAGGATTGGGACTGGTGTGTTTCTCATAATACGGAGGGGGCGGAACTGGAGAATTCTTCCGATAATATGGCGCAGCTTGCTGTTCAGGGTCCGAAGGCTATTCTTGCTTTGCAGAAGTTGACGGATATTGATCTGTCGGCTATTCCTTATTATACATTTACCGTTGGCCGGTTTGCGGGAAAAGAGAATGTGATTATCTCCAATACCGGATACACCGGTGCCGGAGGTTTTGAACTTTATTTCTATCCGGATGCTGCCGAGGCGGTATGGAAAGCTGTATTTGAGGCGGGGGAAGAATTCGGTATCAAGCCGGTAGGGCTGGGTGCCCGTGATACGCTTCGTCTGGAAATGGGATTTTGCCTTTATGGCAATGATCTGGATGATAAGACTTCACCGATCGAAGCTGGATTGGGATGGATCACTAAGTTTGTGGAAGGTAAGGAGTTCATCAACCGTCCGATGTTGGAAAGGCAGAAGGCAGAAGGAACTACCCGTAAACTAGTTGGTTTTGAAATGATTGACCGAGGCATTCCTCGTCACGGCTATGAATTGGTGAATGTGGAAGGAGAAGGTATAGGAGTGGTGACTTCCGGTACAATGTCTCCCACTCGCAAGATTGGTATTGGCATGGGATATGTGAAACCGGAATATGCCAAGGCAGGTACGGAGATCTGTATTGATATGCGTGGACGTAAATTGAAGGCAATAGTGGTGAAGCCACCTTTTAGAAAATAAAAAGATTTTTCCATTCTATAGGCATAAAAGGAGTATCCCTCCCTTTATGCCTATTATATATTGGCAATGTTTGTACTTGAGGGTAAGAATGAATTGACACATACGAAACAAGAAGGATAGAATATCTTTATCATAAATATATTTTGGATATTGGATAAAACTCTAAATGGATGTAAAAGTGGAAGGTGAAATCATTGTGGTAGTATAATTCTTTTTAATATTAACTTCTTTTCTTTCAATAGATTGCATACACTAAAGATAGTTTCTTATATTTGAAAATTTATTGTTCGTACACACAAAAAACTATTAACTATGAAGTCTATTCTATTTTTAGCAATTGTCTTATTATCTTTATCTTTTCAGAGTTGTAAAGATAATCTTAGTGTTCCAACTCCCGCAAGTCGCAACTACCAGCAAGATGCTGCGGTGTTAAATGAATTTGTTGATATAAATAAAACTACGCATGAATATTATATCAATTCTAATAAACGCAATTCTGTATTATCGTATATAACTAATGTGGATGTAGAAGAGTTAAATTCCGTCAACTCCCTTAATCTTAGTATCTTTAAAGAAAGTATTAATCAAGTAAATAGTAGGTGTGGACAGTTGGCGGCCTCTCATGGCGTAGATTATATTGTGATGATAACAGAAAATGAAATATACATTAGTCAGATAAAGGATGATTCGCCAATTGAATTGAAGAAAAAACAGTTTGATAATGGTAGATATTCTTCTACAGTAGCGTCACTGAACGTAACGGATTATAAGGAGAGTTATTATATAAATAAAAGTAATTATATCGAAACATCTATAGAATTAAATCCACAATCTTATAAGAATGCAGGTTGGGCATTCTACGTAACCTGCCACATTAGAAATATTGACAATAAGGAGACACCAAGAGTGCTATTTTGTGGAATTGGTTATAATATCAATCCTTGTTTTGAATGGTCTGTAACTCAGGGAGATTATGCAGAATGGAATTTTGAAACGACGAGTTTAAATGCTCCCTGTATTGCAAACTTCAAATTCTTACGTTGATGAAAAGTAGGATTTTTGTATCACTCGTTTTTATCATGGCTTTTCTTATGACAGGCTGTGTGGAGAAGACCGGATATTATACAAAGGCGGAAGATGATGTCATATCTCTGATATGTGATGTAACATGGGCTAGTCAAAAAACAGTCAATGATGCTGACGAGACGATTCAAGGGCTGTATACGTTTAGAAGAGATGGTACGTGTACTCAAACTTTAATTGTAACTGATAAAAACGGAAAAGAACAACGACGTGTTGTTAATATGAGATGGGCTTTTTATGATCAGAGTTCCAGTACAATTTATTTTGGTTCGGATCATTATTGGGATATAGAAGAACTTACAACCAAGAAATTTGCCATTTATGACCGATGGGGAGAATATGGGGAAATAAATATGTCCAGAGAATATAAAGAGTTTACTCCTTTAGAATAATTTGATAGTTTTCAAATATCTACGATAAATAATTCTCATATCCTTTTATCAAATTCAACGGAAAAATGAAGGTTGTGGTTCGGGAATTAGTATCATAAAATGAAGTCGGTAGTTTATCTATTAAAGGATAGGCTATCGATTTTTTACATAATTAATAATGTTTTATATAAGTAATTAGATGTTTTGTGCGGGCTGTTTGTTGCCATTGGTTTAAAACATATCCGTGAATCTGTTGTTTATACGATAGATTTATTTTAATTTTGTCACCAAATACGATGAAACAATGTCTCAATTACCTACACTCATTGCCGATCTTGCGCTGATATTGATCTGTGCCGGCGTCATGACTTTGTTGTTTAAGAAGTTAAAGCAACCTTTGGTGTTGGGATATGTGGTTGCCGGTTTTCTGGCAAGTCCGCACATGCCTTATACACCATCAGTAATGGATACCGCCAACATTAAGACATGGGCGGATATTGGCGTTATCTTCTTGTTGTTTGCTCTTGGTCTGGAGTTCAGTTTTAAGAAAATCGTAAAAGTCGGAGGTTCTGCTATCATCGCTGCCTGCACCATCATCTTTTGTATGATATTGCTGGGGATAGGTGTCGGTATGGGATTCGGCTGGCATCGGATGGACAGTCTGTTTCTAGGTGGTATGATTGCGATGTCTTCTACTACTATTATTTATAAGGCGTTCGATGACTTGGGACTGAGGAAGAAGCAGTTCACCGGGCTTGTACTGAGTATTCTGATTCTAGAGGATATACTGGCTATTGTATTGATGGTGATGCTTTCTACGATGGCGGTAAGCCATAACTTTGAAGGCACCGAGATGCTGGAGAGTATTGGTAAACTGCTGTTCTTTCTTATTTTGTGGTTTGTAGTAGGTATCTATCTGATTCCGGAGTTTTTGAAGCGTTGCAGGAAACTGATGGGAGAGGAAACTCTGCTTATCGTATCATTGGCACTGTGTTTCGGTATGGTAGTGATGGCAGCCAATACAGGGTTCTCTGCTGCATTCGGTGCGTTTATCATGGGGTCTATTCTGGCAGAAACAATCGAAGCGGAATCTATTGACCGGTTGGTGAAGCCGGTGAAAGATCTTTTTGGCGCAATTTTCTTTGTATCGGTGGGGATGATGGTCGATCCTGCAATGATTATTGAATATGCAATACCTATCATTGTAATTACGATCGCAGTTATTTTGGGGCAGGCTACCTTCGGAACATTCGGCGTGATTCTTTCCGGCAAACCCTTGAAGACGGCTATGCAGTGCGGTTTCAGTTTGACTCAGATTGGTGAATTCGCATTTATTATAGCTTCATTGGGTGTATCTCTGCACGTGACGAGCGATTTCTTATATCCGATAGTGGTAGCAGTTTCTGTGATAACCACTTTCCTGACTCCTTATATGATTCGTCTGGCTGAACCGGCTTCTTCTTTTGTGGATGCTCATTTACCCGCTTCCTGGAGAAAGTTCTTAATGCGTTATTCTTCGGGCTCGCAAACAGTACTTAATCATGAGAATTTGTGGAAGAAGCTGTTGCTGGCAATGGTACGCATAACTGTGGTATATTCAATAGTCAGTATATCCATTATTGCACTGTCTTTCCGTTTTGTCGTCCCATTCTTTAAGGAGAACCTGCCTCATTTCTGGGCATCATTATTGGGGGCTGTTTTTATTATCCTTTGCATTTCGCCTTTCCTACGTGCTATCATGGTGAAGAAAAACCATTCGGTGGAATTTATGACCCTGTGGCATGATAACCGTGCCAATCGTGCACCATTGGTGTCTACTATTGTCATACGTATTATGATTGCGGCGTTATTTGTCATTTTTGTGATATCGGGATTGTTTAAGGCATCTATTGGATTGATTATTGGAGTGGCTGTGCTTGCAGTCTTGTTGATGGTATGGTCGCGTCGTTTGAAAAAGCAATCTATATTGATAGAACGGCGTTTCTTTCAAAATCTGCGTTCCAGAGAGGTGCGTGCAGAATATTTGGGAGAGAAGAAACCCGAATATGCCGGACGTCTGTTATCTCATGATCTGCATTTGGCGGATTTGGAGATTCCGGGGGAATCCACTTGGGCGGGAAAAACGTTGATGGAACTAAATTTGGGAAAGAAATATGGCATTCATATCGCTTCTATCTTGCGGGGAAAGAGAAGGATTAATATTCCCGGTGGCTCGGTGCGTCTTTTTCCTATGGACAAGATACAGGTAATAGGAACGGACGAACAATTGAATGTATTTAGCAGTGCCATGCAAAGTGGTGCGAAGATAGACTGGGAGATGTATGAGAAGGGAGAGATGACTTTGAAGCAGTTCATTATTGATGCAGACTCCGTTTTTCTGGGTAAAACAATCCGTGAATCGGGTATACGGGATAAGTATCATTGTATGATAGCCGGTGTGGAACGGGAAGATGGCACTCTGATGGTGCCGGATGTAAATGCACCGTTCGAAGAGGGGGATGTAGTGTGGGTTGTTGGTGAAAAAGAGAACGTGTACCAATTAGTCGATCAAAAAAACGAAAAAATACAGGTGAAATAAAAGCAGAACGACTATTTTTGCTTTGTCAAAACATAAAAATAAGAATATCATGAAGAGTGATCCAAAAGAATGTCTGTATTGCCAGAACAATGAAACGTTGCATAATCTGATGATTGAGATTGCGCAGCTTAGTGTATCACGTGTGTTTTTGTTTAAAGAGCAAACTTATCGGGGGCGTTGCCTCGTTGCTTACAAGGATCACGTAAATGATTTGAACGAATTGAGCGATGAAGACCGTAATGCATTTATGGCTGATGTGGCACGTGTTACCCGTGCAATGCAGAAAGCTTTCCAGCCGGAAAAGATCAACTATGGTGCTTACTCAGATAAATTATCTCATTTGCATTTCCATCTGGCTCCGAAATATGTAGACGGACCTGATTATGGCGGTGTATTTCAGATGAATCCGGGAAAAGTTTATTTGACCGATACTGAATATCAGGAGCTAATTGATGCTGTGAAAGCAAATCTGTAATCAACAGTTGGTAAAATAATAAACGGTGAATAAACTTGTAACTTCATGCTATAAGTTTATTCACCGTTCATTATTTACTTATCTTCGTCGAAATCAAAGTCGAAATCAAAATCATCCATAAATTCCGGAGCTGTGAATTCCTCCAGACTTCTGCGGTCTTTTTTGGTTGGACGTCCGGTTCCCCGTGCGCGATCAATGAATCCGCTGATTTTACTCATTTCCAATAGTTCGTATTGGTCGGGAGTGGTAACGTTTTCCATTACATCGGGTACAAGCTTTGCGCCTACTCGCTTCTCAATAGCTTGCAGCACTTTGAATGAATAGGTAATAGGCGGCTTCTTAACTTGAACTACATCACCCGGCTTTATCATGCGAGATGCCTTTACGTATGCTCCGTTGATAGTGACACGGTTCATCTTGCAGGCTTCGGCGGCAATTGTGCGTGTCTTGAAAATACGAACAGCCCACATCCATTTATCTATTCTTGCTTCTGCCATATATTGATAATTTATTAATTAACAGTGTACCATGTGTCATGGTGGAGTACTTAATGACCGTTTGCATATATACGCTGTGAAATAGTCAATTGTAAATACTCCTATTTCTTATTGAACTGGTTCATGGTAATATCAATACCTGCCAGACAGAAACTTTTAATGATTTCTCCGGCTGTTTCCAGTCTTTCATCCATTGTCTTGCGATCTTCGTCAGTAAAGTGTCCGAGTACATAATCAATCTGTCCGCCTTTGGGGAAGTCATTTCCGATACCAAAGCGTAAACGGGCATAGTTCTGAGTTCCTAAAATGGCTGCTATGTGCTTCAGACCATTATGTCCGGCATCACTTCCTTTTCCTTTCAGACGCAGAGTGCCGAAGGGGAGAGCCAGATCGTCTACTACTATTAACACATTTTCCAAAGGGATGTTTTCTTTTTGCATCCAGTAGCGAACGGCCAGTCCGCTCAGGTTCATGAAAGTTGACGGTTTGAGCAGGATTAACTGGCGTCCTTTGATCGAAAAACTAGTGGTAAATCCGTAGCGTCCGTCAATAAAGGGAGGAGCATTGTTGATTCTTGCCAATGCCTCTACTGTCATGAAACCAATATTATGCCGGGTTTCATGATATTCGGGTCCAATGTTTCCTAGTCCGACAATTAGATATTTGATCATTGTTTTTTCGTAAAAAACAGTTCGTGAATATAAAAAGAAAAACGCAAATTAACGCAAACTAATGCAGACTGAACATCTGCTTTAATCTGCATTAATCTGCGTTTTGCTATATCTCTTTACAGGGATAATCTCAAATTACTTTCCAGCGGCTGCTGCTGCACCTCTTGCTGCACGAGTCAACTTAACAGCACATACAA
>ERZ791611.2195-NODE-2195-length-10006-cov-12.339664_pt1 | contig 10006 bp, 10 predicted proteins | sample MGYA00510275_ERZ791611 | MGnify/ENA primary metagenome ERZ791611 (study PRJEB30046, sample SAMN00791912) | human gut metagenome | study: EMG produced TPA metagenomics assembly of the A metagenome-wide association study of gut microbiota in type 2... | reverse complement strand
AAAATTGTACATTCTTATATCATCACTTTTGTACATTCTTAGAGTATCATTTACACTATGAGCAAGGATACGATGCGGGGAGATCAGGGGATAGACCTTTTGTTTCTATGATTGGTTATGGAGAAGCTCAAGCAGAACATGAAAGAGGCTATTATGACGGCTATAGAGATGGTCAAAGAGATAGAGGCGATGGTTATTACTAATTAGCTTCGATTTTAGGTAGATATAAAGGTAAGCATATTATATGAGCTATGGTTTTATGCCGTAGCTCTTTTGTTTTAGGGGCAAATATTCATTGGTTGTATTTTTATACAACCCCAAAAGTGTTGAATTAGAGAAATTTCTTTTTACGATGGCGTGTAAAAATTCAGTACTAAATATTTACTCTCAATCAGGTTGTTGGTTGTGTAAAAAATTGAGCGATAACTGACAAAAAATCAGAAAACTCGTCTAAATTTTCCTCGCAAAATTGTATTTTTTAGCAAAAATAAAACAAGGCCTTTCGACTCCTGCGAGCCGAAAAGCCTTGTTTTATCTATGTTTTTTTAGTTGGTGCGCCTAGCAGGATTCGAACCTGCGCACCCGGTTCCGGAGACCGGCGCTCTATCCCCTGAGCTATAGGCGCATGCCTTACCGAATAATTATAGCAAGAATGAGGGATGAGTGTCAAATTAAACGAATTTTGCGGTATAACCGAATCTCACGTTGCTTTCTAGCATCCAGCTTGCAAATAGTATATAATTTTCTTTAGATATTCGCATAACTTATGTAAGTTATTTACTTTTCTTTGAGCTAGTTAGTGTGGAGGATGTTATGAAGCGCAGTGCATGGTGGCTGCTTATACCGCTAGTGTTGGTGTTGGCTGGCGTTGTATGGTGGCTCGTAAAACCGGAGCCGGTGACGGTTCATTTCAACAAAACAGAACCGATTGCGCCGTATCAGTGGAAGCCAAAAGAGGGGACGCTGCGGGTGGCCATGATATCGGTGCTTAATAAGAAAAATGAAGAGCCGTATCAGAAGATTATCGTCGATGAGATCGGCAAGAAGCTTGGTCGCCCGGTGATGCTCTTGCGGCGCAACAGCTATGCGGAGGTCAATGATTTGCTGGCCAGCGGTGATGCGGATATTGCGTTTATGTCCACCGGTGCTTACATGGTGTATGGACGCAAGGAAGGCTTGCAGTTATTGGCCATGCAGGAACGCGACGGCCGCGATTATTACTATGGCTATGTGATTGTGCCTGCTTCGAGTCCGGTACAGTCCGTGGCGGAGTTGTCGGGCAAAAAGTTTTTGTACGTGGATCCGTTGAGCTACTCTGGCTATTTGGGGATGAAAGATTATTTGAAACAACATGGTTTAGACGAGAACATGTTTGAGTCAGTTCATTTCACCTATGGCCACGAAGCGTCCATTCGTGCCATTAGCAAGGGCTTGGCCGATGGGGCCGTGGTGGATAGCATGGTCTATGATTTGCTGAAGGAAACGGAGCCGGCGGTGATTAATCAGGTGCGCATCATTGGCACGACGGCGCCGGTAGGGACCGGACCCATTGTGGCGTCGCTTAGCGTGAGTCCGAAAGATTTGGCTACACTGCGGCAAGTGGTATTTCATTTGCATGAAAACCCTACAGTGGAAGACGCCCTGCAGCATTTGATGATTGACCGATTCGTGGAGCCGCGCGCCGAATTGTATGGAAAGGGGCTGTAGCCGATGTTACAACGATTGCAAACACTGGGTTTGACGTCGCGGTTGACGGCTATGGTGGTGAGCGTCGTCATCGTGTTCAGCGTGGCGGTTAGCGTGCTCATGTGGCAGGTCGTGTCGTCGGTTATGGAGGAGGACCTGCACAATCGCGGCATCGGCATCGCCAATGACTTGGCGCAAAGCGTGAAGAATCCCATTCAGACCGGGAATTTACCGGCTCTCGATGAGCTCATCCATAATGTGAAATCAGCCAACGCTATCATAGAGTATATTTTTATCACCGATGACACAGGCAAGGTCATGGTGTACACCTTCGATGACGGCATGCCCCAAGGGTTATTGGCGGCCCATCCGCCGGTACCGGGTCCTGACACCGTGTATTTGAATACGGACCGTGGGCGGATTCAGGACGTGTCCATGCCTGTTGAAGACGGATCTCTAGGCTATATCCGCATGGGCATTAACGACCAAGAATTGGTCGGCCTGTGGCGTAGCAACATGAAAAAGCTGGTCGGCTTGACGATTTTAGTCATCCTTATCGGTAGCTTCATTGCCTATCGGTTGACCCGTCATTCCGTAGCGCCGCTGCGGTTATTGATGAAGCGCGCCGAGCATATTGCCGGCGGCGTTTATGACGAACCGGCCGTTAAAGTCCTGAGTCATGATGAGATTGGACGTCTTACGGAAGCGATGAATACGATGCAACAAAGCTTGCAGCAAAGCACGGAAGAGCGTCGACGTCTTATCGAGTATTTGATCAGCATTCAAGAGAATGAACGTAAGCGGATTTCCATGGAGCTTCACGATGAAAGCGGACAGGCGTTGACGGCCATTATGCTGTCTATGCGGGCACTGGCGAACAGTACCACCGACGAATCGCAGAAGCAGTTAATTTTAGAGGTCCGCGATGAAGTGTCGCGCACGTTAGGACAGCTGCGGCAGTTGGCGGTAGAATTGAGGCCGCCGGCTTTGGATGAGCTGGGCTTAGAAGCGACGCTGGAGAATTTAGTGGCCGTTTGCGGCGACCACGATATTGCGGTGTCCTTTGTGTATGACGTGCCGAAGCCGCCGGCTGATGCGGTGAGCACGGCCATTTACCGCATTGTGCAAGAAGGGCTCAATAACGTGGTGCGCCACGCCGAAGCGACGAAGGCCTATGTGAGCCTTAAGCAGAAGGACGCTGTGTTGTATTTGGAATTAGGCGACAACGGCAAGGGCTTAACGCCGGAACTAATAGCCGACGCGCGGCGCCGCAATCGCATGGGCATTTACGGTATGGAAGAGCGCGTTCGCATCGTCGGCGGCACGTGGCAGTTGATTTCAGACAATCCTATGTGGCACACGCTGTATCGGATTACGATTCCTTTGTAGAAAGAACGGAAGTGACAGGTTATGGGTACACCTTGGAAAATAGTAATCGCCGACGACCACGCGTTGATCAGGCGCGGGTTGTCTATGCTGTTGGCCGCTGAGCCGACGGTTGAGGTAACCGGAGAAGCCGGTTCCGGCGAGGAATTGCTAACCTATTTGCAGGAACAGGCCGCCGATTTGGCCTTTGTGGATATTTCCATGCCCGGCATGGGTGGTTTGGCGTGCATTGAAAAGCTGCGCAAGGACTATCCGGCGCTGGCCATTGTGGCGCTAAGCATGCACGAAGGCACCGATTATATCTTGCAGGCGCTGCGGGCCGGTGCGAACGGCTATATCACGAAAGGCACGGCTGACGATGACTTGATGCCTGCTATTGAGTCGGTGCGCAAGGGGGAGCTGTATTTGTCGCCTCATGTGGCGTCGCCGGTGCTGAAGAAATTGATGGAAAAACCGAAACAACCGGCCCAGTGTCCTCTTGATGCGTTGAGCCAACGGGAACGAGAAATCTTCGATTATTTGGTTCGTGGCTATACAGGGACAGAAATTGCCGAGTTGTTGCATTTAAGCGTTAAAACAGTGGACACTCACAAGACTCGTTTGATGGAAAAGCTTGACTGCGCTAAGAAAAGCGATTTAGTGGAACTGGCATTGAAATGGGACGTATTGCGTCCTGATAAATAACCGTGTAGGGATTTTTCTGACAAAAATACTTAATAAATACAGAACACTGCTGATACAAAGAGGGGCTTAATTTCACTATAATTGGGATGTAAGGAAATTATAGATACTATGTCTTAGATACATAGGTGTGAGGCTTACGTTCGTTAGTTTTGTTCTGTCAGGATTAAGGAGTTTTTGGGATGGAAGTTTCAAATGAAGTAAGAAAGCGGTTTACGCGTTTTCAGTGGCAGTCCTTGGCCGGTGTGTTCATCGGCTACTTGATGTTCTACATCGTTCGTAACAATTTTGTGTTCTCCACGCCGTATTTGAAGAGCGAAATGGGCATGGATACGGTGCAGATCGGTTTGCTCACGTCGGTTATGCTTATCGCCTATGGTTGCAGTAAGGGTTTCATGAGCGTGCTGGCCGATAAATCCAATCCGAAGTATTTCATGGGTTTTGGCCTCTTGATGTGCGTGGTTATCAACGTTATCATGGGCTTCTCCACCAGTTTTTATCTCTTCGTAGGTCTCGTGTTCCTGCTCGGTATTTTCCAGGGCATGGGCGTTGGGCCGTCCATCATCACCGTTGGTCATTGGTTCCCGCGTAAGAATCGCGGCCGTGCCAGCACGATGTGGAATGTGTCGCATAACGTTGGCGGCGGCTTGGTAGCGCCCATCGTTGGTGCCGCCATGGCGTTCTTCGGTACGGAATACTGGAAAGTGGCGAACTACCTCGTGCCGGCTGTAGTTGCGTTCATCGGCGTTATTTGCGTGCTTGTCCTCGTGAAACGACGTCCTGTGGAGGAAAATTTACCGACGGTTGAGGAGTTATTTCATGAAGAGTCCGTTAATACGTTGGTGCAGAAGAAGGAGCACACGAAGCCGGAAAATATGTCGGCGTTGCAGATTTTCTTTAAGTATGTGTTCAAGAATCCGAATTGCTGGTGGCTCGTAGGCGTTGAAATTTTCGCGTACATGGTGCGTTTCGGCATGTTGACCTGGATTCCGCTGTATTTGTTGACCGTGAAAGGCTTCACGAAGGCCGATATGGGCTTTGCGTTCTTCCTCTTTGAGTGGTCCGCCATCCCGTCGACTATCGTAGCGGGCATGCTGGTAGACAAGTACTTCAAAGGTAAAATTATGCTTCTCCCGATGATGTGCCTCGTGGTTGTGTTCGCTTGTATCTTAGGTTACATGAGCTCGGACAACAGCTTCATCATCATCCTTTGCGCATCCATTACCGGCTGCCTTATCTACATTCCGCAGTCCATGGTGGCCATTCAGGCTATGGAAGTTATCCCGAGCTTTGCGCTGGGCTCTGCGGTAGGCCTTCGCGGCTTCATGAGCTACATCGTTGGTACATCCTTGGGCACCACGCTCTTTGGCTTCATGGTTAAACAGTTCGGCTGGGACAGCGGCTTCTACACCTTGACCGTTGGCGCTCTCCTTTGCTTCGCGTTCTGTTACCTCTCCCATCGTGGGGTTCGGAAAATCGAAGCCGAAAACGCTCGCCTTAATGGTGAAATCGTGGATACCGACGTAGAAGATAAAGCCTTGGCTAATGGCAAAGCGTAATCTGAAATAAAAAACACTGAAACACTGAAGATATAAAAACGGCTGAAGCCCGGTGGTGGGGACCATCGGGCTTCAGCTGTTTTTGTGTGTATTATTTAGTTGTGTTACCAGAGCCTGCCGGTAAATATAAGTATTTGGCTTTGCATTGTGGATGTTCACTACAGGTCCAGTAATCTTTGCCTGCAAGGGTTCGTTTGTGTAAATAGCCTTTATGGCATTGTGGACATTGTTGGATTACCGGCTGACCATCTTCATCACTATAATCGGCTTTGCAATTGTTGTTGCTGCAACGCCAGTAATAGCCTGAAGTATTGCCATATTTGTTTTTTAGGCGTTTTAAAGGTGAATGACATTGCGGACATATCGGTTGGCTGTCAGTAGATACTTCGGTTGTTGTTTGAACCGGTTTTGCGTCAATGGTTTGGGTAGAAGTGGTTACATTGGCGGTAGCTATTACTGGTGGATGATAGGTGGATTCAACAGATAATTCTTCTTTTGTTAAATACTGGCCTTTTTTAAATCCCAATAAAGGGGCCAACATATTATTAGGAAATGAAGATCTAACGACCTGATAGTCGTTTACAGCTTCGTTGTATTTTTCAAATTTTAATTGAATGTCAAATTCTGCATTTTGAACGCTAGACATCAAACTAGAGAATGTATGATTGGATGTTAGTGTTGGATAGGCAGTTGCTAATGCTTGGAGATAAGGAATACCTTTGCCGTGTTGAGCTAAGGTGGCAGTGTTTATGATGTTGCCTTCATGATGCATAAACGTATCCGCAATTTGGTACAGTTGATTGAGTGTATTATTGCGTTTGGCAACGGATGCATCGATATTGGCACGACTGGTTCGTAAGTTGACGCGGTACAGACTAAGCCTATTGTATCGATGGATAATCGATTTGATGCAACGAATTACGTATTTTAAGACGATGAGGGCGACTATTATTTCACCAATTAGTTTTAATGTTTCCATAAATCTCTCTCCCCTTTGATACTACATTGTAAGATATATGCTTGCTGAGATAGTATAGTGTTTCTTGTATATATTCTATCATACGGCAATATGGTGATTAAATGAAGAGTTCAATTGGTTAGACGGCAAATTTATTGGTATAATATTTATAATATGTGTTGTCAGAGTGTAGATAATGTTTGGGAGGATTTTATGAAGATTAATAAAATTGATATTTTGTTTCTTGTTTGTGCGGTTACAATGTTTCAGTTTATTGATATTGATAAGAATGCTATTAAATCGGTATTAACTGGTGGGGTGATTGGTTTTTATCTTGCTATACGGTTTAGACGTTAGAAGATTTAAAGGATGAAAATGAATCGATTAGGTATTAATAGAGATAGAGGCAATCGCTTGGGCGACCAAGTAACGGCTACAATCGACCGATTAAGTGAGTTATATGCTCGTCAATATAAAGCTGTTATGGCATCCAACTTACCGGCAGTAACAAAAGAAAAGTTGCGTCGCAAGATTTGGGGCGAGCGGCAAGAGCTGATCAAGGAAAATTTGACGAGCGAAGCAGCAGTTGATGCGGCGAATGCACGGTATAAGGCGATTGCAAACGAACTTAGTAAGTTAGGCGTTAAGTGATTTCCTGCGTATAGAGGTGGTGAGCATCGTGCATCAAATATACAACAAAGAATATGGGGATGATCTGCTGGTTCGCACGGCTCATCACAGCACTGCTATTGAAGGCAATCGGTTGTCGTTAGACGATGCGAAGCGTATATTGCTTGGTGGATGCTCGATGGAGGGCTTGGATAGCCGCGAATATTATGAGATTGCCAATTACAAGCCCTTGTTTGAGTATCTGTTAGCGATGTCAGATAGAGATATCACGGTTGAAGTCGTCAAAGATATTCATCGAATCTTGATGACTGAGATTTTATATAACTGCGGTGAGTTTAAAACAACGCAGAATCTGATATGGGGCGCTAATTTCACACCGGTGAAACCTTATGAAGTGCCGTTTGCTATACAACGATGGTGTGACGATTTGAAATATCGTTTGGGCCATGCAGCGAATGATGAGGATAAGTTGTTGGCGATTATGGATCAACATATTAAATTTGAGCGGATTCATCCGTTCTCTGACGGTAATGGACGAACGGGTCGAGCGCTTATTTTATATGCGTGCTTTAAAGAAAACTTGATACCTTTTGTAATACCGTATGAATCGAGAGAACGGTATTTGGCGTATTTAAAAGAAGAAGATAGCGTCGGGCTTTGTGGTTTTGTGCAAGAGTTACAAGAATTCGAAAAGTCGTTTTTAACATACTAGGATGGAGGTGAGTTGATGATATATGTAACAGGCGATTTGCACGGTGAGGAGAAGGTTGCCCATGAATATAGCAAGGTTGCGAAGGCAGGCGATTTGGTGATTGTGGCCGGCGATTTTGGTGTGCCGTGGTATGCAGATAAAACAGCAAAATATGCCGACATTGATGAACGAGTACTATCGTATTTTCGTGAGGCGGAGTTTACCGTTGCTTTTATAGATGGTAATCACGAGAATTTTGATCTGTTGGCTACGTATCCGATTGAAGAAAAATGGGGCGGCAACGTTCAAAATGTGGAAGGCTCGTATCACTTGATGCGTGGCGAATTGTATACGATGGATGATGGTAGTACGATTTTTACCTTCGGTGGCGGTACTAGTGTTGATAAGGCACATCGCACAGAAGGCGTTTCGTGGTGGCCACAAGAAATTTGTAGTTATGAAGAGATTCAGCATGCGTACGAAACGCTAGATGCTTGCAATTGGACCGTGGATTATGTCATCACTCATACGGCACCGCGACAATTCAAACGCCTTTATGCGGGAACGGATTTCCGTAAAGATAAGACTGGTTGTAAGACAGCAGACTTCTTGACGTCGATTTGCGATGACCTTACCTACAAACAATGGTACTTTGGACACTATCATTATGATGTTGCCGATTGTGAATTGAAAGCGCGGTTGCTGTTTGATAAGATTGTGCCACTTGGAAAGTAGAAGTAGAGAAAATAAAAACGGATGCCTCAGTTTGTTGGGGCATCCGTTTTCTTTATTTTTTTGTATAGGTTGTATTAGGACCACGTCCTTTACGTAATAGTAGATTTTTATCTAAAAGTTTCTTAATAGTTCGGTTGGCGGTGGCCTGGCTAGTAAGTAATAGAGCTTCGATGTCTGGACGATTAATTGCCTCGTGGCTATTTAAATAGTTGAGAATTTTTTGCTCGTTTGGTGTAAGTGTTGGGGCAGTGTTTTCTTCGTAATTACTAGATTTTTCTTCACTAATATTTAAGGTGTCCGTAGTAACTATAATAGGGTGGGTACTTTTTTCCGTTAAATCTGTAACATTTCTGTTTGGAAGAATTATCCTGAAAACATTTTCAGTAACAACGATTTTAGGTTGATTAGCTTCACCTTCATAGGATTCATAAATCTTGGTAAGGCCTATACCATATGCTTCTATAAGCTTTAGGCGATAAAATACAGAAGCCAATTGAGAATTTCGACAAATGGAAACATTGCCGTTGTTTAAATCAATGGCACGCATCCCTTTACAAAGACCACCAATAGATACAAATTCAATACGATTTGAATACATACTAATTATTGTGCTGTCACTAATTGAATAATCTCTATGAACAATAGCATTTAATAGAGCTTCCCTTAAAGCTTCTTCTGGATAGTCACGCTTATCAATGCGGTACAATTTATCGAATGTTGCCTTGGTTTTGTTATAAAGGTTTAGATACTCATATATACTTTCAAGTTGGGAAAAAAGGGGACCTGTGAATTCTTTGCGGTCAAGAAATGTAGAGCTACTTGTACCGCTAAATATTGCTGTTTTGATTGAAAAAGGGCATTGGTCTGATAAAAGTAAGCCTAAATTTGAATATATACCGTCTGAAGAAATTATTTTTAGTGTTTGTTGTTTGGCTTCATTAAAATCTAATTTTAATTTATCGAATTCTGATTTAGTACGGTTGAATGTTAATGCTTGATCTAGAGACCTTCTCTCTTCGTAGCTATCACCATCCGTATCTTTTATCATTTTTCTAATAGCTGTATCTGTGGCGGGAGCTGCGGAGGTTCCTTGACGTACATAGACTCCGTTTGGTCGTAATCCTTTATTGGCAAGATAATAGGGGCAATTGGTACCTTTTTGTATGGAAATGGCTAATATTATCTTGTCGTCAATGACAAGATTGTTGTAACGTACAAACATTGTAATATCAGGCTTTATAGTATCTCTAATGATATTGCCAGCTTTTTGTATCGTTAAATCTATATTGTCTACTCCAATTACGGTTCCATTATCTTGTACACCTATATAAATAGTACCGCCATAGGCGTTAGCAAAGGCAATTACTTCTTTAGCAAAATCGGCGTTTATAGTTTCTTTTAACTCTACGTTTTCGCTTTCTGTAAAGTTCATAGCTAACCTCCTTAGTATGTATAATAGGCTTAAAAGAGTTTTACACTCTTATCTTGGCATAAAAATAAAATCTTGTCAATAAATGAAAAGATATATGATGAGATTGATGAAAAGATATATTATCTTATCAGGGTATTTAGCATGAGGTGAAAATACGACGTATTTATCAAAATAGCCACCAAAGATGGTTCTGTATAATGGGCCCCTTGTCAAGACCACGTTCTAAAATTTTAAGAGTGGCAGTAAGC
>ERZ791611.2193-NODE-2193-length-10021-cov-2.226370_pt1 | contig 10021 bp, 6 predicted proteins | sample MGYA00510275_ERZ791611 | MGnify/ENA primary metagenome ERZ791611 (study PRJEB30046, sample SAMN00791912) | human gut metagenome | study: EMG produced TPA metagenomics assembly of the A metagenome-wide association study of gut microbiota in type 2... | reverse complement strand
AAAAAACTTTCTATTAACATGTTTTAGCAAAAAAAATCCATACCCACTCATTCGGGATTCTTTTTGCCCGTCTAAAGGTAAAAACATTTTCTTGACATAAAAAGAAAAGAACCGTATCAACAAAACAAGAATTCATTTCTTGATTCCATTAATACGGTTCTCCAATCCTAATTTTTACCAACACACAATATTTACACAAGTTCTTTTTTCCATGCAATCTCGACTCCTTCTTTTTGAATCCATTGCTGGAAATCCGTTAGCATATTCTTATCGCTGCGAATAATACGAGCGGATATTTGCTTTTTACTGGCATAGGTAATTAATAAACCTACAGCTTCTCCTATTCCCCACTCTACTGGATGGGTACGATAACACCCATTTGTTATGTGAGTCGTCCCTATATTTTTACATGCAGGGAACAAATTATTTACCCGCTGTGGTAATAAAGCACCTAACGGTATTTGAAAACGAAGAGAGTTGAAATCTATATAATTGTCTCCTCCACAAGAAGGATGCAAATCTATATGATAATAACCAATACCAACACTATCATAAAATGCAGCAGCAGTTGTTTCTCCTGATATCAACTTCCTATTCTCTTCGCCCACATGCTCCTCTAAAATTCTAAATTCCGCTTTAATGCGGCGTGACTCCCTTATATAAGGATATTTAGCCATTCCATCTTTCGTACCAAGCAAATTTTTACGGAGCCTTAATCCCTTCCAACCAACACCACCATCTGGTCGTGGGGCTTCAGTCTGTAACCAATATAACAATGAAAGATTCAAAGCTTTTGCGGCATCCACATGCTTCTGAAATTCATTCTCGGGCACATCTATAATATTCCCTAACATATAATCATTCTGAGGCCAATTAACAAGAGTCGTGCTCCCTTGGTAAGTATCTGGAAGAAAATTATGCTGATCTATAATTCTACGATACATCCAAAAGTTAAAAGCATCCGTTGGTGTTCCATCAGGAATACAGACAGCATGATTAGGTTTTAATGTAGATGGTGTCGGATAGGTCATACTCAACAATTTACCTGGCCATGCAGGAGTTAAATTTGGTATATAGTTAGCCCAAAACGTATAATTATCTGGCTTATCGATCGTCCAATCTTCTCCCGGTATGTATTCCATCGCAAAACAAACAGTAAAAGCCTGATTATTCAAAGGATTTGACTGCTTAGCAGCATGCAGCTCTTTTGTATCTTCTTGCGACTCCGAACCTGTTACATATTCAGTCTTCGTCAGTGGTAGTAAATCACCACACTCTGTCGCATCCACAAAATAAGGAGCGGTCAAGGTAACAAGTTCTCCATTTTGTCTATCTCGTACAGTAACAGCTAACACTTCATCTCCCTGCACATCGGAACTTTGAGCCTTATGATTTAACAAAATTTGTAATTTTCCCGCACTAACATAAGGCATTAGCATTTCCATCAAGACCTCCACAGAAACCATCGGTTCATGGCATATTTTAGATACACCACCATTACCCGGATTTAGATATGGATTATTACGAGCCGCCTCTGTTAAATGATAATGATACCGATAAAAATCACGTATTTTATTTCTATACATTCGATAAGATGCGGTAGCTCCACCAGACTCAATCCATTTATGTTCGTCTGGCGGTACACCTTGCTGAGAAACCTGTCCACCAATCCAATCCGTTTCTTCCGTAAGAATTACATTCATACCATTTCTACAAGCGGCTAACGCAGTTGCACAACCGCCCATTCCTCCTCCAACAACCACAATATCAGCTTTCATTTCCTCTACTTTCGCTCCTCCTTCAATCGGCATGGAAGAGGAAATCTTATTCCCTTTTTGGCAAGCTGTCACAAGAGGAAGCAAAAGCGAGCTTCCTCCTGTCAATAAACTATAAGTCAAAAAATCTCGTCGTTTCATATTTTAATACCCTTTATTTTGAACTAATTTAGGATTACGATCCAATTCTTGTTGAGGAATAGGCCATAACTCAAATTTAGCATCCCAATAACGATTTGCGTCCCTTACTTTCAATTTCTCTTTATAAGACTCATAATCAGGAATATCATTTAAATCATGACGATCCGATTTCTTAAAATAAGGAATATCGGTCTCAGACAAACCTTTATAACGAATTTCCTCGATAGGACGACCATACATCGGTTTCTCATTTTCTAAATCCCCAATTCCCCATCTTCTCATATCGATCAGATGCAATCCTTCAATAGCGAATTCTACCTTACGCTCTCTTCTTACTAATTGACGCATTTTCTCTATATTTCCGATTCTATCAGCCGATACATTGGGCATCCCTACACGATTTCGTACTTGATTGATAGCGTCATAAACGCTCTGATCCAACTCCCCTAGTTCAATCTTCGCTTCCGCATAACCAAGTAAGATTTCCGCATATCGCATGATTGGTACATTTTGACTTGTATAGCTAATATTTTGAGATGTTTCTTTACTATATTTAGCTATAATATAACCACACCCGGCATTGGTAAAACTAGCCCAAGCTGCAGCGCTATTTATATCATCATTATTTCTAACCTCCCATTCACCAGTCGTATAATTATATTGTTGTGTCTCGTCATCATAGGCATTGATAATAACGGTATTCAAAGAACCATTATTACAAGTAGCTGTATCTCCATGCATCCATAAAGTAGCCTTGAAACGAGGGTCCCTGTTCTTTTGTGGGTGATGTACATCATATAGTGGAGATTCATCAATACGTTTCCCATCTATACATTCATAAGTATCTGCCAACAGCATACTCGGATGTCGAGACGTTTGTCCTTGCATACGAGAGACAAAACCAAATCCAGTCCAATTCCTGTGAACATTCGTACCATCAACATTATAGATCATCTCCAAAATCATCTCGTTTCGGACATCTGCTTTCGCCTGTCCTTCCACGACAAACAAATCCTCGTAGTTCAATGCCAGCAAACGTTTCCCGATCACTTTTGAGGCTGCTTCAGCGGCTATTTTAAAATATTCAGTACTTTTTCCTCCGAAATCTAAACTCCCCCCTAATAAAGCCATACGATTGATAAGACCATACGCAAATGATTTATCAACACGTCCTCTATCCATTGCGATCCAATCTAGATATTCGGTAGCTTCATTACATTCGTTTATAATAAAATCCAATATTTTAACCCTTGATGTTTTTTCCACCTCATACTGATCGGAAGTGGAGGTTCTGTATAAAAAGGCACATCCCCCCATAAAGCGATTAACAGATAATAATAATACGCTCTTAACACACGGACCTCCGATACATACTGTAAAGACTTCTTACTAAGATCATCCATATTCGGCCTCACTCCTGTTAAAAATGCGTTTGCTCTCGCTACGTTCGTATAAAGTTGGGACCAGAATTTAAGTATATCGCTGTTATCCGCATTTAAACCACCTCCCGCACCAATCGTCGTATTCTCATTTCTTTCCAGAGCTAGCCCTGTATAAAAATCAAAGATTGTCGTATGGGCGAGTTCTCCTACAACCTGCATATATAAGTTCGAATATACACCAGTTGCCCCTTCTCTGATTGCGTTCTCATTTGTATAAAATCCCTCGTTTGTGTAAGACGGATTCGTATCTTCTACATCCAAAAAATCACTGCATGATATATTAATAAAAACAAGTAACACGCAAATCGTATAAATGAATCTGTATCTTTTCATAACCTTTCCTTTAAAATTTTATATCGACACCAAATGTATAAACCTGAGTAACCGGATAATAAGATGATACATCACCTTCAGGATCATATCCTTTATATCCTTTTGCTATTGTGAGTAGATTTTGGCCGCTTAGATAAAATCGCACATTACTAAGCCCTGATTTACCTAATATATTCTTAGGCAATGAGTAACCTACACTCACGTTCTTTAAACGCATATAAGCCCCACTCTTTACCCAAAAAGAAGAAGGAATATTATTCATGTTTCCTCCGCCTGAACCATCAATCAATAATAAAGGATATTCTGCATTTCGATTCTCTTCAGACCAAGAATCCAACTGATGTTCGTAAACAGTACCTCCCATCCAAAACGGCCTTGCTCCTGCTCCGTTAAAGAATATATCCCGTTTACCCACTCCTTGTAAAAACACATTAAAGTCAAAGTTATTCCATTCCGCACCTAGATTCAGACTAAAAGAATAACGTGGTTGTGGATCACCGATAATCGTACGATCCGCATCTGTGATCTGGCCATCAGGTACCCCTTCAGGGCCACTAATATCCTTATATTTTATATATCCGGGCTTTACATTATCTTTATTATTCCCATAAACTGGATAGTTATTAATCTCCTCTTTAGACTGGAAATATCCATCAGCCACATATCCATACCAAGAACTTATAGGGAATCCCTCTTGTGTCGTATTATTATCATTAATATACTTATTTCCATACAGATCCGTCACCTCATTTTTTACATCGGATAACATAGCCCTAATGTTATATTTCACTTTTCCTATCCGATCATGCCACATCACGCTTAAATCCCAACCGTTATTTCTCATATTGCCCGCATTCTCCCATGGAGAAGTCAAACCAACCGCATAAGTCACGGGAAATTGTTGCAACATATCGCTAATTTCACGGATGTAATAATCAAACGTCACATCCAAACGGGTATTAAAAGCGGTAATATCCAATCCAAAATCAAACTGCTGTGATTTCTCCCAAGAGATTTCAGGATTAGACAACGCATTGGAATAAATTCCTGTAGTATAATTTTTACTATCTCCAAACCAATACGAGGCATCCAAGGCTAATACAGACGCATATGGATAATAGTCCTTGAGGTCTTGGTTTCCTAAAGAACCATACGAAGCACGGATCTTCAAATTATCAATCGCATCTTTTAATGGATCGAAGAAATGTTCCTCTGATATTCGCCATCCAATAGACACTGAAGGAAAAAATCCCCAGCGATTTTTAGCAGTGAACCTTGATGAGCCATCGTAACGTCCGGTAAGTTCGATTAAATATTTGTCCGCAAAAGTATAATTAAAGCGAGCGAAATATGACATCATAGTCAATTTAGAACTATTACCATTAACCATAGAGGAAGAGGCATCCCCATGATTCATTTCCTCGTAGCCATCATAGTAATAATTATTACGTGAACCACCAAACGACTTATTTTTGAACTCATCGGTTTGAAATCCCAAAAAGCCCTTAAAATAATGCCTTTCATTGAAAGTATTTTCATAAGTCACCTGAGCGTTAAACTGGTTCTTAATCAACTGATACCACTCCTCATACCTAGATTTAGTCGTAGGATAAGTCATGATAAAATTACCACCCTCATAAGTATCATAGGTATTCTGAAACTTATCTTGTTTATTCTCATACCGCCTGCTGGCATAACTGGCCAAGATCTCCATACCTTTGATTGGTGTCAAAGCGAGAGTTCCTTTTACATCTATATCATTATTATCTACGACCTTAACCCCACCATCAATCGCTTGCGCTAACGGATTGATACCATTTTGGCCATTTCCCCAAGTTCCATCATTATTAACAGCCCCAAAAAGAGGTGTAAAACGCAACGTACTATTTATAATATTATTTGTTCCACTCGTCGGGTCTTTTTGAATGCTTCTACGGATATTCAGGTTTAAACCCGCCCTAAGCCACTCTGTTAGCTTAACGTCCGTGTTTGAACGAATAGCAGTACGTTTGAACGAATTATTTGGTATTAAACCATCCTCATAATTATAGGAAGCATTGACAAATGTCTTTAACACATCACTACCACCACTAACACTAAGTGAATGATTATGTGTTAACGTGATTTCATCAAATACTAAATCTTTCCAATTCGTATCATACCTATGAATATTATCTGCCCCAGAAGTTTTATAGGCATTAATTACCTCTTCCGAATATTGAGGGGCTTGATTATTATTAACGCACGCTTGATTGATAGCCTCCATATAAGTGACCGCATCTACGGGATTAGGAGTCGAGGTAGGCGTACGAAAACCTACATAACCATTATAAGAGACCGATAATTTATTTTCTTTAGCCCTTTTGGTTGTCACCAAAATGACACCATTAGAGGCACGAGATCCATAGATCGACGCTGATGCAGCATCTTTCAATACAGAGACAGACTCTATCGCATTCATATCGACAGAGTTCATATCCCCCTCAACTCCATCTATCAATACCAAAGGCTCACTATTTGAATTGATCGATCCCGTTCCTCGGATTTGGATGGAGGCCGTCGCTCCCGGAGCTCCGGAACTTTGGGTAACAACCATACCCGGTATCAAGCCTTGTAAGGCTTGAGATGAACTGGAAAGGTTTCGCTTCGTTAAATCCTGACTAGAAATACTTTGCACCGCTCCCGTCAGATTTACCTTCTTTTGTGTTCCATATCCAACAACGACCACCTCGTCTAAAGCTTGCGTATCCTCGCCAAGTTTAACGGAGAAATCGGTCTTTCCTGAGACCGATAATTCTTGCGTATTATAGCCGATATATGAGACTTGAAGAGTAGCATTACCGCTTACCTCTAACGTGAATTTCCCATCAATATCAGTGATAGTTCCGTTTGCAGTCCCCTTCTCCACAACATTTGCACCAATCACAGGGATACCTTGGTTATCGACAATCACACCCGATACTCTTTTTCTGTCTTTCGTGGTATCATCCGCTTTCTCCGGTACAATAAGTATGTAATTTCCATTTGTCTTATATGTGTACCCCGTATTCTTTAACAATTGCGATAAGGCCAACAAGACTTCCATTTCTTTTTGATCCATCAAGACCTTTCTCGACACATCCAATTGACTGTCATTATAGGCTATCTTATAAGTCGAGACTGACTCTAGTTTCTCAAATGCTTGTTTTAAAGAGATAAAACCGTCATGAAATGTCACTTTTTGCGCATCAATAGGCAAACTCCGAACCATAGCAAGACTCAAACAAAGAATAGTGATACATATAGATTTATTCCTGTTCATGCGATATTAGATTTTTTAGTTAAACATTTATATTTCCTTCTATAGTACGTACTCGTTATTAGGACAAGGAATACGAAGGATACACCTAACAGAATAAAGTTAACAAATGTAAAACACAGAACATTGAGTAATAGAAATTCCAAAGGACACAAACACCAAACTGTTTATCGAAAGCTCGTATCTATTGTTCAGCTCGACAAACAAACAGTGAGATAAAGTTTTTACTTCTAATTGGTAAACACACTCGTTTCTATATATACTTTCACTTTTAAAAGAAGACTAAGAAATATACATTTTAATCAATATAGACTCCATCCTCTTTGATCTGATACTCTAAACCAGGTACTATCTCCTTGAGCAGCATCATGATGTTCACCAATGACTCATTCTTATTGAAATGGATCGTAAGCCGGTTGGAATGATAAGCGGAGGTACGCAAATGCACCTTCACATTATAGACACGTTCCAAGGTTTTTAAAATATCCTCGAAAGAATCGTTGTTAAACAACAAGCCTCCCTCTTTCCATGCCGAGTAATCCGAGCCCACCACCTGCCGCACGTTCACCTTTCCCCGGGAAGGGATGTAGACAAGCTGCTCGTTAGGACTCAATATACATGGAGCCACCGAGGGATCATCAGGAAGGATCTTCAAGGAACCTTCCTCCAAGGTTGTCGTTATCTTCTCTTGGTCCGAGTAAGCGGATAAATTAAACTCGGTACCCAACACTTGTACCCGCATCGCTTTCGTCCGCACAATGAAAGGTTGCTCAGGACGTTTTCGCACCTTGAAATATCCCTCTCCCACCAGATAGATCTCTCGCTTATCCCCGATAAAGTCGGATGGATAAAGCAGCAAGGTACCGGAATTCAACCAGACCTCGCTACCATCGGGCAAGGTGATCCGCTCCCGCTTGCCGGAAGGTACAAACCGCTCCATAAAAGCGAGCTGCCTGACATCCCGTGCGTCTCTATATAGATAATAAGAAACACCCAACGACAACAAAGGGATCAGCCAGATAGCGGCGATACGCACCCATGCCGGGATACGCAGACAGGGACGGGGCCTCACGTCCAATGTATTCTCCAACCGGGTGAAAGCCATCTCGCTTCGTTTATCCGCCTCCGGAAAACCGATCTCATTCCAGATCTCCCGTAAAACCTCTTCCTTTTCCCGTTCGTCTCCCGGCTCCGCCAATCGTTGATGTACCCGATCCACCATCTCCCCGGAGAACGAATGATGGAAAAAGTATTTTAATATCTTTTTTATAGGACTCATTCCTGCTTTTCTATTTTATCTTGTTTATAGGACCTACTTTTCTCACTTTACCCTCAATTCATTAACATATCATAACAAGAAGGAAAGTCAATACTACGTTCCGCAATTCCCTTAACGCTAGATTCAAATGTTTTTCCACGGTCTTTTTTGAGAGTTGTAAATTCTCGGCAATCTCTGTGTTCGACAATCCCTCATTACGGCTCATCCGGTAGATCATCCTCCGCTGTGGCGGCATGGTCTCTACAATCATATCCACCAACAATCGCAAATCCTTAGCGACTAAATCCTCATAAGGCGTACTTCGCTCCTCGTCTTCCTCCGAAGCACTCTCCAAGCTCACGAGATTCACCCGGCGGGATTCGATATAATTGAACGCCGTATGCTTCGCCAGCACATAGAGGTAGGAACCGAACGTCCTCACTTCCGTGAAACGACTCCGATGCGTCCAAAGCTTTAGGAAAATCTCTTGGGTCAAGTCCTCGGCATCGCTCTCGGACTTCACGAGTCCCAGCACGAAATAATAGACTTTCAGATGGTAACGCATGAACAATTCCCGGAAAGCGGTATGATTTCCAGCGGCAAATTGTTCTAAAATGGATTTTTCATCTGTCATCTCGATTAACTCCTTTCACGATACGGTGGGAGCAAATAAAGTAATAATAACCGGCCGTAAGAACGCTTTTCTTGTTAATAAATACAAAATTGAAAGAAATCCCCCGTATATCAAGCCCTCCCTTCCCGAAGATTTAAGGCTTCTAAAGGCATCCTTTAGCCGTTTTCTCCGTACCTATTCATCTTCTACCATCCGTTGTATGATCATCCACCAACTGTTAGAAGATCATGCAACGGATGGTGGATGATCATACAACAGCTGATAGAATATGAAAGTCTACGCTCGAAATCCTTTAAATGTAGGTTTCTTTCGCCTAATGTGTGATGAAGAATCGCTTACCACTTCCTTATGTTCTTTTTTTTGTCTAAGTTTGTTCCTTCAATGACATTCAATATGTATTGGTTACATCATTCTATCAATTTACTCAAGATCATGCCCTTTTTGGGCGGTTGGTTATCCGACCGGTTGCTGGGAGACCCGGAAGGTTGGCCCCATCCGATCGTATGGTTTGGCAAAGCGATCAGCGCCGGAGAGAAAGAGTTGAATAAAGGCTCCGAGCGGGTCCTAAAAGGCGGTATACTGGCAGTCGTGCTTATCCTTGGCGTGTATTTAATCTGCGAGAGGATATTGTCGTGGGCTTGGATCATACATCCGCAGTTCAGTGGGTTGCTGACGGCTGTCGGCGTATTTTATTGCCTATCCGGGAAGACGCTTATTAAGGAAGTGAAGGCGGTGTTCGAGGCCGTGGACCGTAGCACGGAAGAAGGACGGCGGCAAGTGGCGCGGATCGTTGGGAGGGATACCTCGAACCTGTCGCCGCAAGAGATACGGGCGGCGGCGTTGGAGACCTTGTCCGAGAACCTGAGCGACGGCGTGATCGCCCCGATGTTTTGGTTCGCCCTGCTGGGGTTGCCGGGGATGATGGCTTACAAGATGGTGAATACACTGGACTCGATGATCGGTTATAAGAATGAGCGTTACCTAGAGTTCGGACGGATAGCGGCGCTAATCGACGATATCGCCAATTACATCCCGGCCCGCCTCACGGCCTATTTGATGTTGCTTGTCTCCAATAATTGGGGGAAAAGGGATTTCGTACGGCGTTTCGGCCCTGAACACGCAAGCCCTAATTCCGGTTAT
>ERZ791611.2192-NODE-2192-length-10029-cov-11.621716_pt1 | contig 10029 bp, 12 predicted proteins | sample MGYA00510275_ERZ791611 | MGnify/ENA primary metagenome ERZ791611 (study PRJEB30046, sample SAMN00791912) | human gut metagenome | study: EMG produced TPA metagenomics assembly of the A metagenome-wide association study of gut microbiota in type 2... | reverse complement strand
CCATGCTCATGCCTATCGCATTTCTGGCCATGGCGATGGGTGAATAACCGATAAGGCCGTCAAAGCCAAGGCCCGGAATGTGGAGCACCTGGTAGGCAGGGAGTTTCACCTGTTCAAAGGCATGTTTTGCATTGGCTTCATCCTTATACCTGGTATACGTGTATATGAGCTCGCCGGAGTCATCCCGGTCCACCTCCATCCGGTCCGGAAGGAGCGGGTAAAGCCCCACCACCTCTCCCCTGCCGTTTCGGATAATCTGGGCATAGGCGTTGCCCCAAAGGAGCAGGTGGCTCATGAGGGTTTCCCTGAAAATGAAGCTCGTCATCTCCGGGTTGGGCTCATCATGCAAAAGGAAGTACAGCGGATGCCTGGGCGCTTTTACCTTTCCGCCATCCGCCGTAAGGGTATAGACGTTTAAGGGAAGCTGGGCGATGCCCTCCGCAATAATCCGGACGCAGGCATAGACCGCCGTCATCTGCATGGCAGACCTGGCATTCACTGTCTGGCCGGACGTACTTCTCCCAAAGAGGAACGCAGGCCCACCGGTAAAGAGGTCATGAGGTTTGTCCCTGGAATGAAAGAGCCATTTGAAAAAATTCATAGGTATCACACTCCTTTGATAAATCATGAGAAAAAAGAATCTAGCTTTTGATTTTGTTGATTTTAAATCATACCTACGACTTGTCTACACCATATGATACAATCAAATCAATACGAGCTACTCTCTGCCAGCCAATTCATTACTCGTATTGCTGGCTTTAATTCTAAAATTATTTGATGCTGACTGGAGGCTTATAATGAAGAAAATATGTGCCGCATTACTATTAACAGCAATTGTCCCGTTTTCAACATTTGCAATCTCACTTTCTGAGTTACAAGATAACCCTTCAAAATACGAAGTGGTAACACAGCAGCAAAACTTCACTGTGTATGCGGATACGGATACCATTAAGCCCTCAACCAGCATCCCGCCCTACTACTATTCCATTGAATGCACATATTATGAAGTTAACTATTCTGATAATTACATATACGAAGTGCCATCGGCATTTAGTTATGATTCGCACAGAAACCGAGACGTCATATTTCAGTTAGCTTTACAAGAACCTATGTATAATATGGCCAATAGAATGAATATGGAAATATTGAAAGACCCAGGCATGCAGTATGCCACTCATAACAGAAAATACTTTTATACGAACGGTGACCTTATAGGATCGTTACCAGATACAACATATCAAAAATGTGTAATGAAAACCGCCCCCTTTTATGCGGCGAACTATGCATTTAACAAATGCTACAACACCTGGTTCACTTATGAGTAAGATTGGGGATACCACTATGAAAAAAATATTTACAACTCTATTGGCAGCTGCTTTCATCCCATTTTCTACCTTTGCAATTTCGTTATCAGATATCACAAATAACTCTGAGCAGTATGTAAAGATTAAAAATTCTATGAACACTACACTTTATGTAGATATTTCTTCTATTGAGTCCCTTCGATATGATCCACCTTACTACACTCTGCGTGGGAAAGCTTATGCTGTTAATTACAGTAGTAATAGGATTTTTGAGACTACAGATATTATTAATTATGATTACAATAAGAGTGTGGACTCGGTAACTGATAACATCATTAATGAAGATCAGAAGCTAAATCTAAATCAATCCAAGGAACAAATGCTTGTAAAACTAGAGGGAATTTTGCGCGCGGATTGCGGAATGAATTACTTCCACGTAAATATGAACACATGGGATTTTAATGGAAACCTTATAACCTCTGGAGCCAAATCAACGCACGCCAAACCAGTCCAGTATGAACATGGGGAATGGATGATTGCTGAGAAATTTTTTGAGCAATACTATAACCAAGAATTTTGACCTTCTATTTGTCATCTATTTATCTATACGGGGAGGGATTCATAAATGAACAAGAAACTGAAGATTTTGGCTGCAAGCCTAATAATCACGATTGTCCATATAATGGCTGCTCCCTTTTTCCCAGGAACCATTCCTTCAGAAGTCAGCGCTATGGAAGCGTTGCAAGACCCTAATGGCTTTGCTGATTTGTTCTGGGAAGAAAAGCTAACAGATATTCAGGATTCCCACCCGACAAAACTCCTCGGGTTCTCTAATGGCATCGCTGCTTACCACATTCAGATTCCGGATGCCCACGGAAGTGTATACTTCCAGGGTCCCGTAACTGTACGTGGGCTTTTTGCAGCCAATAAACTCTTTGGCATCATGATTGCTTTCGATAAATCCCAAATGTCCAGACGTGTACAGGGCATGACTAAGCTCTATGGTCCTCCTAATAAAGAGGAAAACGGGGCCTATGCTTGGGAAGGACCATTCTCATTCATTATGATTGCTCCCCAGGAAAAGGCTGGTATTGTTACGATTTTAGCGAAGCCACAAAAAGATAAAAAATAGAATAAATATTCCTATGCATGAATTCGTTCCTCTGATATAATCAAGTCATAAGCATCGTACTTCACATTCTATTGAGCACACCTTGCCTGAGACGAACATGAATCCTATAAGCCCGGTCTTAAACGCCTCCGGGGTCTATAGCATCGATTCAACTAGGCAATCTGCAAATCCTGTCGTCAGCATAGAAAAGAGCAAGTACGGGCTTCAAGCAGCATGAGGTTAATATTCTCCATCTTCTTTCATCCCCTCATGCTGCTTTTTATATTGTCAGAATTCCCCGTTCGTCATAGATACTCTCCCCTCCCATACCGCCGCGAAGAGCACGGTCCAGGCCCATAATCATGGCCACTGCGCCGTCAATCTTCTCGGTGGATTTTTCTTTGTCTGCCTTGATGTTCCCCGCCGGATCGGTGCGAATGAAAATGTTGTCCATCATCCACCGGAGCACCGGGTGGCCGCCGTGGGCGATTCTCTTTTCCAGGACGATTTTCATCAGCTCCTTGGTCGGCGGGCTCATATCCTTAAAGCCCTGGCCGAAAGGAACGACAGTAAAGCCCATGCCCTCCAGGTTCTGCACCATTTCCACGGCACCCCAGCGGTCAAAGGCAATCTCTCGGATATTGTACTTTTTCCCCAAGTCCTCGATGAACTTCTCGATATATCCATAATGAATCACATTGCCCTCCGTGGTTTCCAGGAATCCCTGTTTCTGCCAAACGTCATAGGGCACATGGTCCCGCCGGACTCGAAGGTCGAGTGTTTCCTCTGGCACCCAGAAGAAAGGAAGAATCTGATACTTATCCTCCTCATCCTCTGGTGGGAAGACCAGTACGAAGGCCGTGATATCCGTCGTAGACGATAGGTCAAGGCCCCCATAGCAAACCCGACCCTCGAGGCTCTTCGCGTTCACCGGAAAAGCGCAGGCGTCCCATTTATCCATAGGCATCCATCGGACGGACTGTTTTACCCACTGGTCGAGCCTGAGCTGCCGAAATACATTTTCCTCCGCCGGATCCTGCTGGGCTGATTCACAGGCGGCTTTAACTTTGTCGATACTCACCGTGATGCCGAGCGAGGGATTGGCCTTCATCCAAACCTTGGGGTCTTTCCAGTCATCCTTCTCATCAGCCCCGTAAATTACCGGGTAGAAGGTGTGGTCAATTTTTCTCCCTTCCAGGATATCCTTTGCCTTCTGGTGAGTTTCATAGCAGATGCTGTGAGTGTCAGTTCCCGCCGTGGTAATCAGGAAAAACAGGGGCTGGGTCCTAGCATCGCCGGAGCCCTTCGTCATAACGTCAAAAAGCTTTCGGTTCGGCTGGGTGTGGAGCTCATCAAAGATAACGCCGGATACATTGAAGCCGTGCTTGCTGTAAGCGTCCGCCGAGAGAACCTGGTAAAAACTGTTGGTGGGATAGAATATCAGCCGCTTCTGGGATGCCAGAATTTTGACCCGCTTGTTCAGGGCCGGACACATGCGGACCATATCGGCCGCCACTTCAAAGACAATGGAAGCCTGCTGACGGTCGGCCGCACAGCCGTAAACTTCAGCACGTTCCTCCCCGTCCCCGCAGCAAAGTAAAAGAGCGACCGCCGCAGCGAGTTCGCTCTTCCCCTGTTTCTTTGGTATTTCGATGTAGGCTGTATTGAACTGCCTGTACCCATTAGGCTTGACGCTCCCAAAAATATCCCGAATTATCCGTTCCTGCCAGTCGATGAGTTCGAAGGGCTTACCTGCCCAGACCCCTTTCGTGTGGCAGAGGCACTCAATGAAGGATACCGCATAGTCCGCCTTGGCCTTATTGTAGGTGGAGTCCCCTGCCAGGAACCTTGTCGGCTTGTAATCCTTTAACTTTCGAATCATGAAACCTCCTTAACCTGTAGTTGCAGCGATTTGAACATACGTTCAGCATGCACCAAGTAAAAAGCCCCCGAAGGGGCCCCTTGCCTTGGCTTTTAAAGCTTCATCAGGAGAGCTGCGTGCTTCTCTTCCGTGGGTTCAATTCCCGAGCCTTCATAAAGGACCGTTGTGACCCCGCAAATTCTGGCCCCTTCCGCCTGCCAAACCGCCAGGCGGCTTACCAGGTCGCCCCAGCTGCTTGAAATGGTGAACTCGGTAATTCCCACCCTCCGGAGTTCCTTGACCAGGTCTGGAATCTTATCTTCCTCCACCAGGTCCTTGAAATCCAGGCGTTCGTTCTTTTCGTAGGTGTTCTTGTAGGCCCATAAAACTTCCGGGTTCCATTCGCTTTTGGGAATCCTCTTTGCGTTCCAATCCTGAACCAGTTTTTCGTAAGTTGCGTTTTTCATTGTTGCTTCCCCCCTTTAAAATCCTGGGGCTTTGTTCTCCCCTTTGCTGTGTATATATATCACTCTAACGGGGAATGATAGCAAGAAAAATATCGCAAAAAAGTCACACTTAACAATTTTCACATATTGATTTGATCGGAAGAGAAATCAGAAGTTTTCACTACGAGGAAAAGCCCTTCTTCAGGGCTCCCTCTTTGGGGCTTGTCATTCATCAGGCTGGTCCGTATCTTCGTCATCCAAGCCCTCGGCTACCCTTTCCAACCAGGGGCCAACCTTGTCCAGGCTCGTAAATTCTGCCCTGGGGCCTCCGCAGATGTTGTCCTTGTCCGATTCCGTAAGCCAGCCACTTTCGTCGGTGATAATGTATTCTCCTCTGTAAAGGAATAAGAATACCGCACCGTCCAAATAAAGCAGCGCCTGAGTGGCTTTTCTTGAAAGGCCTACCGGCCAATCTACCGGAACCGCTGTTACTCCGCGCTGTCCATCCATGTTGTTTTTATCCACCGGTCTGATTTCGTTTCTGATTTCCATGTTGTTTTCCTCCTTTAAAATCCTGGGGCCTTGTTCTCCCCTTTGCTGTGTATATATATCACTCTAAAGGGGAATAAAAGCAAGGGAAATATGTAGATTTTATCGAAGAAAATAGCACTAAAAAAGCCCGCCGAAGGCAGGCTCATTTCTTAGTTGTATTCTTTTACAAGGGCTTCATAAAGCTTCTGAGCTCCTGCGGTTTTGGGGTGAATGTCCCAGCCGCGTTCGTAGGCGCATAAGGTTATTCCCCCCTTCCCGATGTAAAGCTTGGAAATCCGGCCCCCGTCAATTCCCCAATCGGAGCCTTTGTCATAATACTTGACCTCGTACTTCATTCCGTTGCTTTCACCTTTTATCCACATTCTTGTTTCCTCCTTTGGTAACTCTGGGGCTTTGCGCTCCCTTTTCTTGTGTATATATATCACTCTAAAAGGAGGCAAAAGCAAGGGAAAATGTAGATTTTATCGGTGTTTTGGCATGCTTAACCTGCTGCGCAGAATCAGAGCTTACCCGTGAAGATAAAATGAATGTACTTCTCCCGATTCCTTTTCAGAAAGTCCAGGAGATCCGTAAAATCGAGCTCCCTGGCAATGGCTTTTACTACCGGAAGGTCAAACATATTCGTGCGCCCGGTATTCCGGATCAGAAGGATTTCCTTTCGTACCTCCTCCATGCCATCAGCTTCTGTATGGAAGGAGTCCACACCGGGTATCAGGGAAAGCGTAGAGCCCGTTTCCCAACGGACCATAATGCTTCCCATGTCATCGACGCCCATCACCATGCCCTGGGTGCCTGGAGGAGGGGCTTGCCTATCCTCCATGGAATCCAAAACCACCAGGACCCCTGGCTGATACCTATTCCGGAGCATTGCCAGCTCCTTTTCAGTTGGTTGTCTCATTTGGAAGCACCTCCTTTAAAAGCGGAAGACCCACTGAGGTTCTGAAGGAGAACCTTCCGGGTTTCCTTCCACTCGTTTCCTACCATGCCAAGGCGCAGGAGGAAGCACCGGAAGGCGTATTTTTCATTTTCTACCGGCTTCTCACGGGCATTGACCCGTTTCAAGGTGCGGGCCAAGTCAACCATCTTTTCGATGAAAGCTGCGTAGGCCAAGCAGTCAGGATTATCCGGGTCAAACTGGAACCAGGGAAGGATTACCTTATCCTCCGTCACCTGGATGGGGAGTTCGTCCACCCCGAAGGCCTTCTTAATTAATTTCTCCTTTGCAGCGGCCAGCTTGATAAAGTTATCCAGCGTCTTGTCGTCAATCTTGCTTCTGGGATAGCTTACGGCAACCCCCACCAGCGGTTTCTCTTTCTCAGCTTCCTCAGCCTTGGGCTCAGGGTCATCCGGTTTTTCCGGCGGCGCTGCGTGGAAGCCTCTCCTTTCCAGCTCCTCCAGGAGGTGCTCCACTTCCTCTGTATCAGCCCGGTCGTCAAAGGAAAGGACCCCGTCCTTGCTAACCTTCATGTAGTCAATCAAGTAGGCGAAGGTTGGAGCCTTCAGGTACTCTGCTTTGGCCCCGGTAATTTCGCTAATGGCCTTGACCAGGTCCTTTCTCTTCTCACCGGTTACGTTGTAGTTGACTTTGAATTCGTTGGTTGTCATGGTGTTTTACCTCCTTGTTTTTTGTTACCCTATATATCACTCTACCGGGTGTAAATAGCAAGGAGAAATGTACAATATCCCAGAGGAATTTTTTAGAATTTCAGGTCAAAGAAATAGCCTGCTGCCGGGTTTGCCTTTTCAAATTCGGCAAGGTAACGATAGCAAGCACTCTTTTCCCCATTGAGCTCTGCAAACTGCCTAAGGCTCATTTTCTTAAAGAATCCTGGCTGGTTGCACCAAAGAGCAATGGAGATGTACACACCTCTCCAGGGACTTTCCGTGTAGCGATAAAACCGCATCACGTAAGGAATACAGTGGTATTTTACCAAAATTTCAATGCGGTAAAGCAGTTCAAAGATATCCCTGGTCCAGAAGGCCTCATCCCATTTCCCTTCCCGGTCATATCCACAGAAACAATAAAACTTCAGCGCTTTTTCTGTGTACTGCCTGGCCATGACGATTTTCCGCTCGATGAGCCGAGCGTCTTTAAGGTTATCGAAGGCAAAGGTAAAGTCACCGGCATATTTGCTGGTAAAAAGGAGCTCACACATTTCCGGCGTCAGAAGTTTCTCATCCAATCCCTGCTTAAACTTGAATGGCTTTCCAGTAGCGCGGAGTTCAAGCAGTAAATCTTTCCACCCCGCATAGCCGAAGAAGTTATCGTCCAAAAGACTAATCACTTTCCGGCGGCCGTCTAAGAACTCAGAAAGCGGACTATGGGCCTCCACACGGTTATAGTTCTTATTGACGCAAAAGGGGCAATGCCTAAAGCAACCACGGGTAAGGTAACCAATGGAGCTATTGAGGTATTCGTCAAATTCCTTCGGTCGTTTTCCGGCGGCTATCTGCTGGTTCACAAATCCGTCATACAAATGGTAGTCAGGCATATGATGTTCAACAGCAGGCGGTAACTTTGGAGCCTTGTCGTAGAAAAAACCGGTTCCTCCATAGGTTACATTTTTCATTTCCAGTATTTCCGGCGGAACTGGTGTATCTAAAAAGACCTTAGCCAAGTACACTTTATCGTACTGGTTAAGGTCTTCATAGTTCATCTTCAGTTCCACATCGTTTCCCTGCTCTTTTTCATGGGCAGAAAGTTTCATGCACACCAGATTAGAAAACCGGTGTCTCTTTCTTCCCACCAGGTCCGCATCAATGATCGCTATCCGGCTCATCAATTTTCACCTCATCATAATCATACGTCAGGCCGTCTCGCACCACCTTGACGTCCTTGGTGCTGCCGACCTGTTCTATGTATCTTTTCACAATCACATCACAGAATTTTTCGTCCAGTTCAATGGTCCTGCAGATTCGCTTGGTCTGCTCGCAGGCAATGAGTGTACTACCACTCCCTCCGAAGGGATCAAGCACAATGGAGTTGGTCATAGAAGAATTCATAATCGGGTAGGCCAAAAGCGGGATGGGCTTCATGGTCGGGTGGTCCTTATTCTTCTTGGGTTTATCAAACTCCCAGATGGTGGATTCCTTCCGGCCAGCATACCAGCAGTGCTTCCCCTTTTTCTTCCATCCGAAAAGAATCGGCTCATGGCGCCACTGATATGGCGAGCGGCCAAGCACCAGGGACTGCTTCACCCAGATGCATGTACCGGAAAGGTAGAAGCCAGCATCAGAAAAAGCCTTCCTAAAATTCAATCCTTCCGTATCGGCATGGAACACATAGATAGAAGCGTCGTCCGCCATGCTCTTTTCCATGTTGGTGAAGGCAGCGAGCAGGAACTGGTAGAAAGCATCGTCCTTCATGTTATCATTCTTTATTTTTCCTGCGGAGCCCTGGTAGTTCACATTGTACGGCGGGTCCGTGATTACGAGATTGGCCTGCTTGCCTGCCATCAGAAGGTTATAGGATTCTTCTTTGGTGCTATCCCCGCAAAGCAGCCGGTGCTCACCCAGCTGCCAAAGGTCTCCGGGTTTGGTCATGGTTGGCTTCTTGAGTTCTTTATCTACATCGAAGTTGTCGTCTTTTACGCCATCCTTCATGTCGTCTTTAAAAAGGTCATCCAGCTCTTCAGGGTCAAAGCCGGTCAGAGAAACGTCAAAATCCTCGCCCTGGAGGTCCGTGATAAGAAGCATCAATTTATCTTTATCCCAATCGCCGCTGATTTTATTCAGAGCCACATTGAGGGCTTTTTCTTTCTCCTCATCCATATCCACAACAACAACGTCAACTTCATCAATGCCCATATCTTTGAGCACTTTGAGCCGCTGGTGGCCACCGACCAGACGGGAAGTTCTTTTATTCCAGATGAGCGGGTCCACATACCCAAACTCATCAATGCTCCTTTTCAGTTTTTCATATTCCTTATCCCCCGGCTTCAAATCCTTACGGGGATTATAGTCAGCAGGAACGAGGTCTATGACTTTCTTCTTTTCTATCTGCATACCGTTCTCCTTTTAGAAAATAAAAAAGCACCTCCAGGAAATTCCTGTGAAGTGCCATAAACTTTGTAATGCCTTATTTAGTTTTTCCCATCATGCGAACGAAGGAGCCGCTCCATAATGTCATCCTGGGGACTATCTCCTTTATACTCGCTGGAGCAGTTGTCCTTCACAATCTGATAAATTTCATCCCACAGGTGATTCGTCTGGGCCATATAGCTTTGGGACATGGCAACATAAGGACTCTGAATCGCATTTCCTGTGGTTGGATGTTTAGCCAGAAAGCCCCACTCTGTGACCGCTTCCTCGCACTGAATCCAGCGAGCTGCCGACATAGCATAGCGTTCCAGAAGATCCGGAGAGACAAAAACGGCGCAGCTCCTTTTGTCGAGCCACGCCCAAGTCTTTTTATAAATGCTTGCCGCCAGCAGTTTTTTGCCATTTTTCTGCTTTGCGGAAAGCATTCTGGACGGCTTTGGCATCTCTTCCCCTCTCAAATCTTCCATGTTTTTAAACTCAATCACTTGCAGCGGACGCTTACCCGGATTTCCTTCATTTATCTTGTCAGCAAGGGGCTTCTGAGGTCTTCCAGCCCCCGGTCTTGCGCCGCCTCTATTGGTTCCATCCTTCGCCATGTCTCTCCTTCTCACCTCATGGGGCTATTCCCCCGTTTGAAATCGCGTTTTTATGCGTGAGAGCCCACGCCCGTTCCGACGCCGTCGGCGTTTTGAGATTTTAGGCCCCCCTACCCTT
>ERZ791611.2182-NODE-2182-length-10070-cov-5.745582_pt1 | contig 10070 bp, 8 predicted proteins | sample MGYA00510275_ERZ791611 | MGnify/ENA primary metagenome ERZ791611 (study PRJEB30046, sample SAMN00791912) | human gut metagenome | study: EMG produced TPA metagenomics assembly of the A metagenome-wide association study of gut microbiota in type 2... | reverse complement strand
ACCTGCGTTGTCAGGGGGGATTTGAAGCTGATGGCTGACGGCAGGATCCGTTTTGAAAAGCTGCCGAACAATGACAACAAGGTGGAAGTAGGGGAGCAGGTAGTTACCTCCCATGTCAGCGACAGATTCCTTCAGGGCCTGTTTATCGGCTATATCAGCGAGGTGGAAGTAGATTCCAACAACCTTACCCGCTCCGGCTATATCACGCCTGCCGTAGATTTCAGCAAGCTTCAGGAAGTCCTGGTCATCACTACGACAAAGCAGGAGATGCTGGATGCCAAGGACAAAGACAGCAAAGGAGAGTAGTCCATGAAAAGAAAGATCATAACCTTTATTATTATAGTGATCTGCTTCTTGCTGGAATGCACCATATTCCACCGGCTGTCCTTTGCGTCCATCAAGCCCAACCTATTGATTATCGTCACCTCTTCCTTTGGCTTCATGCGGGGGAAGAAGGAAGGAATGGCCGTGGGATTTGTATCCGGCCTTCTGGTAGACATATTCTGGGGCAGCGCCCTGGGCTTTTATATGCTGCTGTTTGCGGTGATCGGATACATGAACGGCTTCTTCAGACGCTTGTTCTATGATGATGATATCAAGCTGCCGATCGCGCTTATCGGCGCAAGCGAACTGATCTATGGGCTGGTGACGTATTTCTGCCTGTACATGCTCCAAGGAAATTTCGCTTTTACCAATTGTCTGACACATATCATTCTGCCAGAACTGGTATATACCATTCTGATAACATTGGTTCTGTATCAGATCATATTACACATTAACAAGAAACTGGAAGCAGAAGAACAAAGGAGTGCAAGCAAATTTGTATAGTTTATGGGACCGGATCAAATCCGGAATATATGAAGTTGTAAAATCCCGTATATTCGTCGTCATTATCGTGTTCTGCATCATGTCCGCCGTTCTGTTGCAGCGGCTGTTCTATCTACAGATTGTAAAAGGGCAGGATTATTTTGACGATTATAAGCTTCAGATCCAAAAGACCAAGGAAGTCCAGGGAACCCGCGGCAAGATCTATGACCGCAATGGCGTCCTCCTGGCTTACAATGAACTGGCCTACGCGGTTACGATTGAAGACAACGGAGATTATGACAGCATCAAGCAGAAAAATAAAGAACTGAATAAGGTCATCTCCACTGTGATTGGTATGGTGGAGTCCAATGGAGACACCGTAATCAACGATTTCGGCATTATCCTGGACAACAATAACGAGTATAGCTACATTGCGGAGAATGACACCCAGAGGCTGAGATTCATAGCGGATGTATTTGGCAAGAAGACCATAGATGAATTGTCGGACAAGCAGAAGAACATCTCTGCTGCGGGTCTCGTGGACTATCTTTGTACCGATGAGCTCAACGGCTATGGAATCAACCAGAAGAAGATGGAAAAATCAGAAGTCCTGAAATTGGTCAACGTCCGTTATGCCATGTCGTTAAACGGATTCCAGAAATACATCGCGACCACTATCGCAGAAGACGTAAGTGACGAGACGGTAGCAGATGTCATGGAGAATCTGGACACGCTTCAGGGAATCAATATTGAAGAAGAATCTTTGCGCCGCTATGCGGACAGCAAATGCTTTTCCAATATCATCGGCTACACTGGGCAGATTTCCCAGGAAGAATACGATGCGTTGAGCAAAGAAGAGCAGGAGGAGTACTCCCTGATTGACACCATTGGCAAATCAGGGCTGGAACAGACGCTTGACAGTTCCCTCCAGGGGAAAAAAGGGGAGGTCAAGCTGTACGTCAACAGTGTGGGCAAGGTGATCGAAACGGTCAAGGGGAAAGACCCCAAGGCTGGAAATGATGTATACCTGTCCATTGATGCCAACCTCCAGAAGGCGGCATACCATATCCTGGAACAGGAACTGGCAGGCATCCTTCTCGCAAAGATTCAAAATACGCTAGATTTTGACCGAAATCAGGTAGATGACGGAAGCGACGTTATCATCCCAATCGGGGATGTTTACAATACATTCATTACCAATGATATCCTGGATATGAATCATTTTGGCGCGGAGGATGCAAAGCCTACCGAGCAGGAGGTGAATTCCATCTTTACTGCGCGCAAGGAAGAAGTAAAGAACCAGCTATCGGATATCCTAAATGATCCCAATGCAGGCGCATATAAGGATATGCCAAAGGAGATACAGGCATACCTGACCTACATCGTCTCCGATGTGCTGACCGGCACCACCGGCGTGATCATGCCGGATGCCATTGACACCAGCGACGCCACCTATAAAGCGTGGAAGGATGAAGAATCCATCAATATATATACTTATCTCAATTATGCGATTTCCAAGAACTGGATTGATACATCCCTGTTAAAAGACTATGTATCATCCAAGGGAAAATATTCCGATTCCAACGAACTTTATCAGGGAATCGTATCGTATATTATGGATTACATCGATTCAGACAACAGTTTCAATAAGCTGGTGTACCGCTACATGATCAAATCAGGAGCCATCACCGGACGTCAGATATGTCTGATGCTGTATGAACAGGGGATCCTTACCTATGACGAGGCTCAGTATAACGGCCTGAATTCCGGGAGCATTGGCGCCTATGACTTTTTAAGGGGCAAGATTGAGACTCTGGAGATTACGCCTGGCCAGCTGGCGCTGGAGCCTTGTACCGGCTCGCTGGTCATGACGGATACGACAAGCGGCGAGGTATTGGCCTGCGTATCCTATCCCGGATACGACAATAACAGGCTTGCCAATACCATGGATTCCAATTATTACAGCAAGCTGGTGACCGATCAGGCCCGGCCATTCTATAATAACGCGACGCAGGAAAAAACGGCTCCAGGTTCTACCTACAAGCCTATGGTGGCAGTGGCAGGCCTTACAGAAGGCGTGATTGATAACAATACTTACCTTCCATGCCATGGAATCTACAAGAAGGTATCGCCGAACCCCAAATGCTGGATCTATCCCATGGCTCATGGCAACCTGAATGTGGAAGGCGCCATTGAGAATTCCTGCAACAGCTTCTTCTATGAAGTGGGATACCGGATGAGCCTGAAAGATAACGGCCTGTCGCAGATTGGCTCTGACAATGCAGAAGGAGGCGCGACCAATGCCTACTATTCCAGCGACCTGGGTACCGATACTTTGAAGAAATACGCAACGGAATTCGGCTTAGGAGAGACTTCGGGACTTGAGATCCCGGAATCCGAGCCGCAGATATCCGATAAGTCCTCCGTACCTTCCGCAATCGGACAGGGTACGAATAACTATACTACCAGCCAGCTTTCGCGGTATATCACCGCAGTGGCTAACAAGGGCACTGTTTACAAACTAAGCCTGATTGATAAGATTACGTCCGTAGATGGCAAGACTGTCAAGGATTATGAGCCATCCGTTCTAAATACCATGACCGACGTGGCACCGTCCACCTGGAACGCAGTCCATAACGGAATGCGAAACGTGGTGTCAGTCGCCCACAGCAATCTGTTTACCAAGCTGAACGCCAGTGATGTCAAACTGTTCGGCAAGACTGGTACGGCACAGCAAAGCGAAACGCATCCCGACCATGCGCTGTTCGTAGGATTCGCTCCCAGCGACAGCCCGCAGGTGGCATTTGCCATAAGGATTGCGAATGGATACAGTTCGACCTATGCCGCAGAAGTAGGGAACGACGTAATGGAATACTATTATCAGATAACGCCGGAAGAAGAGATTCTTACCGGAACAGCCGCAGATATCAGTGCAGGCGCGACAGTTGGAGATTAATAAAAAGGAGAGAGAGCGACAGAAAGGATGAGCGTATGTGAAAGACCCGGTACTCATTAAGAGTAACAAATACGGCATCACCATATACTTTGATCCGGACATGCCCTATGAAGAGTTATTGCCGGAGGTGAGAGAAAAGTTCGAGTCGTCAGCACATTTTTTTAATCATGCTGACATGGCTGTCGAATTTGAAGGCCGTACTTTCACAGAAGAGGAAGAGCAGCGTATGGCAGAAGTCATACAGGATGCTGCGAAGATACGGATACTATGCATCATTGAGAAGAATACTTATACGGAACGGCTCCACAAGCGGATGCTGGATGAAAGCCTTGAAACCATCCATGAAAGAGACGGACAGTTCTATAAAGGTACGCTGAGAGGAAGACAGATTCTGGAATCTGAAAAAAGCATCGTTATCGTAGGCGACGTAGAAGAAGGCGCCAAAGTCATATCCAAAGGCAATGTCGTCGTGACGGGAACCATCTACGGAACCGTAGTTGCCGGCGCCGCCGGCGACTGCGATGCAGTCATAGCAGCACTTCATATGAGGCCCACAAAGCTTCGTATTGGAGATAATGAAGTAAAACCAGTTATAGGAGGAAGTTATTCATGGGCGAAGTTATCGTAATCACATCAGGAAAAGGCGGCGTGGGCAAGACCACGACAACCGCGAATATAGGAGCAGGGTTATCCAAATTTGATAAAAAAGTAGTCGTGATCGACACCGATCTGGGCCTTCGGAATCTGGACGTAGTCATGGGCCTTGAAAATCTGATCGTCTACAACCTGGTAGATGTCATTGAAGGAACATGCCGGCTAAAACAGGCCTTGATCCGCGACAAAAGATATGAGAACCTCTATCTGCTGCCTTCTGCGCAGACGAAGGACAAGACAGCAATCTCTCCCGGACAGATGAAAAAACTGACGTCCCAGCTAAAGGACGAATTTGACTACATACTTCTGGACTGTCCGGCAGGAATCGAGCAGGGATTCCAGAATGCCATTGCAGGCGCTGACCGCGCCATCGTGGTCACAACCCCGGAAGTATCGGCGATCCGTGATGCTGATCGCATCATCGGGCTGCTGGAGAGCAACCAGCTTAAGAAGATAGACCTGATCATCAACCGGATTCGCATGGATATGGTGAAGCGAGGCGATATGATGTCGGTGGACGACGTGACAGAGATTCTGTCCGTTCCCCTGATCGGCGCCCTCCCCGATGATGAGCAGGTGGTGATCGGCACCAACCAGGGAGAGCCCGTGGTAGGGCTTGATTCAAAAGCAGGAAAGGCATATCTTAATATCTGCAAACGTATTATGGGAATTGAGGTTCCATTTATAGAACTGGAAAACAATTCCGGATTCTTTTCCAAACTTTCACATTTATTCAAGAAAGATTAGGAGGAGTCAAGGATGTTAAGAAAGTCTTCTGTCTCAATCGCAAAGAACCGGCTGAAAGCGCTGGTCACTTCAGACCGGGTTTTCTGCACGCCGGATGCCTATGATAATATATGCAGGGAACTGTACGAATCGCTTTCGAAGTACATGGAACTTACAGAAGAGGATTTTCAGGTAGAGATTAACCGTACACAAGTAGTAATAACATTCGCAGGAGAAGAAACGTGAGATTACCCAGATTTACAAAACCATATCATTTAAAAGATTATAAATTCAATCTAGTCGTCCTGGTCATCGCGCTGTCCATATTAGGCGTGCTTGCCGTTGGAAGCGCAAAAGAAGTATACCAGTCAAGACAGATTGTCGGCATGATTATAGGGATTATCGCAATGGTCATCGTATCCTTGATCGACTATGTGTGGGTATTGAACTTTTACTGGATCATCTATGGATTCGTCGTGCTGATCCTGGGCGCTGTATTGGTGATCGGAGATAAAGTCAATGGAGCAACACGCTGGATTGATCTGGGATTCACTACCTTTCAGCCGTCCGAGCTTGCCAAGATCCTTTTGATCCTGTTCTTTGCCAAATTTATCATGATGCATGCGGAGGACATCAACGATAAGGTCACGCTGATCAAGTATGCGATACTTTCGGCAATTCCTCTGGCGCTGATTATCGTGGAGCCAAACCTTTCCACCACCATATGCACGGCCCTGGTCATCTGCCTGATGATCTATATTGGAGGATTAAGCTATAAGTTCATCGGCACGGTCCTATTGATTCTGGTGCCTGTGGCGATCATTTTCCTAAGTATCGTGGTACAGCCGGATCAGAAACTTCTGAAGGATTATCAGCAGAAGCGTATCCTGGCGTTCCTTGAGCCGGAAAAATATGAAAGCGACGAAGCATACCAGCAGAAGAATTCCGTTATGGCCATCGGCTCCGGCCCGCCCAGGTGGGCAGCATCGATTTCTTCAACAGCGCCATTGCGGGCGAAGTCGACGGCACCCGCGCGGCGAGAAGCCCCGGCTCCACGCTCAAGCCCTTCGTCTACGGCCTCGCGCTCGACCAGGGCCTCATCCACTCGCGCACCGTCCTTCTCGACTCGCAGCGAAGCTTCCGCGGCTACCAGCCCGGCAACGCCGACAAGCGCTTCCGCGGACCGCTTCCCGCCGTCGAGGCCCTCAACGACTCGCGCAACGTGCCCGCCGTGACGCTCGCCTCCGAGATAAGGCCCGACCTCTACGATTTCCTGCGCGAGGCCGGCGTTCCGATGAAGCGTCCGCGCGAGCACTACGGTCTCTCGATCGTGCTGGGCGGCGCCGAAGCGAGCGCCGAGGACCTTGCAAGGCTATACGGCACGCTCGGCAACGGCGGCCTTCTGCGTCCGCTCGTGCGCCTTCCCGACGAGGAGCCAGCAGCCTCCAGACAGATGCTCTCGCCTGAATCCGCCTGGATCGTGCGCCGCATGCTCGCCGAGGGCGGAGAGGCCCTCAAGGTCGAGGGCGTGTCCGTTCCTCTCCTCTGGAAGACGGGCACCTCGAACGGCTTCCGCGACGCCTGGACCGCAGGCTATGCGGGCCGCTACATCATCGTCGTGTGGCTCGGCAACTTCAACGGCAGGCCCGATCCTTGGCTGCAGGGTGCGCTCGTCGCGCAGCCCGTCTTCAGGAGCGCCGCCGTGCGCCTTCTCACGGACCGCGAGTTCGCCATGTCCGCTCAGGACGTGAAGCGCTTCGACGAACAGCCCGCAGGCGTCAGGTCCGAGCCCGTTTGCCGCTCGACGGGCGACCTTGCGACCGACGCGCAGGGCCGCGTGCGCTGCACCGACACGGTCGGCGCCTGGTTCATTCCCGGCGTGAGTCCCATCCGCGACACGGGCTTTCTTAAGGAAATCCTCGTCGACGAGGCCACGGGACTGAGAGCCTGCGAGGAAGGCGACGGCGTCAGGCGAGTCTTCGTCGAATCCTGGCCCTCCGAATACCAGCAGCGCTTCCTCGAGGCGGGCATTGTCAAAACGCCCATTCCCGACTGGAAGCCCGAATGCAGGCCCGAGGGCGCCGTCTCGGGCACCCCGCCCGCCATCCTGAGCCCGCGCGCTGGCACGCGCTACTACACGGGCACGGCGGGCCCGAAGCAGGCGGGCATCGTCCTCAGGGCCAGCCTCGCCCCTGACGCCAAGATCGTCTACTGGTTCGCCGACGACCGCTTCATCGGTGCTTCGGGCGCGGGCGGCTCCGTCGTCTGGCAGCCCGAGCCGGGCTCGCACCGCGTAAGCGCGGTCGATGACCTCGGCCGCAGGTCTCACAGGACCGTGACGGTCAGACAACCGTAGGACATTTCTATCCGCCTTCCGGGCTGAACCTCAAGCCCGCAACCAAAACGGCCGCTTCCTCGCGATGAAGGAGCGACCGTCTTCATTGGGTGCAGGGCACGGAGCAGACCAACTCAGAGGCCGTCCGCCGTGAACGAGGTTCTTCCGTCCTCGGGATCGATCTGCACGTTGAGGTTGAAGGCGTAGCGGTCGGCGGGATGCGTCGAGATAGCGGCGCGTGATGCGCAGGGCGGGGCTGCCCGGAACGCCCTCGAGATGAAGCGCGGCCTCCTCGGAGAGGAGCGTCGCCTCGACGACCTGCCTGATCTCGACGCACTGCTTCCGGTAGACCCTGGAGATGATGTCGATCAGCAGCAGTTCGGGATGTCGGGGCGCCTCGTGCACGAGGCGCTGCCAGCTGCGGTTCACGTACTCCGTGGTCCAGGCGATGGGCGGGTCGCCCGACTTCGAGCCCGTGCGGACCATGGAGAAGCGGATCAGCGTCTCGCCCGTCGGAAAGCCGATTCGCGGCGAGAGCTCACGGCTCACAACGAACTCGCGGATGTCGAGAATGCGGCGCGGGTTGTTCGAGGCGAGCCTGTCGAGGTCGCTCATCGAGCTCAGCTCGCGGTTGAGGCTCTTGGCCTGCCCCGTGCTCACCACCATCGTGCCCACGTGGGGCGTGCGGCGGATGAGGCCCGCGGACTCAAGCTTCTTCATCGCCGCCCTCACCGTGAAGCGGGAGACGCCCTCCGACTTGCACAGCTCAAGTTCGCGCGGGAGCATGGAGCCGACGGGCCAGCGCCCCGTCCAGATCTCGTGCATGAGCCTCGCGGCCAGCAGGTCCTGAAGAAGTTCTCGTTGCATGTTTCGTATGAACATGAGTGAATAATGGCCGTCCGGGCAGAGCTGTCCGAACGACCTGAGCTTAACAGATTCGCGGGGCAGCAGAGGCCGATCAGCCTCCACCAGATCATGCCGGTCGAGAAGACCACGAGCACGTTGAAGGTGACGAGCAGGAAGTTGATCTTGTAGAACCTCGGGCGCTCCAAGCAGCCCGCGCCAAAGTAGACCGGGTCCGGCCCCCGCGCATTCGGTCGTGAAACTCCCGCCTTTCTGCTCTCAACGCCCAACATCCCGTCGATGGTCCAGAAAAGTCAGCACGCCGTTAACGCAAATGAGAATCGGGGATGTTCACGTGTTTGAGAATCAGAGACGCCAACAAGAGTTCTCACCAGTCCTTCCCCTGTTCGTGCGGCCGGCGGACTTGCACCGCATGGATGCGCGTGCGCAGCGAGGCGGCCCCACAAAGAAGCCCCCGCATTCTTTCGAATGCGGGGGCTTCAAAGCCAGCTTCAAGAGCCTTTGGAGGCCGGAGTCCGAAGGCTCCGGCTCATGAGGCAATTAGTATGAAAGCGGGGACGCTGGAAAACAAAAAAGAAAAAACACCACCGGTAGGATACTCAATTCCTATGTTGATGAGGCATTACTGTGGACTTGCCCAGCCTGCGTCCCCGATAGTGTGTGCTGATTCAGGATTAAGGGCAATTCCAGGCGTGAATCAGGTTATGCCTTAGCGATGTTCCATCCTCGAGTTGCTTTTTCGTTTTCAACATCCGCAAATGTCTTGAGCCCGTAACGGCCTAACGCGCGAATCCAACGAGGTCTGCGCTGACCATCCTTGCAAAAGGCGATTTTGTAATCGAACTCCTTGTCGATGTAGGGCTTCTGATTGGCAACCACCCAGTGGATCAGCAACGCTAGCTTGTGAGCTACTGCCATAACTGCCTTGCAGAATCCCTTGTGCTTCCACCCTCCGAATAGCGTGGCAAGATGAGAGCCTTTGGTATGGCACGCTGCTTGAGCGCATTCGGTAAGCACCTTTTTGATTAGTCTCTGCCCGTGAGGAGTCCGTCCGCTTTTGATTTTTCCGGCGGATTCGTTATTCCCAGGGCAAACGCCCAGCCAACGAGCAAAAGAGTGTGGCGAGGAAAAGTCTTCTACGAAATCCGGTCCGATCATTGACATCAGCAACTGCGCAGATTTGTCGCTTACGCCTGGGATGGTCGTCATTAGGCGAATGTTCTGATTGACTTTCTGGCACTTCTTCAATTCACGAATGACTGTTTTCTCAAGAGTTTCGATTTCTTTGGTATGCGCCTCGATAAGCCTCAGGATTGATTGGACGATGTCCTTGTTGATTTGAGATAGTTTGCCGGAAACGGCATCCAGGATCTCTTCGATTGATTTTTTGCACAACGGATCAATCATGAGTGCGAGTTCTTCAGGGGGCGCATCTTCCAGAATGCCAGCAATAATGCTTTGGGAGGAAGCGCCATCGATGTCGGCAAAAGCAACCGTAAATCGGAACCCGGAGTCATCCAGGACTTTCACAAGGCGATTTTTAAGGCGTTGACGTTCAGCAACGAGCGATTTGATTTGAGACTGAACCAATCTGAGCGAGCGGTAAGGTTCTGCAGGAATAAATGAGGCTCTATACAGGCCAAGGCGAGCAAGGTTGGCCAGCCATGTGGCATCGCTTTTGTCGGTTTTGCGCTTGTCCGAACCGCGATTAAAGAGGCGCGGATTGAT
>ERZ791611.2178-NODE-2178-length-10096-cov-48.699632_pt1 | contig 10096 bp, 9 predicted proteins | sample MGYA00510275_ERZ791611 | MGnify/ENA primary metagenome ERZ791611 (study PRJEB30046, sample SAMN00791912) | human gut metagenome | study: EMG produced TPA metagenomics assembly of the A metagenome-wide association study of gut microbiota in type 2... | reverse complement strand
CTATCTGCCGGTGCCCGCAGCCGTTGGCGGTGCGCGAGAAGATCTCGGCGGCCGCCTCCCAGAGCTCGGGGCGCGTGGGCCTCGGCGGGTGCGCGAGGGCGTAGTAGTAGGTCGACCGCTTGAGCTCGGCGCATGCGAGCAGGTGCCCGAGCGCGTGCCCCTCGGCGCGCAGGGCCGCGACCGCTTCGGCCTTCGCCCTGGTCAGAGCCCGTCCCTCTCGACCAGGGCGCGTAATTTTTTTAGGTAGGCCACCTCGGCCTCGAGCCTACGGCACCGCTCCTCGAGCTCCTCCTCGCGGGTCCGCGGCCTCGCCTTGGAACCCTTCGGCCGGCCCTTGGGCCTCGGGCGCAGGGCCTCCGCGCCGCCCCGGCGGTATAGCGCGCACCACTTCTTGAGCGGCGACATCGACATTATGCCGAACGCCGCCATCGCCTCGGTCTTCGTCATGCCGCCGTCGACGACGGCGGAGGCGGCGGCGACCTTCTGCTCGTATGTGTACCTGCCCTGCTTTCCGTCCATGCGCAGCAGCACCTCGCTCCCGAATGCGCGGTATATCTCCTGCCATCTTCTCACGGCTTCCACGGGAAGCGAAAGGGCAATCGCGGCAGATTTATACCCGTGCCCGAGCTCGAAGAGCCCTATGGCCGCCTTCCTGGCCTCGATATCATGCTTCACTCTCAAATCAACGCGCATAAAGAAAGCCTCCCATTTCTCATGTCCAAGAAATGGGAGGCAGTTCAAAACGCCGCAGCGGGGCTGTTTCCGTTGCGGCGTTTTTTTGTTACAGGTAGGCGCCCAGGTTGATGTCGGTTGTCGGGACTATGGGTTGGCCCGTCGGATGCGGCTTGGCATTTTGGGTGCTTACGCGCTCGAGCAAGAAGGGGCGCACGAGCTCCTGACGGTTAATGTCCTCGGTGGCCGTGACCGTGGTGACGGTGCGCGCGGCGGAGCCGATGCGGACTCGTTTGGTCTTGGCGGCAGGTTTATCCTCGATTTGCTCCATGAGCAATTGAACACCCTTGCGGCCAATTTCGTAGCCCGGCGGCGCCACGGTGGTAAGGGGGACCGACCCGCTCCAGGCGAGCGGATTGCCGTCGCAGCCTGCCACGCGGACCTGCTCGGGGACGGAGATGCCTTTGTCGGTCAGCGCCGAGATAACGCCCGAGGCCAATACGTCGGTCAGACCGATGACAAAATCGGGGCGCTCGTCAGCAGGGCGCTCGGCAATCTGGGCACCGATGCTGTAGCCGTCGGCGGCAGTGTTCCATTCGCCAACGTCGATGACCTCGATTTTGATTTCGGGGTGCAGGGCAAGCGCCTTGTGAATGCCAAGGACGCGCAGGGTGAGCTGCATAAATGCCGCTCTGCCCACAACGGTGATATGGCGTGCGCCGCGGGCGATGGCGAGCTCGGCGATAATGCGCCCCTGTGCCTCGTTGTCGGCGGCCACGTAGTAACCGGGTTCTGAACAATGGACGTCCAGATGGACGATGGGGACGGGTATCTTGGTCATGGCGGGGTGCCAATCGAGGGACGCCATGGGCTGAACCATGACGCCGGACATCTGCGTGCCCATAAAATAGCGCAGGTAATGATCCTCGAGAATATCGTCGTTATCGGCATTGGCGATGAGCAAGTCATAGCCGTGCTTGCGTGCCTCGTTGTGGGCACCGCTGGCAATCTGGAGCGAAAAGCCGTGATCGAGACGGGGGAGGACAAGGCCAAAGGACTTAGTGGTGCCGCCGGCCAGCTGGCGAGCGCTTTGGTTGGGCAGGTAGCCAAGGCGATTGATGGTCTCGTTGATGAGCTTGAGGGTCTCGGGGCGCAGCTTTTCGGGGTGGTTGAGCGCGTTGGAAACCGTGCCCAGCGAAACCCCGGCCTCGCGCGCGACGTCGCTGATTTTTACCTTTGCCATAGCGGCCCCTTTGATGCGTTTCAAGTACAAGCCAGATTGTAGCATCGCCCGCCCCCAGGGTGTCAAAACCTGCCAATTAGGGACAGGTTTATTTTGGCAGGTTTTATCTGGGCAAACGCCGTTGCCAGCGCGACCACCACGAAGGGGACAGGCACCTTTGCGGTGGTTTGAGCTGCCCGGGCCTTCAATTGTCTCGATCTGTAACATCTGGACGGCAAAACCGGCTCTACCTGTTACAGATCGAGACATAGTGCAGGGGCCGAGCTGTAATGTCTCGATCTGTAACACTAAGCCGGCTTCCGGAGCCCCAGATGTTACAGATCGAGATCTTTCGCCGGGACAGAGCGCCGGCCCGGTCCAAACCACCACAAAGGTTCCTGTCCCCATTGTGGCGGTTTGGACCGGCTGGGCATGTGTGCATCGGGTGGTATCTAAGTTGAGATACCACTTCTGGTATATCAGCTTGCGCTTGCGTGAGTACAATACTCGAACGTTATACGTCTCAGCGCCCCCTGTGCGTGGACGTCTTGCAGTCACGCGAACGAAGGGATTTATCCTATGTGCGGAATTGTCGGCTACACCGGCTCTGATATTGCAAAGAACATCCTGGTCACGGGTCTTAAGCGTATGGAGTATCGCGGCTATGACTCCTCGGGCGTCGCGCTCGAGGTGGGTGAGGGCGCCGCGGCGCACCTCGACGTCATCCGCCGCGTGGGCAAGGTCGCGGGCCTGGAGAGCGAGCTTTCCAACATCGACAGCGACGCTACCTGCGGTATCGGCCACACCCGTTGGGCCACCCACGGCAAGCCCTCCGTCGTTAACGCCCATCCCCACACCAGCTGCGACGGTCGTATCGCCATCGTCCACAACGGCATCATCGAGAACTTCGCCGAGCTGCGCGAAGAGCTGGAGGGCCGCGGCCACCACTTTAAGAGCGAGACCGATACCGAGGTCTTCGCGCATCTGATCGAAGAGGCTTATGCCGAGACGCACGACCTGATGGCCTCCGTGCGCGAGGCTTGCACCCACGTGGTCGGTGCCTATGGTCTGGCCGCCGTGTGCGCTGACGAGCCCGGCGTGATTGCTGTCGCCCGCAAGGATTCCCCGATCGTAGTCGGCGTGGGCGAAACCGGCTCCTATGTTGCTTCCGATGTCATCGCGCTCATCGACGCCACTCGCGATGTCGTGGTGCTCGAGGACGGTCAGTTTGCCAAGCTCACGCCCGCGGGCGTCGAGTACACCGACGAGGCCGGCAACGTCATCGAGCCCAAGGTCACCCACATCGACTGGGACCTGGACATGGCAGAAAAGGGCGGTTATCCCGACTTTATGCTCAAGGAAATCCACGAGCAGCCGCGCGTCGTGCGCGATACGCTGGTGGGCCGTATGACCCCCGCCGGCGAGCTCGATATCGACGAGCTGGGCCTGTCCCTCGAGGAACTCAACGACATCGACCGCGTCTACGTGATCGCTTGCGGCACTAGCTATCACGCTGGCCTCATCGCCAAGAACCTTATTGAGGGCTGGGCTCGCATCCCCACCGAGGTTGAGGCGGCCAGCGAGTTCCGCTATCGCAATCCCATCATCACGCCGACGACGCTTGTCGTGGCTGTGTCCCAGTCGGGCGAGACGGCCGACACCCTTGCCGCCATTCGCGACGCGCGCATCAAGGGCGCCAAGGTCTTCGGCATCACCAACGTGGTGGGCAGCCCGGTGGCGCGTGAGAGCGACGGCGTCATCTACACCAAGGCCAACAAGGAGATCGCGGTTGCCTCGACCAAGAGCTTTATCGGTCAGGTCGTGAGCCTTACGCTGCTGGCTCTGCTGCTGGCGCAGGTTAAGTACCGTCTGACCACCAAGCAGGCGCGCATGCTGTTCCGCGAGCTTTCCGACACGGCCGAGCAGATCCAGTGGATTTTGGATACCCAAACCGAGGCCGTTCATGAGGCCGCCCTGCTGTGCAAAGACGCGCAGTCGGCGCTGTTCGTGGGCCGTGGCATGGGTGCCGCTATTTCCTACGAGGGCGCACTCAAGCTCAAGGAGGTCAGCTACCTGCATGCCGAGGCCTACGCCGCCGGCGAGATGAAGCACGGCCCCATTGCCCTGATCGACCCGGGCTTCCCTGTCATCGCTGTGGCCACCAAGAGTGCCACCTACGACAAGACCGTGTCGAACCTCATGGAGTGCAAGGCGCGTGGCGCCAAGGTCATCGTCGTTGCCACCGAGGGTGACGAGGAGATCAACAAGATTGCCGATTGCATCATCCGCGTGCCGGCCGTCCGCGACGTGTTCAGCCCCATCACCGCGAGCGTCCCGCTGCAGCTGCTCGCCCGCGAGGTCGCCATCCTGCGCGGTTGCGACGTTGACCAACCTCGTAACCTGGCGAAAAGCGTTACTGTCGAGTAGTTGGTTCCGCCGTTCTAACGACCAAGGCCCGGCTCCGCGTCATCAGACGGAGCCGGGCCTTTTTGTACGGAGAAACCACCACAAAGGTGCCTGTCCCCTTTGTGGTGGTTTTGGCAGGTTAGCGGAGCTTGCTGGTCTCGAAGTACTCGGGGAACTGGTCCAGAACCTCGGTTTGGTTGCGGAACATCATGTGCAGGTGCTTGCTGACCAAAAAGCTCGCTTCGATGGGGTCGCGACCGGCGATAGCGCGGCGAATCTGCCTGTGCTCGTTCACGATGTCCTGATTGTCGAGAACCTGCGTGGCGGCGCGCAGCCAGCGGAAGCGCTCCAGGTCGGCATTGGTCTCCTCGAGCCACGACCACACGGTGCTGCGGCATGCGATGCTAAAAATCATGTGATGCATGAGGTTGTCGCTCAAAAAGAAGCCGATGCGATCCTCTTCGGCCATGGCCTTTTCCTGCAGCACGATGGCGCGGTCGAGCTGCTCGATGCCGGCCGACGTGGCTCGCGCACAGCACTCCACAATCACCTGCTTTTCCAGATGCTCGCGGATGTAACAGGCACTCTCGGCAAGGGTGAGGTTGATGGGTGAGACGTAGGTGCCGCTCTGGGGCACGGTGCGCACCAGGCCTTCCTGCGCCAAGCGAACCAAAGCCTCGCGCACGGGCGTGCGCCCCATATCCAGGTCGTCGCAAAGTTGCTTGACGCCCAGCTTTTCGCCCGGCTTGTAGTCCAGGTAGACGATTTTGCGTCGAATGGTGTGGTAGGACTGGTCCTGTAGGCTCGTTTCCTGCTCGCCGACGTGCATCGATTCTTCCATAGCGCCTCGCAACTGTTCTATCAAACTCATATGTCAGTTGTTAATTATGCCGCGAATCAGCTTTCCGCGGTGGGTAATTCGGCTGTTGCCCAAGAACTATTGCGGCATCTTAGTCTTTGTTTACGCAAGGCTGCGCTCAATGTTGCCGTATCATAAGCCGTCGCAAACGTGAAAGAGAAAGAAGGAATCCCATATGCAACTGGCGAATATCGTACGCGAGCGCTGGAAGGGTGTCTTGTTCTGCCTGATCATCGCTATCCCCGCGACGTTGCTCGGCAAACAAATTGAGGTGGTCGGCGGGCCGGTATTTGCCATCCTCTTTGACATGGTCCTGGCGCTCGTCTTTCCCAAGAATCGCCGCGAACAGCTCGCCGCCGGTGTCACCTATACGTCTAAAAAAGTCTTGCAGTACGCGGTTATCCTGCTTGGCTTTGGCATGAACCTCTCCCAGATTCTGTCCAAGGGCGCCCAGTCGCTACCGATTATCGTGGCGACGATCTCGACCTCGCTTGTCATCGCCTTTGTGCTTTGCCGCGTTATGAACGTGCCGAGCAAGATCGCGACGCTTGTGGGCGTGGGCTCGTCGATTTGCGGCGGTTCTGCCATCGCCGCGACCGCGCCCGTCATCGATGCCGACGATCGCGAGATTGCCCAGGCTATTTCGGTCATCTTCCTGTTTAACGTTATCGCGGCGCTCGTGTTTCCGACGCTCGGCGGTATGCTCGGGCTGACCAACGAGGGCTTTGGCCTGTTTGCCGGCACCGCCATCAACGACACCTCGTCGGTAACGGCTGCGGCGAGCGCCTGGGACAGCATGCATCCCGGCGCCAATGTGCTCGAGAGCGCCACGGTGGTCAAGCTCACCAGGACGCTGGCCATTATTCCCATCACGTTGGTCCTTGCATGCTGGCAGATGCATCTGGCGCGCAAGGCCGGCGGCGATGCCAAGAGCACGTTCTCGTTTAAGCGCGCATTTCCCATGTTCGTGCTGTTCTTTGTGCTGGCGAGTGTGATCACCACGGTGTTTCAGCTTCCCACGTCCATTACGGCGCCCATCAAGGAGCTGTCGAAGTTCCTTATCGTGATGGCCATGGCAGCTATTGGCTTTAATACCGATATCGTCGAGCTGGTCAAAAAGGGCGGCAAGCCCATCGCATTGGGCTTTTGCTGCTGGATTGGCATTGCGTGCATGAGTTTGGGGATGCAGCACGTGCTGGGAATCTGGTAGAGAAGTAGCTTATTTGCGTGCTGGTTGCTGGCGAGCGCATCTTCGCGGTGGAGCGATAGGAGCTCTTGCGGGTATGGCTTGTCCGCAGGTTTATAAGTCCCGAAGAGCTCTTATCGCCCCGCCAGGATGGCGATGCGGGGCAACTCATATACTCGCAGGACGGCGGCTTCTGCCCTATAGTGTTTGGTGAGCAATATCGTTCAATTTTGAAACACTCACCCGCGCGGCCGTCGGTGGCGGCGTGGCGCCGAGGACGGGGCGCAATATGAACAGTGACGCCAAGCTGCAAATCTTGATCGAGGCCTTGGCCGCTGCCGGGGCCTCGGCGTTGGCGATCGATGGGCATGGACACGTGGCGATTTCGACCATGGATGATGTCGCGCTCGAGCGAGATGTCGCGGCATTTGTCGCCGAGCGCCTGGGGCGCGTGGGCAACGGCACGCGCCTGGTGATGGGGCATGCGGGAGGGCGCTTGAGCCTCACGGTGCGTCCGGTCGCCAAGGAATACGGCGCGCTTTGGGTGGTCGTGGTCCGCGAGGTGCGCGGTGTGGCGGCACACGCGGGCATTGAGTGGCTTAACGCAGATGAGGTCGAGGCGCGCTACGAGGCAAGCGCGTACGGCATTGTCGAGGGCGCCGCTGCGGTCGCTGCCCCCGTCTGCGAAAGCTATGCCCGCGGCGTGCCCCTCATGTTGGAGGGCGAGCTGGGTGCTGGCCAGGCAGAGATTGCAAAACGCCTCTATCTGGATGGGCCTTATGCTGACGAACCCTTTGTGTCCGTGGCGCTTGACGAGCTCACAGATCGCGGCTGGCGCCATCTGCTCAAAAGCTCGGAATCGCCGCTGTTCCAGACAAGGCTGACCCTTTGTATTGGCGGCTGGCATGCACTTTCGCCGCAGCGTCTGCGCGAGCTTGTCTCTACGATGACCGACACGGCGCTGGCCGCGCGTTGCCATGTGGTTTTGACGGCAAACGATATGCCGGGCGGTGGCGAAAGCCATCAAGCCGCTTTTGTAACCGAGCGCTTGGCGTGCGCAGTGAGTGTGGCGCCTGCGATTGCCGAGCAGGGTGGCGCATCGAAAAAGGTTGCGCAGTATTTGTCGTATCTGTCAGATGTCTTTGGAACTGCCGCTCCGAGTATGTCTGAGGAGGCTGCCTCGACACTCAACGGCTATCGCTGGCCACGCAACTATCTGCAGCTTCGCGAGGTCTCGGAACGACTCTATATATTAGTAGGGCCGGGCGTGGCGGAGCGCACGGTGGCGGAGGAGGTGCTCGCCCAGGAAGACGTCATCAAAACCGCAACCTTTGGCACTCCGACGCTCGACAGCGACCTGTATATCCTGCGTCCACTGGCCGATACCGAACGCGACATCGCGCGGCTGGTCGTAGGCTACCTTCAGGGCAACCGGACCCGCGCTGCCGAGGTGCTAGGAATAAGCCGCACGACCCTGTGGCGCTTGCTGAAGGAAGACGACCGCTGAGCGAGGCGCTCGTGACCGCATGCAGCGCGTGTGCTACAGTCCAAAGCGGTAATGTTTCGATTGCGTTATGGCGTGCGGGGGCGTATGACGGAGACTTCAAAACCAAATCGGGCTCGAAAGCCCACGGCGCCGGTCAACCGTCGCACGACTTCGCGGACGTGGGGCAAAAGCGCCTCAGGCTTCGACGGCTCGTTCAAACGCACTAGATATGGCTATCCTTCGGCAAGCGCTCGCTTGGCCATGCAGGCCGAATCGTCGCTGTGGGGCCGTAAGCGTGTGGTGGGGTCAAAGCTCAAGCACGATGGAACGCTCGGCTTCATTAGCCGTGGCGCTGCTCGCCGTAGCGGCCTCAATCCCGCAGGCTGGCATCGCTATGTTCCGATCGCGGTCGTTGTTGCGGTGGTTGTCATCGCGCTCGCGGCGCTTGGTTACGCCGGCGGCGGGGCCGACCTGAGTGCGATGTTCGGGTCTGCTGAGCTCGCGCATGCCGGCACGGAGCTTGTCGAGGGCGCTCAGGCCCAGACGGGCGTGGCGCCTCAGCGTGGTATCGTTGCGGCGGCCTCCACCATCGCCGACGCGCAAAAGGACGAGGACGAACAGGGCGACAGCGCCGAAACGATCCACGCGAACGAAACGACGACAACTCCATCGGCAAGATAAGTTGCGAGTAGAGCAGCAAATTTGGGACGGGGCCTTTTAGCTGCCCAAGTGCCAGATGTCACCAGTGGCGCACCCGATGTCAGTCACCAACAGCGAGCGAGCCGCATTTGTGCCAAGGTGACGTGAAATGAGAGGGCGCTGACCTTTTGGTCGCGCCCTCGAAATTGAACGTCAGATTGGCGTGAATGCGGCTCGCGCAGCGTCAGCGGGGCCGCCGTTCGTTAGAACGGCGGAACTAATTACCTGACGTACACGATGTTGTCGCGGCGGGGTTTGGCCTGGGGAAGCACGTCTTCGGCATAGCCCAGAATGCAGTTGCCCACACCGCGCAGGCTTCCGTCGGCGGGCAGACCCCACTTGGCCAGCAGTTCCAACCCCTCGGGTGAGTCAAAGACCTCGTGTGCTCGGTGGATCCAACACGAATCGACGCCCAGCGCATAGGCAGCGTTGAGCAGGTTGCCCATGGCGAGCGAGCCGTCTTCCAGATGCGTGGGCACGCTGCGGTCGACGAGCACCACCACAACGGTCTTGGCGCCGTAGAAGGGATCTCCCTCGCTACCCATAACCTGGGCGTTGAGCTGCGAGAGGCGCTCGACGGTTGCGGGGTCGGTGACGGCGACGAACGTGACCGGCTGGCGTCCCATGCCGCTCGGCGCATACTGACCGGCTTCGATAATGCGTGCGAGCTTCTCGGCCTCGACAGGGCGATCGCTGTATTTGCGGCAGCTGCGGCGATGGATGAGCGCCTCGATGGTCTCCATGTGTCCTCCTGACGTTGGTTGCGATGCCTCGTTCTTACCCGCCGAACCAAAACCGTAATCGCGCCGTCGGCCCCAAAAAATGCAAGCTACCAAGTGGAAAAGTTGGTTTGCATAAAACTTCAGCCAGAATGTGACAAACCGGTGGGATGATTAAACGTTTTATCCCGTCTACCCTGCGGTTTTTACCATTTGCCTAAATGATGCGCGCATAAGCCCTGATAAAGGTTTTACTAAAGGAGTACCAACGTTTATCAACGCGCCATGGTGGCGCCGGGCCAGGAGGTAACATCATGTTCCAGGCTGGAGATGTCGTCGAGACCGACTTCGAAGGATTTCTGAAGCTGTTGCGTTCCAAGACGCGCGCTTTCGTGTCGATCAACGATCACGAGTACTACATTACGCACACCGATGGCTATTGGCGTGTTCAGGATTGCGAGGCCCTCAACGATAAGGGGCACTTTACTGACTGCTCCGAGCTGGTCAACACGGTCTGCGAGGTCGTCGAGCTGCCTTGGATCTGCGGCAAGAGCCTGCACGACAGCTTCTCGGGCGCCACGGTCTACGAGGCCGTCGCTGCTTAACAGCCAACAATCGATATTCTCTCGCAACCGCCGGCGCCGCCCCGCGCCGGCGGTTTTTCTTGTCGATATGTTGTATAGGTCACACGTCTTGCACGGCGCCCTTGACGATAGTCAAAACTCGGACTAACCTGAAACTACAATTAGGTTGATTTCCGATCTCAGCCGAACACATTGAGCGAATAGGCCATTCCCGCAGCTAGCCGAACGCCCCCGAGGTCCCATTCGGGCCCCCGGGTCGGCAT
>ERZ791611.2177-NODE-2177-length-10105-cov-3.076816_pt1 | contig 10105 bp, 8 predicted proteins | sample MGYA00510275_ERZ791611 | MGnify/ENA primary metagenome ERZ791611 (study PRJEB30046, sample SAMN00791912) | human gut metagenome | study: EMG produced TPA metagenomics assembly of the A metagenome-wide association study of gut microbiota in type 2... | reverse complement strand
CCGCATAGGGCCAATTGGTTTCATAAAACTCCTCCTCACTCAGGTGGAATCGGGTGGGGATTTCCCCACAGCGGGATGGGGCATAAAAATACAATAAGGCGTGAAGAACCGCATTGCCCGCCGGGGATTTTTAGAGAAAGGTTTTTCACAAGCTTCAGCTGTTTTACAAAGGCGGGCTTATTTATTTGCTATTATAACACAAAATGCCCAGGTCTGGAAAATCCATCTGTCAATTTGCAGTGGAGAGGGTTCCCTCAAAAAATAAAACGGCACCTTTTTCATTGTGTTCTGCCGCCGGGAGTGCTACAATAATTGGGTAATGTGAGCCTGAAAGAGCGCGCCCAGTGCGCCGGGTATTTTTGAAGGAGGGTACAACGATTGGAACAGGTGATTTTAAGTTTTAACACCATCATGCCCCTGTTTATGGTGGGTGCGCTGGGTTATGTATTGATGCGGGTGAAGGTCATTGACCAGCATTTTGTGGATGTGGGGTCGGGCCTCTGCTTTAAGGTGCTGCTGCCCATTCTGTTGTTTAAGGAGCTGTACACCTCCAAAGTGCTGGACAATTTCAACACCAGGCTGGTTCTCTTCTCTCTGGGCGGCATGGTGGCCATCCTCGTTGGGTGTATTGTGCTGACTCCCATGGTGATGAAAGGGAGCTCCAAGGCGCGGATTGGCGCCGTTGCCCACGGCATTTACCGCAGCAACTTTGTGTTTATCGGCCTGCCCATCATGGAGAGCATGTTCGGTGCAGAGGGCACTGCCAACGCCTTGGCGGTACTGCCCTTTGCGGTCGCCCTTTTCAATGTGGGCGCGGTGATCATCTTCACCATCTTCGCGCCGGAGGATTCCGGGGTGGAAGGGGTCAGCCTGAAGAAGATCCTCAAAAGCATCGCCAAAAACCCGTTGATTATCGCCTTGGCCATTGCGGCAGCGTTTGTGATCACCGGGATCAAGCTGCCGGTTTTCCTGGAGAAATCCATCGTCAACATCGGCGCCACTGCCACCCCTATGGCCCTTTTGACCTTGGGCGCCCAGCTGGATTTCAAGGCGGCGGCCAAGAATTTAAAGGTCTCCGGCGCGGTGACCTTCCTGCGGCTGGTGGTGCTGCCCGGCGTCATGGTGGCCTTGGGTGCGCTAGTCGGTTTCCGGGGCGCAGAACTGGGCCTGTTGCTCATCCTGTATGGCGCGCCCTCGGCGGTGTCCGGCTTCGCCATGGCCAAGAGCATGAAGAGCGACGCCGCCCTCACCAGCGAGATCACCATCCTGACCACCTTTTTTTCCACCTTGTCCCTCTTCCTGGGGATTGTGGCCATCGGGTTTATCCAGTAAGGGGAGCGAAGTCTTCCCCGCGCAGCCTAGCGGGTATGTATTTGCAGAAAAAGAGAAGGGGGAACAACGTTCCCCCTTCTCTTTTTTTGTGGTGCAGGGACTACAAATCCTCCCCTTGCTGGCGGATCATCCGGTAGCCGACCCCGATGTGGGTTTGAATGTATTGGGGATGGCTGGGGTCTGGCTCGATCTTTTTGCGCAAGGTCGCCATGAACACCCGCAGGGATGGGGTGTCGGACAATGTCGGGCTGCCCCACACTTCGTTTAAAATATAATTGTGGGTCAACACCTTGCCGGTGTTTTTGCACAGCAGGCAAAGGAGCTTGTACTCGATGGGAGTCAGGTGGATTTCCTGACCGCCCCGGTAGACGCAGCCGGCGGCGTAATCGATTTTCAGTTCTCCATTTTCATATACCGAACTCTGTGCATCTACCTTCCCGCTGTCGTACCGCACCCGGCGCAGGGCGACCCGCAGCCGGGCCAGCAATTCATCCACCGAGAAGGGCTTGGTCAGGTAGTCATCCGCCCCAGCGTCCAAGGCGAGGACTTTGTCGCTGTCCTCGTTGCGGGCGGAGATGACAATGATGGGCATGTTGCTCCAAGAGCGCACTTTGCGGATGATGTCCACCCCGTCTATATCGGGTAGGCCCAGATCCAGGAGCATGACGTCTGGGCGGTAGGAGACGGCGTCCAGCACCGCCCCGGCCCCGGTTTTGGCCCGGTGGAATTGGTAGTTTTGGGTTTCTAAGGTGGTGGCGATCAGGTTGCCGACGGCCACGTCGTCCTCCACCACCAGGATTTGCGGTTTATTCATGTGGATTCACCTCCGATGAATGCAGGGTAAAGGTAAAACGGCAGCCCTTTGGCAGGTTGTCCCGGACGTGGATTTCCCCGCCGTGGGCATGGATAATGGATTTGCATAGGGAAAGGCCCAAGCCCATCCCCCGGCGGCTGTCGCCCCGGTCGTTGCCCGCCGTATAGAACATCTCAAAGAGTTTGGCTTTGGCCTCATCGGGGATGCCGGGGCCGTCGTCAGCGACCTCCACCAGAATGTTGTCTCCTTGGCGGCGGGCGGACAGCTGGATGTGGGAACCGGGCGGGGTGTATTTGATGGCGTTGTTGACAATGTTGATGACCACCTGGACAATGAGCCGGGCATCCATATCCGCCATGAGCAGGTCGTCGGGAAGCTGGACCGAGATGGTGTGTTCCGACGCCTTGCGGTCCAGGTGGGCAAGGGCTTCTTGGAAGACCTCCTCCAGAAGCTCCGGCTGCTTTTGAATGGCCATGGCGCCGTTTTCAATCCGGGTGACCGACAGGAGGTTTTCCACCAGGTTGACCAGCCACATGGCGTCGTCATAGATGGAGGCGTAGAGGGACTGCTTTTTCCCCTCGGTGAGGACGCCGCCATTTTCCATCAGAATGCCGGCATTGCCGCTGATGCTGGTGAGCGGGGTGCGCAGGTCGTGGGAGATGGCCCGCAGCAGGTTGGCCCGCAGAGCCTCCTGTTTGGCAGCCTCTTCCATTTTCTGCTTGGCCCGGCTCATCCGGTCCTTTTCCAAGGCCAGGCCGCACTCGTCCAGAATGGCAATCATCAGGTTTTTTTCAAAGGATTCCGGCGGGGCTTTCTCCCCGATGGCGATGCCTGCCACCGCCAGCACTTGGCCGGAACCCCGCACCGCCATGTATAGGCATTGGGCGCTGGGGAGGGTCCCAGTGGTGGCGCCGGCGTGCTTGTTGTTGATGAGGACCCATTTGGCTACCGCCTGCTCCGCGGGGGTGAGGCAAGAGGCCAGGGAATCCCCGGGGTTTACAGGGAAGACCATAGGTTCATGTAAATCCCCATCCTCTCCCGCAGGGTAGAGGAGTACTGGTCGCTCCAGCAGCTTGATCAGCTGGGTGGCGGTGACCGAGAGGATTTCCTCCTGCTGTTCGGCCTTTTGCAGCTTTTGGCTGGTCTCCAGCAAGATCTGGGTCCGGTAGGCTTTCCAGGCGCTTTGGACGGCCTGCCGCTTTACCCGGATGGTCAGGGTACTGCTGAGAAAGGCCACTAGGAACATCACCCCAAAGGTGGCGATGTAGCCGGGGTCGCTGAGCAGGGTGAAGTAGGGGTAGGTGAAGAAGAAGTTGAAGATCAGCACCGAAAGAAGGGAAGCCAACAGGCTGTAAATCCGGCCGGAGGTGAAGATGGAGACGCACAGCACCCCCAAAATGTACACCATGATGACGTTGGCGGAGGTGAATCCGACAAAATCAAATAGAAAACCCATCCCAGTGCATATCCCTAGAATGCCCAGCATTTTGAGAAAATCCCGCGGCGAAAAGGGTTCCCGTGCTGGATGGGCGGGGGATTTGCGGGGCACTGGCTTTTGCTGCTGATCTGGGATGATGTAGACATCCAAGTCTGGGGCCAGGTCGCTGAGCTGATCCACCAGTGATTTTTTGCCGGGGAACAGCCCCCGCTTCTGGACGCTGCGGCCTAAAATGATTTTGGAAATGCCGCCCGCCCTGGCATATTCGGCGATCTGGACAGCGGGGTCGTCGCCGTAGACGGTGGTGATCTGCGCCCCCAGTTCCTCCGCTAGGCGGACGTTTGCCCGGAGCCGCCGGCTGGAATCCTCCTCCAGGTCTGTATCGGAGGTCTTGACGTACAAGGCGGTGAATTGGCTGTGGAACGCCTCTGCCATCCGAGCTGCGGTGCGGATCACCTTGGCGTTGGAGGGGGCGCTGGACAGGCAGATCAGGATGTGCTCACTGCTTTTGGGACGGCCCTCCAAAGGGGCAACGGGGGAGCGGCCCAACCGGTCGGCGGTGCGTCGCAGGGCGATTTCCCGCAGGGCAGCCAAGTTTTTCTGGGAAAAGAAGTGATCCAGGGCTTGGCGGGCCTGTTTCTCTCGGTAGATTTTGCCTTCCTCCAGCCGTTCCAACAGTTCAGCGGGCTCGATGTCCACCAGTTCCACCTGGTCGGCGGCGTCGAAGAGGGAGTCAGGGATCCGTTCGGAGACGGTGACCCCGGTGATGGAGGAAACTACGTCGTTGAGGCTTTCCAGGTGCTGGACATTGACGGTGGTGTACACGTGGATGCCGGCCCGCAAAAGCTCCTCCACATCCTGGTACCGCTTTACATGGCGGCTGCCCTCGGCGTTGGTGTGGGCAAGCTCATCCACCAAAATCAGCCGGGGATGTCGTTGGAGCGCCCCATCCAAGTCGAATTCCCGCAGGGTGATCCCCTTGTAAGAGAGTTCCCGGAGGGGCAGCTGCTCCAGCCCCTCTAGCAGTTCCATGGTTTCGGGGCGGGCGTGAGGTTCGATGTATCCAGCCACCACGTCTACCCCTGCGTTTTTGGCCCGATGGGCGGCTTGAAGCATGGCGTAGGTTTTCCCCACGCCGGCAGCATAGCCAAAAAAGATTTTCAGTTTGCCCTTGCCAGGGGTTTCCCCCTGAATTTCCTCCCGTAGGAAGAGCTGTGGGTCTGGGCGCTTTTCTTCCACAGCAGGCACCTCCCCTCCCGATTTCTGGCTGTAATTATTTGATATAAACTCGCGCAAATTGGAAAAAGCCTGTTGGCGCTTTGTGCCGGGAAGGGCCTCGCCCTGAGAAGGCTTTTTCACGAATAGTCGTTTCCAGCGACTATTATAGCATAGGCGCCATGAGTACAGTGTTGGTTTTGTCCCCTGCCGTGTTAAGATTCGGTTAAGCCGGCACCTTAAAATAGGTATACAGCCCGGGCTGCGGGGAGGATTTCCCCCTTTAGGAAGGGGGAGAAAGGGTTTGTAAAGTTTTCCCAAAAATGCTATAATAAACCCATAACTGTCATTGGTGGCAGCGGGATAAAAAAGAGAGGAATCCCTCTTGACTTGGAGTGGACTCCAAGTGTTACCATAGGGCCATAGCGGAAGAGGAGGAATGGGGATGACGGTAGTCGTCATGGACGGACAGGGCGGAAAGATGGGTTCCATGCTCATCGAGCGGATCAAGGCGGGGGCAATCCCCTGTGCGGTCACCGCCATCGGGACCAACAGCATCGCCACCTCCGCCATGCTCAAAGCGGGGGCCGACGCAGGGGCAACCGGGGAAAACCCGGCCATAGTCGCCTGCCGGACGGCGGATGTGATCATCGGGCCCATCGGCATCCTGGCGGCGGATTCCTTGATGGGGGAAGTCACCCCATCCATGGCGGTGGCCGTGGGCCAAAGCGGGGCTAAGAAGCTGCTCCTTCCGGTCAATTTATGCAACAACATCGTCGTTGGGACCCAGTCCCTCCCCATGGCCAAGCTGATTGGGGAAGCGGTGGAACTGTTGCGCACCCTCTGCTGACACAAACCCGGCCCAAGAAGGGCCGGCGGGTCCCACAATGGGGCTGGATTTTCGCAAAGGGCTTTGTCTTTACCAACCGTTACGGCCTGCCGGACTCAAGAAATCGAAAGAACGCAAAAACAAGACCATGAAGGGCTTATTCTCTCAAGAAGGGAGCCTTTTGTGGCCTTTTTTATTGGAATGGGGCACTTCCCAGGCCGCAATGGCTTCCATAGAAAGGAAGGAACAACATGATAAAAAAATGGATTGCACTCTGCCTTGGCGCCCTCCTTCTCGTGGCGGTATTCTCCGGCTGTGGGACAGGGGAAACCCCCTCTGGCTCCCAGGGAAGCTCCCCCCAAGGGGAGCCCGCAGCTGAAGGGGAGATCGTCACCCGGGAGGATGGCTCCATCTCCTTTACCGACCTCTCCGGCCGGGCCATCACCCTGGAAAAACAGCCCGAGACCATCGCCGTGGCCAACTACTTGGTCAACTTCATGCTGGTGGGCGGGTCCCAGAGCTTGGATAAGGTCAGCGCTTTGGCCATTGACGGATGGCAGGACACCCGGTATGGGGAATACACCGTCTTTACCGAGTCCTTCCCCAAGCTTCTGGAACTGCCCAGTGTGGGCGGCTACCACAACGATGTGCTGGACGCAGAGAAGGTGCTGGCTCTTGCGCCGGACGTGCTGCTGATCAACACCAGCCAATACACCGAAAACGAGGCGTCCATCCCCACCTGGGAGGCCGCGGGCATCCAGGTGGTGACGGTGGATTACCACAAAATGAGCCTGGAGAACCACCTGCGCAGCACCCGGATCCTGGGTGCGCTGCTGGGCCGTCAAGAGGTGGCGGAGGAGCTGTGCCGCCGCTATCAAGGCGGCATAGACCTGGTCAATGAACGGCTCTCCACCCTATCCCCAGAGGAGAAGGCGGCGAAAGTCTATGTGGAGCTGGGCAACAACGGCGCCGGGGAATACGGCAACAGCTATGCCGGCACCTTATGGGGCGGTATCCTGGACAACCTGGGGGTGATCAACCTGGCAAACGGCCGGCTGGAAGGCGCTTATGGGGTGCTGGACCGGGAGTACGTCATCTCCTCCAACCCAGATTACATCTTCATCGGCGGGGCGATCTGGTCGGGGGACACCGGCGGCGACCAAATGCGGATGGGCTTTACCATCGACGAGGCATTGGCCCAGGAGCGGCTCCGGGGGTTTGCGGGCCGTGAAGAATGGAGGGGCCTCACCGCCGTTCAAAACGGCGACGTCTACGGGGTGGACCACGGAAGCCTGCGCAACATCGCCGACTATGTGTTCACCGAGTACATGGCCAAGTGTATCTACCCGGATCTGTTTGCCGACCTGGACCCAGAGGCCGAGATGCACGACCTGTATGCCACCTATCTGCCGGAGCTCCGCTACACCGGGACCTTTATGATCCAGTGGGACCGGCAGTAACCCCCAAAATGGGGAGCAATTTGTAAAACCGGGGGAAAGCCGACCTATGGGAAATAAGCCATCCATCTACCAATCCATCAACAGGCGGCGCAGGGGGATTCTCCTGCTGGCAGTGGCCGCCACTGTTTTCGCCTGCCTTCTAGACCTGGGCACCGGCTCCTCCGGCCTCACCTTTGGGGAGATTCTCCCCCTGTTGTGGAAAGGACCCAGCGCCGGGGGAAGCCAAGGGGCCATCGTCTGGCGGATTCGCCTGCCCATGACTTTGACCTGCGTCTTTGTAGGCGGCAGCCTGGGCCTTTCTGGCCTTCAAGTGCAGACCATCACCGGCAACCCCTTGGCCAGCCCTTACACCTTGGGCATCACCGCCGGGGCCAGCTTTGGGGCGGCCATTGCCATCACGGTGGGGTTCACCCTCTTCGGCCTCCAGTGGGCGGGGACGGCGGCCTTGGCCTTCCTGTTTGCCCTGGGGGTCTCCCTGGCCATCTACGCCCTGGGCAAGCGGCGGGGGCTTTCCACCAGCACCCTGGTTCTCACCGGCATTGTGATGAACTTCTTCTTTTCCGCCCTCAAGGAATTTTTGCAGTACCGGGCCTCGGCGGAGATCGCCCAGATCATCGCCAACTGGTCCTTTGGCAGTTTGGGCCGCTCCACCTGGGCTAGCGCCTCGGTGGCGGCAGGGATTCTTGCGGCCAGCTTTCTCCTCCTCTTTGGGAAGAGCTGGCAGCTGACCGCCCTCACCGCCGGGGAGGAGCGGGCCCGGAGTTTAGGCATCCCGGTGGACCGGCTGCGGCTCCAGGTCTTTGTCATCAGCGCCTGCCTCATCGCCGGGGCGGTGGGATTCATCGGCACGGTGGCCTTTGTGGGCCTGGTGGCCCCCCACTGCGCCCGGATGTTGGCGGGGGAGGATCAGCGGTACCTGATGCCCCTTTCCACGGTGCTGGGGAGCTTTTTGCTTCTCCTTTCCTCCACCGTGGCCAAATGGATTTCCACCGGGGCGATGATGCCGGTGGGGATTCTCACCTCCATCGTGGGGGTGCCGTTTCTGTTTGTACTTCTGCTGCGGGAGGAAGGTTGATATGTGGAGATTATCCCTGCAAGACATCGCCGTCCGGTACGGCCAAAAAACCGTGCTGGACGGGGTGAGCGCCCAGTTTTCCGGCGGGGAGATGGCCGGGGTCATCGGCTCCAACGGGGTGGGAAAAAGCACCCTGCTCAAAGCGGTGGCCGGCCTTCTGCCCCATGCCGGTTCCGCCCTGCTGCGGGAGGACTCGGGGGAGGTTGGCACCCGGCGGGACATCGCCTATGTGCCTCAGCTGGGGGCGATGAACACCCGCCTCACCGTCTTTGAAATGGTGCTCCTGGGCCTGATCGGCAGCCTGGGGTGGCGGGTCACCCCGGAGCAGACCGCCCAGGTGGAGGAAGTCCTCCGGGAATTGGGGCTTTTGGCCATCGCCCGGCAGCCCTTTTCCACCCTCAGCGGGGGACAGAGGCAGCTGGTCACCATGGCCCAAAGCCTGATCGGGCGGCCCAAAGTGCTGCTTTTGGACGAACCCACCAGCGCCTTAGACCTGCGCCACCAGCTGATTGTCATGAACCTGGCCCAGGATTACACCCGCAGGACTGGGGCTATCACCTTGTTTGTGGCCCACGATCTGACCCTCACCAGCCGGTATGGGGACCGCATCCTGCTGTTGCAAGGGGGGAAGGTGCGGGCTTTTGATTCCCCCCAAGAGGTGCTCCGGCCGGAGCCTTTGGAGGAGGTTTACCAGGTGGGGGTCAGCTTACAGGCCACCCAGATGGGCTTTTTGTCGGTCATCCCCACAAAGCCCCTATAACAACAAAAGGAGAATGAAGCCCATGGAACGGCAAAAAGAGCGCATCGCTCACTACTGGGGCCAGCGGAGCGAAGGCTTCCGCCAGGCCCATCAGGGGGAGTGGGATTCCCCCACGGCCTCCGTCTACCGGGAGGTGATTTCCTCTCACCTGTCAAAACCCGGGGCAGCCATCTTGGACGTGGGCACCGGCAGCGGTTTTTTCCCCCTGCTCTTGAAGGACTTGGACGCCCAAATTACCGGCATTGACCTGACGCCGGAGATGTTGGAACAGGCGAGGGATGCCGTAAAGGAGCAAGGCGCCTCTGCCCGGTTTTTGCAGATGGATGCCGAGCACCTGGCCTTTGATGGGGAGAGTTTTGACCTTATCCTCACCCGCAACCTGACCTGGAACCTCCCCCGCCTGGGACAGGCCTACCGGGAGTGGTTCCGGGTGCTGAAACCCGGCGGGGTCCTCCTCAACTTCGACGGGGATTATGTGGAGGCCGACCGGAAAAAATCCCCCCAGGAGCTGGATAAATTCCACGCAAGCCAGCCCATCACCCAGGCGATGCAGGCGGAATACCGGGAGATTTTAGAGGACTTGGCCGGGGGGCACCACCCCCGCCCCCAATGGGATGAACAGCTTCTGCGGGAGGCGGGATTTTCAAAGGTGGAGGTGGACATGTCCTTTGGCCGCCGCCTAGGCCAGGGGCCGGAGGACACCCCTCTTTTCTGCATCACGGCATACAAGGGCCGATAGGCCTGCAAATATATAAATAGACACTCCAAACAAGGAGGGAACAACATGGAACTCAGTGAATTTTTCCGGGAGAATCCCCGGGCGGCCCTGGGCTTTTCCGGCGGGGTGGACTCCGCCTATCTCCTTTGGGCCGGCCTCCACTACGGGGCGGACATCCGGCCCTATTATGTGAAAACCGCCTTCCAGCCCCAATTTGAGCTGGAGGATGCCCTGCGCCTCGGCCGGGAGCTGGGGGTGGAGGTGACAGTGCTGGAACGGGACATCCTCGCCCAGCCCCTGGTAGCGGCCAACCCCGCCGACCGGTGCTACCACTGCAAATCCGCCCTGTTTGGGGCCTTGGCCCAGGCGGCGGCCCAAGACGGCTATTCCCTGATCATCGACGGCACCAACGCCTCCGACGACGCAGGCGACCGGCCGGGGATGCGGGCGCTGAAAGAGCTTTC
>ERZ791611.2173-NODE-2173-length-10125-cov-2.261768_pt1 | contig 10125 bp, 10 predicted proteins | sample MGYA00510275_ERZ791611 | MGnify/ENA primary metagenome ERZ791611 (study PRJEB30046, sample SAMN00791912) | human gut metagenome | study: EMG produced TPA metagenomics assembly of the A metagenome-wide association study of gut microbiota in type 2... | reverse complement strand
TATCCATATGTCCGAGATACATCGGATAATACCCCGCTATCATGGACGGATCGTCAAGCCTTCGGATGCCTTCCTGAATCTCAGCCTCTGTCCCCTTGACCGAGAAGTCCGCCGTCCTTGTCTCGCCCGAGCCTCTTCCTGCCGCCATGCCAATGCCAAAGGAGATGCACGCAAGCGCCAGCAGAAGCAACAGCGAGGCTACAGCCAATGCCTTATACTGATCTACCACGCTTTCCTGGATCTGTCTGCCAGTAAAGGTATAAAGGCCGGGCTGGCTGGGCCCCTTTCTTTGTATGCGCTCTCCAATCAAGGAGCCAATGCCTTGAAACACCAGGAAAGTTCCGCTTCCTCCAAGCAGAAAGATCAGCGCGATCACTGGCAGGCCAAGGCCACGAAGAAGCAGGATCCCTGCCCCGTAAGCCATCAAAAGAAGAAGGATCCCAAGAATCAGGCTGGCTTTCCTCCTCTTTTCGCCCGCCGCTGCCTGCCGTTCTGGCCCGACTGCCTGCATCAGCTCCATTGGCTCTTTTCGGCTGTACTGGGCGCACAAGGCCAGCATTGCGATACACTGCACAAGGATGAATCCTGCTACGGTCCACAGCACGGCAGGGAAGGACAGGGATATCTTATGCCCGACGATGCCAAGCCCGATCACCTTGGCTGTCGCCAGGCTGATTCCTTCTGTAAGAAGCAAGGCTATCGGAAGACCGGTCAGGATAGAGACCAGGCTGTTCCACAGCGTCTCTCCCATAAGCATGGCAAACAGCCTGCCGCGGCCCATCCCCAGCATCAGGTAAAGGCCGAATTCTTTCCTTCGCCCATCCATCTGATAGCGGTACGCGAAGTAGACCAGGAAGAATACGAAGAACAAAGATACTGCATATACGACTGGAATCAGCAGCATCAGCCTCTCTATCGCATCGCTTTCCAACGTCTTGAGGAAGCGAATGACATCCTGGCTCTCAAGTGAGAGCAACGTATAGAAGGCTACGATCGCAGCCACCAGAGTTCCAAAAAACAGGCTGTTATTCTTCCGGTTCTTTGCGGCGCTTCGCCGAATCTGCCTAAAGAACATTTGCGCTTCCTCCTCCCAGCTGTGCCATGACTGCCACAATCCTCTCATAGAAAGATTCGCGATCCTCTTTGCGGGGATTCCTTCTGAGTTCGTGGAACAGGCGGCCATCCTGTATGAACAGAATCCTGGTACAGTAGCTTGCCGCATTGGCATCATGGGTCACCATCATGATCGTCTTCTTCTGCTCCCGGTTGATAATCGCCATCTTATCCAGCAGAATCTTCGAATTGCGGCTGTCCAGGGCTCCAGTAGGCTCATCCGCCAGCAGGATCTCCGGCTGCGTAATCAGCGCTCTGGCAGCCGCCACGCGCTGCTTCTGTCCTCCGGACATCTGAGAAGGGAACCGGTCCAGCACTGGAACAATGTCCAACCGGCCCGCCAGTTCCATAAGACTCCCCTGCGCCTGCTTTTGCGTGATTCCATGAAGCGCCAGCGGCAGCACGATATTCTCTCTCGCCGTCAGGTTATCCAAAAGTTCAAATTCCTGATACAGATAGCCGATCTTTCCTCCCCTGTATTTTGCAAGCCTGGCTCCCTTGAAGGCAGAGATATCCTCGCCGTTTAGCAGTATTTCTCCTGACGTGGGCCTGGTCATGGTGGCTATGCAGTTTAGAAGCGTGGTCTTCCCGGAACCGCTGTCTCCCATGATCCCAAGAAACTCTCCCTCCAGCACGTCAAAGCTGATGCCCCGAAGCGCTGCCGTCCTGCTCTCGCCCTTCCCGTAATTCTTGGTGACATTCTTGACCTGAAGTATCTTGTTCCAATCCATCGTTTCTCCCCCTTGCCTTTCTTTGTTTATATTATAGCAAATGGCCGTACCGAATCATACTTACAGACGATGTAAGGTTTCAATAAAAAAGGAGACGTCTTAAAAACGTCTCCCTGTCAGGATTCTCTTCTATCACGCGATACTTACTCGGCAGAAGCCTTCTCTACCTGAGCGATCGCTGCTTTCTGCATCGGAATACGGCAATTCCGGTTGCTTCCGAATTCTACGATAACATCATCATCGCTGATATCGATTATAACTCCATAAAAACCGCTGGTCGTAAGAACGGTATCCCCTACTTCCATCTCAGAAATCATGGACTGAACTCTCTTCTGTTCTTTCTTCTGTGGCCTTATAAAGATAAACCAGAAACCGCCAAAGATTACTGCATATACTACAATCAGTAATGCCCAACTTCCTCCTGAACTCTGTGCTGCTAATGTGTACATACTAATTCCTCCTAAATCTCATTAAACACTATTGCTATCATACACAATAATGCCGCATTCATCAAGTCATTTTGTATAATTCATGTAAATTTTACATTTATTCCCTACCGGATATAAGCCCTTCCAACTTTTCTTTTTTATACTCCTGATACCGTCCTTCTTCAATTGCCTGGCGGATCTCTTCCATCATGGAATTGTAGAAATACAGGTTATGCATCACCGCCAAGCGCATCCCCAGCATCTCGTTTGCTTTGATTAGATGGCGGATATAAGCCCGGCTGTGGTTCCGGCAGACCGGGCAGTCACACTGGAGATCCAGAGGCCGGTCATCCAGTTCATATTTGGCGTTGTGGATGTTGATGATTCCATCCCAGGTAAAGAGGTGGCCGTGGCGGGCATTGCGGCTGGGCATAACACAGTCGAACAGATCCACTCCTCGCCACACCCCCTCAATGATGTTGGCCGGTGTGCCAACCATCAAATACCGGGGCTTGTCTTTGGGCATGTAAGGTTCTATCACCTCGATGATGTGGTACATCTCTTCCGCTGTCTCGCCAACTGCCAGCCCTCCAATGGCGTAGCCATCCAGGTCCAACTTGGCGATCTCCTGCATGTGCCAGATCCGCAGGTCATCAAAGGTGGAACCCTGGTTGATGCCAAAGAGCATCTGATTGCGGTTGATGGTATCCGGCAAACTGTTAAGCCGCTCCATTTCCGCTTTGCAGCGGACTAGCCAGCGGACGGTGCGCTCAATGGAGCGCTTGGTGTACTCCCGGGTGGAGGGATTTTCGATGCACTCGTCAAAGGCCATGGCGATGGTGGAGCCCAGGTTGGACTGGATGCGCATGCTCTCCTCCGGTCCCATGAAGATCTTTTTTCCGTCCACGTGGGATTGGAAATACACCCCTTCTTCCTTAATCGTGCGCAGTTTTGCCAGGGAAAAAACCTGGAACCCACCGCTGTCGGTGAGGATGGGGCGCTGCCAGCCCATGAATTTGTGCAGGCCGCCCAACTGCCGGATTTTGTCATCCCCCGGCCGGATGTGGAGGTGATAGGTATTGCACAGCTCCACTTGGCATTTCAGGTCAACTAGGTCGTAGGAGGAGATACCTCCCTTGATGGCAGCAGCGGTGCCCACATTCATAAACGCTGGGGTTTGTACCGTTCCGTGGACGGTGGTAAACTCCCCGCGGCGGGCGGCGCCCTCTTGTTTCAGAAGTTGATACATAATGGAAATTCGTCCTTTCAGCACGCTCCTAAAGGCGGTTGATGGCTGTTTATTTGGCGGTGTCGGCGATGAACATAGCGTCGCCAAAGCTGTAGAACCGGTATTTTTCCCGGACCGCGACCTCATAGGCATGGAGGATGCTTTCCCGGCCGGCCAAAGCGGAGACCAACATGATCAGGGTGCTTTCCGGCAGGTGGAAGTTGGTGATCAGCCCATCCAGCACCTTAAACTGGTATCCGGGGTAGATGAAGATGCTGGTGTCGTCCTCACACTCCTCGATGCGGCCCAGTTTGGTGGCCACCGACTCCACCGTGCGGCAGCTGGTGGTCCCCACACAGATGACCCGTCCGCCAGCTGCCTTGGTTTCATTGATCATAGCAGCGGTGTCCGCCGGCATCCAGTAGTGTTCCGAGTGCATCTTGTGGTCGGTGATTTCCTCGGTTTTTACCGGCCGAAAGGTGCCAAGGCCCACATGGAGGGTGACGAACCCGATCTTCACCCCTTTTTCCCGAAGCTTGTCCAGCAGTTCCGGGGTAAAGTGGAGCCCGGCAGTGGGGGCGGCAGCGGAGCCTACATCCTTGGAGTAGACCGTCTGGTACCGCTCCTTGTCCTCCAGCTCGTGGGTGATGTAGTGAGGCAGGGGCATCTGGCCAATCTGGTCCAGGACGTTATAAATATTCCCCTGGTAATAAAACTTGGCCAGGCGGTTGCCCTCTTCGGCCTCCCCGACGATCTCCGCTGTCAGCAGGCCGTCTCCAAAGACAAACCGCACCCCGTTTTTCGCTTTTTTGCCGGGCTTGACCATCACTTCCCAGACATCGTTACCTCGCTGGTTAAGGAGGAGGAATTCCATCTTTCCGCCGGTGCCTTCCCGATAGCCATACAGGCGGGCAGGCAGAACCCGGCTGTTGTTGAGCACCAGCATGTCCCCTTGGCGGAGGTAGTCCACAATGTCGTAAAAGTGCTTATGCTCCAAGGAGCCGGTGTTTTTATCCAGAACCAGCATTCGGGAATGGTCCCGAGGCTCAATGGGGGTCTGGGCGATGAGCTCTTCAGGCAGGTCGAAATTAAAATCCGATTTTTTCATGACAATTCCTTCATTCTATGGTTGTTGTCCCGCCAATTTGGACAGGAATTCCCTCATTTCTAAGGAATACCCGCAAATTGGCGCTCATATCCTTCAAGGTGAGCAGCTGCTTTGCAGCTAACCTCTATTATATTGCAAGATGCCCAGCGTTTCAACCAATAATTTGTAGCCGATGCCTGTTTTCAGGAAGGAGGGCGCTTATGAAATGCTTTCGCGTCGGGGTGGTTGGCGCCACCGGCATGGTGGGACAGCGGTTTGTCTCCCTGCTGGACGGCCATCCTTGGTTTCGCCTTGCCGCAGTGGCAGCTTCCCCAAAAAGCGCAGGGAAACTTTATGGGGAGGCAGTGAAAGGGCGGTGGGCTATGGCCAGGCCGATCCCCCAGGAAGCTGCGGGGATAACGGTGCTGGATGCCGTCGCAGACCGCCGGAAGATGGCCGGCCTGGTGGACTTCATCTTCTGCGCAGTGGATCTTGACAAAGCCTCCACCCGAGAACTGGAAGAGGACTACGCCCGGTTGGAGTGCCCGGTGATCTCCAACAACTCCGCCTGCCGGGCTCTGCCAGACGTCCCCATGGTCATCCCAGAGGTCAACCCCGGCCACCTGGCGGTAATTCCCAGCCAAAGGCGGCGGCTGCGCACCCGCCGGGGATTTATCGCAGTCAAGTCCAACTGTTCCATCCAAAGCTATGTGCCCGCCCTGCACCCTCTGTGGGAATTTGGAATCAACCGGGCGCTGGCCTGTACCTGCCAGGCGGTCTCCGGTGCGGGTAAGACGTTGGAGGGTTGGCCCCAGATGGCGGACAATGTGATCCCTTTCATCCCCGGGGAGGAGGAAAAAAGCGAACGGGAACCCTTAAAAATCTGGGGGAACCTGCTCCACGGGGAAATCCTCCCCCTCCCTTCCCCGTTCATCACCACCCAGTGCCTGCGGGTTCCGGTGAGCGACGGCCATCTGGCAGCGGTGTTTGTCTCCTTTGACCACAAGCCGGACCGGGAGGAAATCCTCGCCCGTTGGGAGGGGTTCCAGGGCCTGCCCCAGCAGCTGGGCCTGCCCAGCGCGCCCAAACAATTCCTGCGGTATTTTCCGGAGCTGGACCGGCCCCAGACCCGCCTGGACCGGGACTTGGAGAACGGCATGGCAGTTTCGCTGGGCCGGCTGCGGGAGGATTCCCAGTACGATTATAAATTTATCTGCCTCTCCCACAATACCCTGCGGGGCGCGGCAGGCGGCGGGATTCTCCTGGCGGAGCTGCTGGCCAGCCAGGGGTATCTCTCTTAACACAGCACAGGAGGAATCGCCTATGAAATCCATCCCCTTCTCCGGGGCGGCCACCGCCCTCATCACCCCCATGAACCCAGACAAAAGCTTGAATCTATCCGCTTTCCGCCTCTTGGTGGAGGAACAGGTATCCCACGGCATCGACGCATTGGTTGTGGCGGGAACCACCGGGGAATCCGCTACCCTCGCTCCTCGGGAATACGCTGACCTTCTCTCCACAGCTGTAGACGCTGCCGAGGGCCGGGTGCCCATCATCGCCGGGGCGGGAAGCAACGACACCGCCCATTCCCTGGAGATGATCTACATTGCCCAGGATATCGGGGCCGACGCCCTCTTACTGGTGACCCCCTACTACAATAAAACCACTCAGCTGGGGCTCATCCGCCATTTCAACACCTTGGCCGACCGGTCGAAACTCCCGGTGATTTTATATAATGTCCCCTCCCGCACCGGCCTTAACATCCAGCCTAAAACCTATCAAGAGCTTTGCAAACACCCCAACATCGTAGCGGTAAAGGAGGCAAGCGGGGACATCTCCCAGATCGCGGAGACCGCCTACCTCTGCGGGGATGACCTCATCCTCTACTCCGGCAACGACGACCAGGTGGTGCCCATCCTGTCCCTGGGGGGCAAAGGGGTTATTTCGGTTCTCTCCAACCTGATCCCCGGGGAGGTGCACCAGCTCTGCCAACGGTTTTTCGATGGGGATTTGATGGGGAGTCTCCAGCTCCAACTGGACTTCCTGCCCCTCATCCAAGCGCTGTTCTCTGAGGTGAACCCCATCCCAGTGAAGGCCGCTATGGAGCTCACCGGCCACGAGGCGGGACCCTGCCGGCTTCCATTGGTGGATGCCTCCCCTGAGACCCGGGAGCGCCTTTCCCGGGTACTTCTCAACCTGGGGCTGTTGTAGGAAAGGAGATGGCCGCATGAAACACCTGATTCTCTCCGGCTGTGCAGGCCGGATGGGCCGGATGCTGGAATCCCTCATTGAACAGCGGGACGACTGCCGCATCGCCGCAGGGGTAGACCCCGCCCCATACCATTCGGGGGAGTTCCCGGTGTATTCCAACTGGGAACGATGCCCGCCCAACGCCGACGGCATTTTGGATTTTTCCAGCCCGGCGGGCCTTTCTCCCATGCTGGAGTTCGCCACCGGCCATGGAATTCCTGTGGTGTTAGGCACCACAGGCCTCTCCCCTTCTCAGGTGGAGGAGGTCGCCTTAGCATCGAAAACCATCCCCATTTTCCGGGCGGCCAACTTCTCCCTCCCCGTGGCACTGATGGCCCATCTGGTGGAGGAGACTTCCCGGGCACTGGGGGCAGACTTTGATATAGAATTGCTGGAACTGCACCACCGGGGAAAGGCCGACGCCCCCAGCGGCACTGCAAAAGTGCTGATGGATGCAGCCAACGCCGGGCTTGGCGCCTCCCTTTCGCCGGTCTACGGCCGGGAGGGAGACTCCCAGCGGCAGCCGGGGGAAATCGGCGTCCACTCCCTGCGGGGCGGCAGCTTTGCGGGGGAACATACTGTTCTCTTCAGCGGGCAAGGGGAAGCACTCAGCATTCAGCACACCGCCCTTTCCCGGGAAATTTTTGCCCGTGGAGCCATCCGGGCCATGTTGTATCTGCAGGGCTGCCCAGCAGGCCTCTATGGAATGGAGAGCCTGCTACAGTTCTAGCAGTCCCGTGGATAAAAGGCGGGAGACTCCCCTTTTGATTCTAATTGAATATTTTTTTGCAGAAATTACCACTGCAATTCCGGTTCTCGGACGGGAATTCTAATCCTGAGGTGATTGTATGCCGAAGGACAGCCAACCCGATAAAAAAGAGGTCCGCCTGAAAAAATGCAATGGGCAGACCCCGCTGACCCGGGAGAACCAAAACCAGAATAAAAACGCAAAAAAACAGTCGATCAAACGCGGTGACGTGTAAAGGAGGGAATACCCATGGCAAAGGCAGGTATGCGCCGCCCAGATCCCAAGGAACCCCACGGGACAGAAAGCAACCACAAGACCCACATCCCGAAAAATGACGTCCCTCCGGTGCCGGAGATTCAGGGCAAGGCGAAAACCACAAAGGAAAAAGCCAAACCCATTACCGAGAAATAACCCTCGGTATCAGGAGCCCACGGCCCTTTAAAGCTCCCCTGTCTGTGAGAAAACCACAGGCTAGGGAGCTTTGCTTTTTGCAGTAAAATTAGCTATAATAGCGGTGGATACTCGCTTGGATTTCCTTTCCCGCCTCGCTGCGTGGGCGTTTTTTACAGCACAAGAAACAAGTACAGCATGGAAAGACATAGGTGACCATATGGACGTTACAGCAAAACAAATCCGAGGCTTCCGCCTGCGGGCCCATCACCTGGATCAAAAGCTCCCGGCCGGGGCGGTCGTCGAGGCGGCAGGTGCCTGTGGCATGCAGAACTCGCCCCCCGGCGCATGGGAAACCGCCATGATGAACCGTCTGGAAGGCTGTACTCTGCCCCGTTTATGGGACGCCCTATACCAGGAGAAAAGCCTGCTGCAAGCTTGGAGCTTCCGGGGCGCCCCTGTGGTGTTCCCCACTGGGCAAAGCGAGGTGTTCCTCACCCCGCTCATCGCCCAGAATGGGGAAGATCCCTGGGTGTACACTCTGGGCATCTCAGGGGCCCTTGACTACCTGGAAATGCCCTTTGACGACCTGTTGGGGCGGCTCAAAGAGGTCATTGGGTACCTGGATACCCACACCGTCAAAAGCAAAGAGGAGTTGGACCGCACCCTGGCTGGCCTTATAGAGCCGGGCCTCCCCCAGGAGAAACAGGCCCTTTGGCGGGCGCCTTCCATGTACGGCAGCCCGGGAAAACAGACCGTGGGAGGGGCCGTTGTCTCCTTCCTGCTGCGGCCCTGCTCTTTCTCCTCCCTTGTGGTGTTCGGCCGGCGGGAAGGCATTCACCCCACCTTTACCTCCTATCAAAACTGGGTTGGGCGCCCTCCTCTTCCCCTGCCGGATGGGGAAAAGGAGTTGGTTCACAAATTCCTGCGCGCCTACGGCCCAGCCACCTTGAACTCCTTTGCCAGCTGGCTAGGTTGTTCCCAGAAGCAGGCTCGCCGCCTGTGGGATACCATCGCAGACGAACTGGCCCCGGTCTCGGCGGAGGGCAAGACCTGCTTTCTTTTAGCAACAGAGGAAAAAATATTGGCTTGTTCCCAGCCGGATGAGGACCAGCTCCTTCTTCTGGGGCCTCACGACCCCTACCTGGATATTCGGGACCGGGGCATCCTGTTGGAGGGTAAATCCCTGCAAAAAGAGGTCTGGAAAACCGTTGCCAACCCCGGCGTCATCCTCAAAGGGGGGCGGGTCGCCGGCATCTGGAGAACTAAGACGCTCAAAGACAAACTGGATGTCTCAATGGTGCTTTTTGAGCCGATGTCTTCACAAGAGCGGAAGAAATTGAATGCCCTTGCACAAGAGTACGCAGCTTTCCGCCAGATCAAACTGAGGAACTGCACCATCGAGGGCTGATGGCCAAGCGCTGCCGGCTTGAGCAGACGCTGCCATGCTGGACAAAGCTCCCCGGCGATTCGGTTGGTTTAATCCAATCCATCGCCAATAGCACCCTTTGGGGGCATTTCTCACAGGGGGAGATACCTGCCTTCGAGATGGATTCTTCTCATAAATGAGGGGGCATCCCTTCTGCCTTACACAAAAAAGGAGCGGGAATTCCCGCTCCTTTTCCCTTTGCTGGGTCAAAAATCAACCCAAAAGGACTTTATGGAACACCTTTTTACCCTTTTTTAGGATGACATGGCCCTTCTCAAACTGTCCCTTTTCCACCGCCGCAGCGATGTCAGTCACCTTCTCATCATCCACCGAGATCCCGCCCTGCTGCACCAGCCGGCGGGCCTCCCCTTTGGAGGGGGCGAGGCCGGTTTTCACCAGCAGATCCAGCACACCAATTTTGCCGTCGGTAAGGTCCTCCTCGGCAATGGCAGTGGAGGGCATGTTTTCACTGCTGCCGCCTCCGACGAACAGGGCTTTGGCCGCATCCAGGGCTTTTTTCGCCTCTTCTTCCCCGTGGACCATCTTGGTCAGCTCAAAGGCCAGCATCTCCTTGGCGGTATTGAGCTGGCTGCCCTCCCAATTTTCCATGGCCTCAATTTCCTCAATGGGGATGAAGGTCAGCAGTTTCATGCAGTTGATGACGTCGGCATCATCCACATTGCGCCAGTACTGGAAGAAGTCGTAGGGGGAGGTCTTGTTG
>ERZ791611.2172-NODE-2172-length-10134-cov-2.609981_pt1 | contig 10134 bp, 9 predicted proteins | sample MGYA00510275_ERZ791611 | MGnify/ENA primary metagenome ERZ791611 (study PRJEB30046, sample SAMN00791912) | human gut metagenome | study: EMG produced TPA metagenomics assembly of the A metagenome-wide association study of gut microbiota in type 2... | reverse complement strand
ATATGATCTTCGCCGCCGAAACCATGACCGTTGAGCAGATGGCGCTGACCATTCGTCACGGCAGCGGCATTGTGTGCCTGTGCCTGACCGAAGAACGCCGCAAACAGCTGGATCTGCCGATGATGGTAGAGAACAACACCAGCGCCTACGGCACTGGCTTCACCGTGACCATCGAAGCGGCCGAAGGTGTGACCACCGGCGTCTCCGCTGCCGACCGCGTGACCACCGTCCGCGCGGCCATCGCCGACGGCGCGAAACCTTCCGATCTCAACCGTCCTGGCCACGTTTTCCCGCTGCGGGCGCAGCCGGGCGGCGTACTGACCCGCGGCGGCCACACCGAAGCCACTATCGACCTCGTGACCCTGGCTGGCTTTAAACCGGCAGGCGTGCTGTGCGAGCTGACCAATGACGATGGCACCATGGCCCGCGCGCCGGAGTGCATCAAGTTCGCTCAGCAGCACAATATGGCGGTAGTCACGATTGAAGATCTGGTGGCCTATCGTCGCGAACATGAGCGTAAAGCCAGCTAAATAGCGGTTCGCTATGCCCGAGCACAGCCCACTTGTTAGTGGGCTGTGTTGTTTCTGCGCTTTAACCGATGCCCATCGTCTGGAGTACCACCAGGCTCAGCCCCATGACCGACATCCCGCACAGGACGCCGTAGCTTGGATTGCTTTGCGGATCGATCTCTTTCGCCAGCGGCATCAGTTCATCGACCGACAGCGCCACCATAATCCCGGCGACGGCAGCCATGATCGCGCCCATCACCAGCGGCGAGACCAGGCTCCCCAGAATCAACCACGCCAGCACGCCGCCCAAAATTTCCGCCATGCCGGAAAGCCCGGCCCAGAGCACCGCTTTGCTGCGCGAGCCGGTGGCGGCATACACCGGTCCGGCAACCGCCAGTCCTTCCGGAATATTGTGCAGGGCGACGGCAAGGGCGACGCCCATGCCAAGCTCGAGGTTGTTGCTGGCCGTGACATAGGTGGCGATCCCTTCCGGAAAGTTATGCAGGCTGATCCCCAGCGTCAGAAGAATAGCGGTGCGGCGTAAGTTGCGCGGGCGCGGCATGGCGGGAGTCATCAGATCCTGCGGGTGGGCGTGCGGCAGCAGGCGGTCAAGACCAAAGTAACCCAGCAGGCCGACAACAAACATTCCGTAGCCGAGCAGCGGCGACATGCCCTCGGCGGCCAGCGCGGCAGGCAGCATTTCCATCAACGAAATTAATAGCATAATCCCGGCGGCAAAGCCGAGGGAGAAGCCAAGCAGGCGGTTAGAGGGTTTCTGGCCAATCACGCCGAATATGGCGCCAATGAAGGTTGCGCTACCGGCTAACAGCGTCAATATTAAGGGTGATGACATCGCTTCTCTCCCTGTGAAAATAATTACATACGAGTATATTGCCTGAGGATGCGCGTACGGGACACGTCCCTTTACCGCGAATTACATTCAAATTTTCTGACGATCATCATCATGGTTATCTGAGTTTATCCTGGCGCAAAAGCGCGTAATGTGAGCACATCACATTGACACCCTAAGGATATCATCATGTCCCGTACCCGAATGCCCGCGTTGTTTCTCGGCCATGGCAGCCCAATGAACGTGCTGGAAGACAACCGTTATACCCGCGCCTGGGCTCAACTGGGCGAAACCCTGCCGCGTCCGAAAGCGATCGTGGTGGTCTCTGCGCACTGGTTTACGCGCGGTACGGGCGTAACGGCGATGGAGGCGCCGAAGACCATTCATGACTTCGGCGGTTTTCCGCAGGCGCTGTATGACACGCATTATCCGGCGCCGGGCTCTCCGGCGCTGGCGCAACGGCTGGTGGAGCTGCTCTCGCCGGTGCCGGTCACTCTCGATAAAGAAGCCTGGGGATTTGACCATGGCTCGTGGGGCGTGCTGATTAAAATGTATCCGCAGGCGGATATCCCGATGGTTCAGTTGAGCATCGACAGCACCAAACCGCCGGCCTGGCATCTCGAAATGGGGCGAAAGCTGGCCTCGCTGCGTGATGAAGGGATTATGCTGGTGGCCAGCGGCAACGTGGTGCACAACCTGCGTACCGCCCGCTGGCATGGCGAGAACACGCCGTATCCGTGGGCGGAGTCCTTCAACAACTACGTGAAGGCGAATCTGCAGTGGCAGGGCCCGGACGATCAGCACCCGCTGGTTAACTACCTGGCACACGAAGGGGGCTCGCTCTCCAATCCGACGGCGGAGCATTTCCTGCCGCTGCTGTATGTCCTGGGGACGTGGGATGGCGTTGAGGCGATGACGATCCCGGTCGATGGTATCGAGATGGGCTCGCTGAGCATGCTGTCGGTGTTGGTTGGCGCCTGATGATAGCGCGCTCCGGCGGCATTTACCGTCGCCGGAGCGCGGCATTATTCGACGAAAATGTGCGGATAGAAACGCGACAGATCCTGGGTAATCAGCGCCCGGTCTTCACGAATGCCGATCCCGGCGGGCTGATCGTTGATGAGCCAGCTGCCAATCAGCGTATAGCTATCGCCAAACTTCGGCAGCGGGTAAAACGCCTGCACGATGGTGCCTTCTTCCCCGTACGGGCCTTCTACTGCCTCCACCACTTTGCCATTTTCAACGATCGACACGTTAGCACCTTCGCGGGAGAAGATTGGCTTAATGACGTACTTCTCCATCTCCGGGTGAGTATCTTCGCTGAAGTAGGCCGCCAGCAGATTAGGGTGATTGGGGAACATCTCCCACAGCATCGGCAGCAGCGCCTTGTTGGAGATAATGCTTTTCCACGCCGGCTCCAGCCAGCGGACGCCAGCGTCTTCCAGCTTGGTGGAGAACATCTCCCGCAGCATAAACTCCCACGGATAGAGCTTGAACAGGTTGCCAATCACCTGATCCTGCAGATCGGTAAACTGGCCTTTTTCGCCCAGGCCGATATCTTCAACGTAGAGGAATTCCGTCGCCAGCCCCGCTTCAGCGGCGCAGTCCTGCAGATACTGCACGGTACCGCGATCTTCAACGGTATCGCGGCAGCAGGCCATATGCAGCAGCTGAAAGCCAAACTGCTCGCGCAGCTCGCCGAAGCGATCGATCAGCTTTTCCTGCAAACTGTTGAACTGGTCGCTGCCCGCCGGCAGCTTGCCGGCGTTGAGCTGATCTTCCAGCCAGATCCACTGGAAGAAGGCCGCTTCATACAGCGAGGTCGGGGTGTCGGCATTGTTCTCCAGCAGCTTCGGTTCGCCGACGCCATCCCAGGCCAGGTCGAGACGTGAGTAGAGCGACGGCTGGTTGGTTTTCCACGACTGGCGTACAAAACCCCAGGTGTGTTTAGGGATGCGGAATTTGGTCATCAGCTCATCGCTGGCGATCACTTTTTCCACCACCTGGAGGCACATCTGATGTAGCTCAGCGGTGACCGCTTCCAGCTTTTCCACCTGCGCGAGGGTCAGCTTGTAATACGCCTCTTCGCTCCAGTAGGGCTCGCCGTACATGGTATGGAAGTTGAAACCGTACTCGGTCGCTTTCTCGCGCCAGTCCGGGCGCTCGGTAATACTGACTCTTTCCATGTTGCTTAGCCGCCCATTGAGCGAGAAGAGGACGTTGAGCCTGCGGCGCTACGCTGCATAGTCGACTGCTTCGCCACCGACTCGCCGAAGCCCCCGCGGGTGACGGTCGTGGTGGTTGCCGGTTTCGGCGCCATCGCGGTTTTCGGCACGTTCATGGTGCGGCCCGGCTGGGCGGCGCCATAGCTCTTACCGCTGGCGTCAGTGTACTGACCGTAGGCCGGGCTGGCCGGATTTTTCGAGCTGAACAGCGGCTGCTGTTGCGCCATGCCGCCGCCCATCAGGCGGCCCATCATGTAGCCGGCCATCAGCGGCATCCAGAAGCTGCCGCTGCTTTGCGCCTGCGCCTGGTTTTCCGGGGCGACGCCCGCCTGGGCAGGTGTTTGCTGGCACTGACCTTCGCCAAACTCGGCGACGCAGTCTTCGCGGGTGGCATACTTCGGCGCAGTGCGCTCTGCCTCTTTTACCGCGTTGGTGTAGGCCGTGGTGCATTCGGCTGCTTTGCCAGGGTTGGCGGCGGAGCAGTCATCGGCGTTCTGGTACAGCGACACCGTTTCGTCGCTTTTTTCACAACCGGCGAGCATAAAGACCGCGGTGACGGCCAGCGCGACCGGCGTCAGATGGCGTGCGCTCCAGCTTTTGCGGAACGACGAATGATTAATATTTTTTGTCCGTTTCATATTTGTCTTCCAGGACCCAGTGGTATGGCGTGTGTTAACGCTCAGGATAGAGGATGAGTGGTGGAAAATGAAGCGAAGAGGGGCGCTAAGCGGGGGATCTTTACGTTGCCTTACGTTTAACGCATCGCCTGTCCGACGGACAGGCGATGCGCATCACAATATGAGAATTACTGACGGAACGGATTGCTGCCGCTGCTCTGGGTGGTCCGTGCGGACGCCGGCTTCATGGCCGCAGTCGTGTTGCCGTAACCATCGGCAGTGGCATCCTGCTGCGGATTTTCCGGCGCGACGCTATCTGCGGAGGTGGAGATGGGTTTACCCAACGTGTTGTTCAGGGCGACCAGATCCTGCTCGTTCAGGGTACCTAACGCCGACTTAATGTTCAGCTCGTTGATCAGGTAGTTGTAGCGCGCATTCGAGAGCTGCTGCTTAGCGTTATACAGCGTAGTGGTGGCGTCGAGGACGTCAACGATAGTACGCGTACCCACCGAGTAGCCAGCTTCCATGGCATCCAGGGAGCTTTGCGCAGAGACCACCGCCTGTTTGTAGGCGTTGATGCTGCTGATGGAGGCGTTCACGTTGTTAAACGATGAACGCACAGTCTGCACGACGCTGCGGTGGGCGCTTTCCAGCTGCTCGCTGGCGCCAACGAAGTTGTATTGCGCCTGCTTGACCTGCGAGGTCACCGCGCCGCCCTGGTACAGTGGCAGAGAGAAGTTCAGGCCGATTTGGTTCTGCCCGGCATCGTTATCCTGGTATTGCTGAGGATTATTATGGGTTTTTGAACCACTGTAGCTAGTATTCGATATCCCACTCGACGCGGATAGGCTGAGCGTCGGCAAATGGCCGTCCTGCGCCTGGCGAATCTGCTCGCGAGCCAGGTCCTGGTTCAGACGCGCCTGCAGCAGCGACAGGTTGCGGTTCTCCGCTTCCTTCAGCAGGGCGTTGACCGCCTGCGGCTTGTTGGTTTTGAAGCCATTCACGTTCAGGGAGGCCAGCTCCGGATAGTAGTTACCGGTGACCTGACGCAGTTCTTCGACGGCGTTGTCGAGATCGTTACGCGCGGTGACTTCGTTCGCCAGCACGGCATCGTATTGTGAACGGGCGTTCTGTACGTCGGTGATCGCCACCAGGCCTACGTTAAAGCGCTGCGTGGTTTGATCCAACTGGCGATAAATAGCCTGTTTCTGCGCTTCGGTATAGGAGAGCGTGTCGATGGCGGCCAGCACTTTAAAATAGGCCGTCGCGGTATTCAGAATCAGTGTTTGCTGATCGGTCTGATACGTGACATCCTGAATGCCTGCCGCTTTTTCCTGCAGCGTCAGGGCGCGCCATTTCGACATATCAAACAGAACCTGCGTTAACTGCAGCGAGCCGCTGGTGACGTTTGAATTGATGCCGTTGCTGTCGCGATAGCCATTGTTATAGGTATAATCCGCTCCCAGCCCGAGCTGAGGCAGTAATGGACTGCGCGCTTCGTTGATCTTTTCGAATGCGGCGTCACGATCGGCTGCCGATTTACGCAGATCGGGGTTGCTGATGCGCGCCTGCTGGTAAACCTGAAGCAGGTTTTCCGCCTGGCTCATGGCGCTGAACCCGGTCAGGCTCAGGCCGATAAGAATGGGGAGCAATTTCTTCATTTGCATTCCTTGTTGTGAAGCATTTAGCGCTGGTCTAATTCTAAGAAAAATTCCGCTGATTGTATCGATTCTGCCGCCGTAAAAAGTTGGCGTTACGTGCCATCCGGCGGTAATTTGCACCAATCTAACATACGGACCGTAAAACGGTAGCCAAACGGTCTGGAAATCCCTCATTTCGGATTAGCAGGACATAACAATGAGCAAACCCATCCACCAGGGAATTACCTTCTCCAAAAATGATGTAGAAATTATTGCACGCGAAACGCTATATCGTGGTTTTTTTTCGCTCGATTTATACCGTTTTCGCCACCGCCTGTTTAACGGCGGCATGAGTGGCGAAATCACCCGTGAAATTTTTGAGCGCGGGCATGCCGCCGTCTTGCTACCCTTTGACCCGGTGCGGGACGAAGTGGTGCTGGTCGAACAAATCCGTATCGCCGCCTATGATACCAGCGAGAGCCCGTGGCTGCTGGAGATGGTCGCCGGCATGATTGAAGCGGGTGAAACGGTGGAAGATGTTGCCCGTCGGGAAGCGCTGGAGGAGGCCGGGCTTGAAGTTGGGCGGACGAAACCAATATTAAGCTATCTGGCCAGTCCTGGCGGCACCAGCGAACGGTTATCGATCCTGGTGGGCGAAGTTGATGCATCGACGGCAAAAGGCATTCACGGCCTGGCCGAGGAAAACGAGGATATTCGGGTGCATGTGGTGAGTCGGGAGCAGGCTTACCAGTGGGTAGAAGAGGGGAAAATCGACAACGCAGCCTCTGTCATCGCCTTGCAATGGCTGCAATTGCATTATCACAATTTACGAAATGAGTGGACAAAATGAAGCGTTATACACCTGACTTCCCTGAGATGATGCGCCTGTGCGAGACCAATTTCGCCCAGTTGCGCCGCCTGTTGCCGCGAACGGATGCAGCGGGTGAGAAGGTAAGCTATCAGGTGGGAAGCGCGCAGTATCGGTTAACGATAGTTGAATCGACCCGCTACACTACTCTGGTGGCAATAGAGCAGACTCTGCCTGCAGTGAGCTACTGGAGCCTGCCATCGATGACCGTCCGCCTCTACCATGACGCCATGGTGGCCGAAGTGTGTTCGAGTCAGCAGATCTTTCGCTTCAAAGCGCGATATGATTATCCTAATAAAAAGTTGCATCAACGCGACGAAAAGCATCAAATTAACCAGTTTTTGGCCGACTGGCTGCGTTACTGTTTAGCACATGGAGCGATGGCGATTCCGGTTTGTTAGCGTCGTTAAACCTAAGGACACCATTTGGAAAGCCTGTTAAACCTACCTCTGGCTGGTGAGGCCAGAGTCAGGATATTACAAATTACTGATACTCACCTGTTTGCTGAAAAGCATGAAACGTTGTTAGGCATCAATACCTGGGATAGCTATCAGGCCGTACTGTCGGCCATTCATGCCTCACAGCGTCCATGCGATCTGATTGTCGCAACAGGCGATCTGGCGCAGGACCACTCCTCCGCGGCCTATCAGCATTTTGCTGAGGGCATCGCGAGTTTTGCTGCACCCTGCGTCTGGCTACCGGGCAACCATGATTTCCAGCCGGCGATGTACAGCACCCTGCAGGAGGCGGGCATTTCCCCTGCCAAGCGCGTGTTTCTCGGCGATCGCTGGCAGATCCTGCTGCTCGACAGCCAGGTGTTTGGCGTTCCCCATGGCGAGCTGAGCGACTTCCAGCTGGAGTGGCTCGAACATAAGCTGGCGGAGGCGCCGGAGCGTTATACCTTACTTCTGCTGCATCATCATCCGCTGCCGGCCGGCTGCAGCTGGCTGGATCAGCATAGTCTGCGCAATGCCGGCGCGCTGGACAGCGCGTTGAGCGCCTGGCCGCGGGTGAAGCATCTTTTGTGCGGCCATATTCATCAGGAACTGGATCTCGACTGGAATGGCCGGCGCATGATGGCGACGCCGTCGACCTGCGTCCAGTTTAAACCGCACTGTGCCAATTTCACTCTGGATACGGTGTCACCGGGCTGGCGCTGGCTGGAGCTTCACCCTGACGGGACGCTGACCACCGAAGTGTGCCGCCTGGAAGGCGCCGCGTTTCATCCGGATATTGCTTCAGAAGGCTACTGATGGCGACGCTCCTTTATCTGCATGGCTTTAACAGTTCTCCGCGCTCGGCGAAGGCGACGGCGTTAAAGACCTGGCTGGCGCAGCACTATCCTGAGATCGCCATGGTGGTGCCTGAGCTGCCGCCTTACCCGGCGGAAACGGCGGAGCTGCTGGAGTCCATCGTGCTGGAGCACGGCGGCGAGCCGCTGGGGGTCGTAGGGTCGTCGCTGGGCGGCTACTACGCGACCTGGCTTTCGCAGTGCTTTATGCTGCCGGCGGTGGTGGTTAACCCGGCGGTGCGGCCGTTTGAACTACTAAACAATTTTCTCGGCCACAATGAGAATCCATACACCGGGCAGCAATATGTGCTAGAGTCTCGCCATATTTACGATCTCAAAGTCATGCAAATCGACCCGCTCGAAGCGCCGGATTTACTCTGGCTGCTGCAGCAGACCGGGGATGAAGTGCTTGATTACCGCCAGGCCGTGCATTACTACGCCTCTTGCCGGCAGACGGTAGAGGAGGGCGGTAATCACGCATTTGTCGGCTTTGACGATCATTTCACTCAGATTATCGAATTTCTCGGCCTGCGCTAAACGGCCCTGAACGACCTACGAATACACACCATGACGCAATCTTCATATAATGCTGATGCCATTGAGGTACTCACCGGGCTAGAGCCGGTGCGCCGCCGTCCGGGCATGTATACCGACACCACTCGTCCTAACCATCTTGGTCAGGAAGTTATTGATAACAGTGTGGATGAAGCGCTGGCAGGCCACGCCAAACGCGTGGAAGTTATCCTTCATGCCGACCAGTCCCTGGAGGTCATTGACGATGGTCGTGGGATGCCGGTCGACATCCACCCGGAAGAGGGCGTGCCGGCGGTTGAGCTGATCCTCTGCCGGCTGCATGCGGGCGGTAAGTTTTCCAATAAAAACTATCAGTTTTCCGGCGGCCTGCACGGGGTGGGGATCTCGGTGGTCAACGCCCTGTCTAAACGCGTGGAGGTCAACGTGCGTCGCGACGGTCAGGTCTACAGCATCGCCTTTGAGAATGGTGAGAAAGTAGAAGACCTGCACGTCACCGGCACCTGCGGTAAACGCAACACCGGGACCAGCGTCCATTTCTGGCCTGACGAAAGCTTCTTCGATAGCCCGCGCTTCTCCGTTTCGCGTTTGACCCACTTGTTAAAAGCGAAAGCGGTGCTGTGCCCGGGCGTGGAAATTGTTTTCCGCGATCAGGTCAAGAACAGCGAGCAGAGCTGGTGCTATGCCGATGGCCTGAACGATTACCTGAGCGAAGCGGTGAACGGCTTGCCGCTGCTGCCGGAAAAACCATTCGTCGGCGCCTTCTCCGGCGAGACGGAGGCGGTGGACTGGGCGCTGCTGTGGCTGCCGGAAGGCGGCGAACTGCTGACCGAAAGCTACGTCAACCTGATCCCGACCATGCAGGGCGGGACGCACGTTAACGGTCTGCGTCAGGGGCTGCTGGACGCGATGCGTGAGTTCTGCGAGTACCGTAATATCCTGCCGCGCGGCGTGAAGCTGTCAGCGGAAGATATCTGGGATCGCTGCGCCTACGTGCTGTCGGTGAAGATGCAGGATCCGCAGTTCGCCGGGCAAACCAAAGAGCGCCTGTCGTCGCGCCAGTGCGCGGCGTTCGTCTCCGGCGTGGTGAAGGACGCCTTCAGCCTGTGGCTGAATCAGAACGTGCAGGCCGCGGAGCTGCTGGCGGAGATGGCCATCTCCAGCGCCCAGCGCCGTCTGCGCGCGGCCAAAAAAGTGGTGCGCAAAAAGCTGACCAGCGGTCCGGCGCTGCCGGGTAAGCTGGCGGACTGTACCGCCCAGGATCTGAACCGTACCGAGCTGTTCCTTGTCGAGGGGGATTCGGCGGGCGGCTCAGCCAAGCAGGCGCGCGATCGCGAATATCAGGCGATCATGCCGCTGAAGGGCAAGATCCTTAATACCTGGGAAGTCTCTTCCGATGAAGTGTTAGCTTCGCAAGAAGTGCACGACATTTCGGTGGCGATTGGTATTGACCCGGATAGCGATGATTTAAGCCAGCTGCGCTACGGTAAAATTTGTATTCTGGCGGATGCGGACTCCGATGGTCTGCACATTGCCACCCTGCTGTGCGCGCTGTTCGTAAGACATTTCCGTACCCTCGTGAAAGAGGGGCACGTCTATGTGG
>ERZ791611.2171-NODE-2171-length-10138-cov-2.201924_pt1 | contig 10138 bp, 7 predicted proteins | sample MGYA00510275_ERZ791611 | MGnify/ENA primary metagenome ERZ791611 (study PRJEB30046, sample SAMN00791912) | human gut metagenome | study: EMG produced TPA metagenomics assembly of the A metagenome-wide association study of gut microbiota in type 2... | reverse complement strand
TCCCCGCCGGAGACCCCCACCCCCAGGTATTGGATCCCCTGTTCCGCCAAAGCGGCGCCCCGTCGGGCGGTGTCCTCAAAATGGGAATTGCCCCCGTCGATGATCACATCCTCCGGCTCCAGATAGGGGAGGAGCTGTCCGATGACCGCATCTACCGCTTTGCCGGCGGTCACCATTAAAAAGATGACCCGGGGCTGAGAAAGGCTGTGGACAAAGGCTTCTTCGGTGGGGAAAACCTCATAACGGCCCAAGGGGGCTTCTACCCTAAAGGCGGCCCGTTCGGCCTCTGGTTTGCTGTAGAGGGCTACATCGAACCCGTGCTGAATCATATTTTTGGCCAGGCTGCTGCCCATGACCCCAAGGCCGTAGAGGCCGATTTCATACTCCTGCATTGAAACAACTCCCTTTTGGTTGGATTCTTCCCGCAGCGGGGAAAACACTCTATTTGTATTATAGGGGAACAGCCGGGGAAATGGAAGGATTTTTGCCTCTTTTTGCACAATTGCCAAGGATGGGATTTTCGTGTATAACTGTAGTATAGACAGAATAGATGAATGGGACGGTGGAATGTGTGAATATTTTGGTATTGGAGGCCAGCACCAGCTCGGCCAAGGCCATGGTGTATTCCAGTGAAGGGGAAATCCTGCGGGAGCACAGCGCCCCCTACCGGGGCAGGGAATTCTCGGTGGCGGTGCAGAACCCTCAAAAAGTGTTGGAAGGGCTGCTCACCGTGGGGAAAGAGGCGGCAGAAGGTTTCCCAATAGACGGTATCAGCCTGGGTGGGACCTGGCACAGCCTGCTGCTGGCCGACCGGGCGGGCCGTCCCAAAACCGACTGTTACACCTGGGCCTACACCGGCGCGGCGGATACGGCGGCCCGATTTCGCCAAGACGAGGGGGAGACAGTGCGGTATTACCACAAAACCGGCTGTATGACCCACTCCACCTATCCTTTTTTTAAATGGCTTCACCTGGGGGAGGAGGGGCTTTCCCTCCGACCAGGCGACCAGTTGATGACCCAGGGGTCCTACATCTATTACCAGCTGACCGGACAAGCTGTGGAATCGGTTTCCATGGCCTCGGGTAGCGGGTTTTTAAACCTCCACAGCCGCACCTGGGATGGGGAGCTGCTGGAGAGGGCCTCCCTGGGGGAGGAGAATTTCCCCCGGCTGGAGGAGCACACCTACACCTCCTCTTTACGGGGGGATATGGCCGGCATCCTCGGCTTGCAAGCGGGAATACCGGTCATCCCCGCCCACCCGGACGGTGCCCTCAACCAGGTGGGCAGCGGCGCTTTGGGGGATGGGGTCATGACTCTTTCTGCCGGTACCAGCGGGGCAATCCGCATGGCCTTTGACCGGCCTTACCTGCCGGTGCACCCATCCATCTGGTGCTACTGCGCCCCGGGAAAGTATCTGGCTGGAGCCGCTACCAGCGGCTGCACCAACTGCTTGGACTGGTTTGCCGGTCAGGTGTTGGGCGGGCGGTATTCCCTCCGGGAACTGGACCAGATGGCTGAGGCCAGCGGGCCGGATACTCCGGTTTTCCTACCTTTTTTGTTTGGGGAGCGATGCCCAGGCTGGCATGACAGCCGCTTGGGGGGATTTTTAGGGGTGAAGGGGAGCCATTCCCCTGGGCAGCTTTACCGGGCAATCTTAGAGGGGGCACTGTTCAACCTCTACCAGTGCTATGAGGTGCTGACCAGGGAAGCTTACTCCCCCAGGGAGATCCGCGCCTCCGGCGGCGTGATGAAGTCCCCCCTGTGGCTCCAGATGCTGGCGGACATCTTCGGCCGGGAGATCACCGTACACCCCAGCGAACAGGCCTCTATGCTGGGTGCAGCGGCCCTGGGGCTCACTGCCTTGGGAGCGATGGATTCCCCGGAACGGTTCCCGGTGGGGGAGGGGAAGGTCATCTGCCCCAACCCGGAGAACCGGGTGCTTTACCAAGAAAAGTATGCCCGCTACCGGGAAAGCTACGCCCGTGTTCTTTAAGGGGCGTTGTGTCAAACAACAGAAGGGGGGAAGGGTCTTGTGCGATCACGAGGAGCAGAACGCGCTGCGGGTGGTGACATCAGCCATCCGGAACTGCGAAAAGGTACAGCCCAAATTTGAGAAAGGGACACCCCAGCACACCCTTCTCCAAAACCGGCTGCGTGCGCTGTATCTGGCAAAATCGTTGCTGGCAGGGGAAGGCGCCGGGGCATACTCCAAGGGGGATTTGGAACAATCGCTGCCCCCAATTGCCTCCATCCTTCACAAGTGCAGCACTGCCCAGCGGAAATTTTCCGCGGACAATCCCAATTACCTGCGCCTGGAAAAGATGATCCGGGCTATGGTTGTAGTGGAGAGGTTGATCCGCGGGGAAATCGCCAAAGGGGGCGGGCAGGACCAATCATAAATGCAAGAGTATTACAGGAAAGGGGGAAAACCCATGGCCGGCTTTGTGGAGATGAACCATGTGTACAAGCGCTATCAGATGGGGGAGGTGACCATCACCGCCCTGTCTGATGTGAATTTCTCCATCCAACAGGGGGAGTTTGTGGTCATTGTAGGGCCCAGCGGCGCAGGGAAAACCACCGTCCTCAACATCCTTGGGGGCATGGACCAGTGCGACGAGGGGGAGATCCTGGTGGATGGGGCCAAAATCAACGAGTACCGGCCCAAACAGCTGATCGGCTACCGCCGGTATGACATTGGGTTTGTGTTCCAGTTTTACAACCTGATCCCCAACTTGACCGCCAAGGAGAATGTGGAGCTGGCTTCCCAGATCTGCAAGAACCCTCTAGACGCCAAAGAGGTGCTGACCCAGGTGGGCCTGGGGGAGAGGATGGACAACTTCCCCTCCCAGCTCTCCGGCGGGGAACAGCAGCGAGTTGCCATCGCCCGGGCCTTGGCCAAGAGCCCCAAATTGCTGCTCTGCGACGAGCCCACCGGCGCTTTGGACTACAACACCGGCAAAAATATTCTGAAACTGCTGCAGGACACCTGCCGCCGGGATGGGATGACGGTGATTGTCATCACCCACAACTCAGCCCTGGCCCCCATGGCCGACCGGGTGATCCAGTTTAAAAACGGCCGGGTGGATAAAGTGGAGCTCAACCCCCATCCCACCCTGGTGGAAGATATTGAATGGTAGTCCCCCGGCATGGGTTCCCTCTAGGGTTTGGGGAAGAGGTGTCTAAGGAAAAATCCCCTATCCCCATATGCCATGGGGCCAGGAAAGGAGGAAAGGGTTATGAAATCCGCGCTGTATAAAGACATTTGGCGGGAGATCCGCCGGACCAAAAACCGCTTTCTCTCCATCTTCGCCATTGTGGCCCTGGGGACCGGGTTCTTTGCGGGCATCAAATCCACCTGCCCAGATATGCTGCTCACTGCCGACCAGTATTTTGCCGTCCAGCAGCTGATGGATGTCAAGATCCTCTCCACCTACGGCTTTGATGAAAAGGACGTCGCCGCCGTCCGGGAGAGCGGCCAGGCTCACGGCTTTTATGCAGGGTACTCCGCTGATTTGTTCCTCAAAACCGCTGGGCAGCCGGATGTGATCGCCAAAGTTTACTCCCTCCCCAGGCAGCGGGAGGGGAAGGATTTCCTCAACCAGCCCGTCTTGCTGGAGGGCCGGATGCCGGAAGCTCCCGGCGAATGCCTGGTGGAAAACAACATGCCCATGGATTATGCCTTCTCCCTAGGGCAGACGGTCACCTTAGCCTCCGGCGACCCAGAGGAACCGGTTTCCGACCGCCTCGATCGGGATACCTACACGGTGGTAGGCATTGCCCGCAGCCCCCTGTACCTCAATTTTGAGCGGGGTTCCGCCAGCATTGGCAACGGCGCGGCGGACTGTTTTGTCCTCATTCCAGAGGAGAATTTCAACCTGGAGGTCTACACCGACCTGTACCTCACCTTGGAAGGGGCCCAGGGCCTTTCCGCCTTCTCCCAGGAATATAAAGACCTGGTGAAGGAACAGATGGATTCCCTGGAAGAATTGGCAGACCGCCGGGAGGAGGAACGGTTCCAGGAAATTCTGGAGGAGGCTTACGGGGAGCTAAACGACGCCAAGGAGGAACTCCGGGATGGGGAGGAAACCCAGCGCCGGGAACTTGCCGACGCCCAGGCGGAATTGGAGGATGCCTGGCAGAAGATCCTGGATGGCCGGACAGAGCTGGAGGACGGCCGCCGGGAATTTGAGGAAAAGATTGCCGAGGCACAGGAAGAGATTGCCAAGGCGGAAGAGGAGCTGGCCGATGGCGAATCGGAGTACTTGGCGGGGTATCGGGAATACCGGGAAAACCGCCCCGACGCCATCCAGGAGCTGATCGACGGTCACGAACAGATCAAACAGGCCGAGGTGGACATCCGCAACAACACCTACACATTGGAACAAACCGAACAGACCTTGATTGCCGCCCGCACCCAGTTGGAAATGGGAAAAGGGGAGTTTGCCCAGAAGGAAGAGGAGCTCCAAGCCGCCCAGACGCTGGTTTCCGGCGCCTTGGGCGCAGCCACCGGGCAGATCCCGCCGGAAGCTCTGACCCCTGAACTGGTTGCCCAGCTCTCCGCCGGCCTTTGGGAACTGGATGAGAACCTGGGCCTCTTGTTTGATGAGGCGATGGCCGGGAACCAGGAAGCTTCCGCCCAGCTTGTCCCCCTCCTTCTGGGGCAGCAGCAAGCCCTTTTGGAAGCCGGGGCAGCGCTGGAACAGGCCAAACAGACCCTCGCCCAGCAGGAACAGGAGCTGATCGCTGGGGAGAAAGCCCTTGCCGATGGAAAAGTACAGCTCTCCCAGGGGGTTCTCGCCCTGGAAAAGGCCAAGCGGGATTGGGAAGATGGCAAAGAGGAGCTTTTGGAGGCCCAAAAGGAGTTGAGCCGAGCCCGCAAGCGATTGGACAGAGGATACAAGGCATTGGACGAAGCCGTCGCGGAACTGGAGGAGGAGAAAGCCAAGGGCCTCCAGGAACTGGCAGACGCGGAGCAGGAGCTGCTGGACGGGGAGCGGGAATACAATGACGGGGTGGCGGAATATTGGCAGGCCAAACGGGATTCTGACGCAGAACTGGCGGACGCCCGGCAGAAAATCGCCGACGCGGAAAAAGAGATCGCCGGCCTTAAAGCCCCGGAGTGGTATGTCTTTGACCGCTCGGTCAACCCGGGATACTCCAGTTATGAGGACGATGCCCAGCGGGTGGATGCCATCGCCAAGGTGTTCCCGGTGTTTTTCCTGTTGGTGGCGGCACTGGTCTGCCTCACCACCATGACCCGCATGGTGGAGGAGCAGCGCACCCAGATCGGCACCCTGAAGGCCCTGGGCTACAGCGAAGGGGCGATCATGCTCAAATTCCTGGTGTATGCGGCCGCAGCCAGCCTGCTGGGCAGCGCCTTGGGCTTGGGGGTGGGCTTCCAGCTGTTCCCCAGGGTCATCTATGCCGCCTATGGCATCAGCTATGTGACCCCGCCCCTTATCGCCCCTTTCCGGGCAGATTATGCGGTCTGGGTCACCTTGGCCGCCCTCGCCTGCACCTTGAGCGCCGCTTTCTTTGCCTGCCGGCAGGAGTTGCGGTCCCAGCCCTCCCAGCTGATGCGCCCCAAAGCCCCCAAATCGGGGAAACGGGTGCTGCTGGAGCGGATTCCCCCATTGTGGGATCGCCTCTCCTTTTTGCAAAAGGTGACGGTGCGAAACCTGTTCCGGTATAAAAAGCGGATTGTCATGACGGTGCTGGGAATCTCCGGCTGCACGGCTCTGATGCTCACTGGCTTTGGGCTCAAGGAGTCGATCTCCACCATCGTCCTCAAGCAGTTTGACGACATCTTCACCTATGACGCCCTGGTGGTGGTGGACGACACATCCAGCCGGGAGGAACTGCTGGCGGTGGAAGAATCCCTTGGGGAGAGCCCTCAAATCCTGGGGTGGATGCCGGTGCGCCAGCAGACTATGGACGCCGGGGGAGAAGGCCGTTGGCAGCAGGTGTACCTTTTTGTCCCCCAGTCGGTGGAGGAGATGGGGGAATACGTCAGCCTGCGCACCCGCGGGGAGGAGACGCCGGTCCCTCTGACCGATGAGGGAGCGGTGATCACCGAGAAGTTCGCCAAACTGGCGGGGCTCTCTGTCGGGGACGGCCTCTCCCTGCGGGACAGCGATAACCAGATGGTGGAGGTCCCGGTCACCGGCATCACCGAGAACTACGCCATGCATTATGTATACCTCTCCCCCAGGGCCTATGAGCGATTGTATGGAGGGCCGCCGGTGTACAACGCCTACACGTTGCAGTTAGCCCAACTGGACAAGGAGGGGAAGAACCAGCTCTCCACCCAGCTGACCGCTTGGGATCCGGTGTTGGCGGTCAGCTACTCCCAGGACAGCAAGGACAATTTTTCAGATGTCATCAGCAGCCTCAACTATGTGGTGCTGGTGCTGATCTTCTGCTCCGGGGCACTGGCTTTTGTGGTTCTGTACAACCTGACCAACATCAACATCACTGAGCGCATCCGGGAGATTGCCACCATCAAGGTGCTGGGGTTCTACGACCAGGAGGTCTCCGCCTATGTCTACCGGGAAAATCTCATCCTCACAGTGTTGGGGGCGTTGGCTGGGTTGGGGCTGGGCATCCTCCTCCACGGGTTTGTCATCCAAACTGCTGAGATCGACACGGTGATGTTTGGCCGGGTGATCAGCCTGCCCAGTTACCTTCTGTCCTTCGCTCTTACCATGGCCTTTGCCGCACTGGTCAACTTCTTGATGTACTTTAAGCTGAAAACTATCAGCATGGTGGAATCGCTGAAATCCATAGAATAAGGAAAGCCCCCGGCCGCCGATTTATCCGGCGGCCGGGGGCTCTTTCTCTATGCCTATTTTGTGCCTTGGGGATATGCCACCATTTCCCGTTCGCAGGTATACCAACTGGGCAGGAGGAAAAAGGCTTGCAGGGGCAGGGCGATCAAAATGAGGTAAAATAGTTTCCACTTCATAAAAGATCCCTGCTCATCAGGAGAAAGCGGATTGCGGGTTAAGGTTGATCCGGGTGCTGATGCACCCCGAACCCATACAATACCAATAGCCCGGAAAATAACAGAAGGGAGACGGCATAGCCGGCGTAGTAAGGCAGGCTTTCCTCAAACAGCAGATCTAGCGCCCAGCAGAGGGACAGGTGTGGGATTTGCAAAGGCGGAAGCAGGTACCGGATTACGGGAATGGAAAACTCCAGCCCCAGGGCTGTCTTGACGCCCAGCAGAAGATTGGCCCCCAGCAATGCGAGGAAGAACTTCCTGTGGTACTTGCCGCTGGGGTAAGCCAGGGGAAGCCAGGTGAACAGGATCAGCGCCAGGAGCAGAAGGCAGGCCAGGATGCCAATCCAGCGAGGGAAGGTGAAACCGATCAGCCCCGCCTGGGTGATGAAGAAACACAGCACGGTCGGAAGCACCAGATAACACAAAATCACCCAAGAGATGCTCGCTTGGCTGCCGTCAAATTCACGTTGGATGTCTTGCACCATAATCTTACCCCTCAAACCCTCGATCTCTTTATTTGCCCTTGATAAAATCCAAAAGATTTTGGATGGATTTTTCCGAAAGCCGCTGGGTGCACTGCACCGAGCTGCCGGCGCACACAGGGGAGTAAATCACGTTGTCAAACCCGTCCCATTCTCCTTCGGTGCCTAGGATCCCCACATCTTCACAGATGTAGAAGTTGCCGGGCCGCCGGAGCCATTCCTTTATGGCGTCAAGGTCAAAGGTGGGGCCGATGGACATGTTGAGAAGGATTTTCCCATCCCCCAGCAGCTGGAATTCCCGCCGGCCCAGCAGGGCGGTTTTTTTGGGCAGCTGGGTGACAACCACTTCCGCCCAGGGAAGGATTTCCTCCAAGGGGCAGAGGGAGAAGCCCTCCGCTTCCGCCTCCGGTTTGGGGTGGCGGCTGTAGTAGCGGACACTGCACCCAAAGAACTGGAGGGCCTTGGCCACCAATTGGCCGGTAGTTCCCATGCCCAGCATGGCTACCTTGATGCCTCCCAATTCGTAGGGGCGTTCCCGCCACTGTTTGCCATGGAACCCGTGGAGCAGATCCACCAGGGAAGCAACGGCGAATTCATACACCCCTACATCGCCGTAATCCCGGATGCCGGTGACCACGATGCCCCGTTCCCGGGCGGCGGCGATGTCCACATTGGCGCTTTTTTCATTGTAGAGAGTGCAGCACATGCCGATGTACCGCAGGTTGGGCGCAGCCTCAATGGCTTCCCGGGGGATCAAGGTGTTGTAGGAGACCATGACGCAGTCCGCATCCTGGATGCGGCGAATGACCTCGGCGGTGTCCTTGGGGAAGTCGTCGTAAAATACTACTTCCCGGGGAAGCGCCCGCAGCTGGTCTTTGGCCCAGTCATTCATACCAGTGAAGTCCACCACAACTGTTTTCTGAAACATACCATCACCCTTTCCAAAAATTCTGGCAAATATTACAAAATTCTCTACTATAAGTTTATCAGATTTGGAAAGATATTACAACCCCTTTTGCTTAGATTATCACATCGGAAAAAGTAGCCCGGCTGATCGCGGCCAGATCCGCTGGGGATAGGGTGACTTGAGAGCCGATCCGGCCTCCACTGACTGTGATAGCGGGGAAGCCCTGAGCTGAAGCATCGATGACGGTGGGATAGGCTTTTTTCATCCCCACTGGGCTGCAGCCGCCCCGGATATAGCCGGTCAGCTTGTTGATCTCCTCAATTTTCACCAGCTCAATGGATTTTTCTCCCACCGAACGGGCTGCTTTTTTCAGGTCCAATTCCTTAGCTACTGGCAGCACAAAGACGTAAATCTCCCGGCTGGCGCCCCGGGTCACTAAAGTTTTGAAGACGGTATCCGGGTCCAGCCCCACCTTGCGGGCTACGCTGATCCCGTCGATCTGGCCATCGCTGTGGTCGTAGGTGTGTATCTCGTAGGGTATTTTCGCACGCTCCAGCATCCGCATCGCGTTGGTTTTGGCCTCTGCCATGGACAACTCCTCCTTATAAGGTATAGGGAAAGCCCAAAAATCTTTCCGCTTTATCCTACCTCTTTTCCCCGGAAAATGCAATTTTAACAAAAAGTTTTCTCCCTTTCTATTGCCTTTTTGGCCGCAAAAGGGTAAACTGTTTTACAGATTTGATAAATATATTATCGGAAAGGAGTTGTTTTTATGAAAATTGACAATCAAGCGGTTTTGGATCGGTTTTCCGGCATGATCCGGTTTGCCACCGTCTCCAACCCAGACCCGGAAAAGATGGATTATGAGGAGTTCTACAAATTCCACCGGTATCTGGAGGAGACTTTCCCTCTCATCCACCAGCACCTGGAGAAAGAGGTGGTCAGCCGGGCCAGCCTCCTATACCGCTGGAAAGGGGATGGTTCCAGCAACCGGCTGCCTATCGCCCTCATCGCCCATCAGGATGTAGTCCCAGTGGGGGAGGAAAGCCAGTGGGAACATGGGCCGTTCTCCGGCGACATTGACGACACCTACATTTGGGGCCGGGGCACCCTGGACACCAAGTGCCAAATTTCCGCCCAGATGGAGGCGGTGGAACATCTGTTGGCCGAGGGTTACACCCCGCCCTGCGACGTCTATCTCTGTTATGGCCACAACGAAGAGGTGATGGGTGCGGGCATCTCCGGAGCCAAGGAGATAGTCAAACTGCTGGAGTCTAGGGGCGTGCGGCTGGGCTGCGTCATCGACGAGGGCGGTGCTGTGGTCAACGGGACCATGTTCGGCATTCCCCAGAACATTGCCACTGTGGGTTTGGCGGAAAAAGGCCACGCGGATTTTGAACTCTCGGTCACCGATGCGGGAGGCCACTCCAGCGCCCCAGGCAAGGGGACTGCTTTGGGCAAAATCTGCCGGGCGGGCGCGGCCATTGAGGCCAATCCCTTCCCCCAGCGGCTGATTGACGTAGTGGCTGGAACCGTTGCGGCCATCGGCCCGGCGATGGGGCCCCAAGTAGCGGCAATGGCAGCCGACCCTAAGACCTATGCGGGGCAGATTTTGGCCGTGTTGGATCAGGCGCCCACCACAGCGGCCATGACCCGGACCACCATGGCGCTGACTATGGCCTCGGGCAGCGCCCAGTCCAACATCCTGCCGGAGCGGGCCACCTTGACGGTGAACTGCCGCCTGCT
>ERZ791611.2162-NODE-2162-length-10185-cov-8.356762_pt1 | contig 10185 bp, 8 predicted proteins | sample MGYA00510275_ERZ791611 | MGnify/ENA primary metagenome ERZ791611 (study PRJEB30046, sample SAMN00791912) | human gut metagenome | study: EMG produced TPA metagenomics assembly of the A metagenome-wide association study of gut microbiota in type 2... | reverse complement strand
AATAACTGTACATTGTACATCGTCAAAATTGTACATTCTTATATTGACATTTACACTCATAGCTTATTTTGTAAATATTTTGTATTGCATAATACCCATTACTAGGATGGTAACTTTCGTACTTTGCACTTACCGGAGCCATTGCAATTAAAAACAACGCCAAAATAGATAATACCCTTTTCATTTTTAACCCTCCTACAACAACACTAAAATTTTATTATTAGTATACAATAAGGATATTACAATTTCAATTCATGAATTTCATCATTTTTTCTAATCTTCCATCTTAATTCCCAATACTCCTTACACTAGAAAAAGGCTTTATTCTATGCCATAATATATTTACTAATAAATATATACGTTTTAAGAAAAGGAGCTAATTATGAGTATTACCCTTGCCATCCAAGGGACAGCATTCCATGCCACAGCACCTACGGAATTTACTGTTCTCCGCGATTACTTATTTTTAATCGACGATCAAGGCCAACTAGACTCGGTGTTGGCACCTTCTGACGAGACTTATCAACGAGCATTAGCCGAGCATAAGGATAAGCCGTATTTTCTCAAATTAAAACCTTCTCAATGTTTGCTTCCTGGTTTCGTGGACACGCATATCCACGCGCCGCAGTGGCCGCAAGCCGGCAAGGCATTGCACGTAGATTTGCCAACTTGGCTATCTACATACACGTTCCCCTTAGAAACATCATTTAAAAATTCACGCTTTGCGAAAACCGTTTATACGGACCTAATCAAAACATTATTGGCCAACGGCACTACTACTGGCCTGTATTTTGGTTCTGTTCACAACGAGCCTAACAAAATACTAGCCAACGCGGCTGCGCACAACGGTCAACGTGCTTTCATCGGCAAAGTCGTTATGGACGATCCGTCACAATGTCCGGATTTCTATCGTGATCCGAACACCGAAGCTGCGTTAGAAGCTACGGAAGAATTCTTGCAATTTGCTGCCGAGTTAAATAAAAAGACGCCACAGACCATCAGCGGTGTAGTTACACCTCGGTTCATTCCTACCTGCACCGATGAAGTGCTCTATGGTCTAGGCAAACTAGCCAAACAATACAATGTCCCAGTCCAATCACATGTATCCGAAGGTGACTGGCAGCACAACTACGTACTACAACGAACCGGAAAACGAGATACCAAAGCCCATTTAGATTTTGGTCTCTTAACGGATCGAACCGTCCTAGCTCATGGTGTATTCCTCAATGACGAAGATGCCGAAATGCTTAAAGCAACGGGAGCTTCCGTAGCGCATTCACCGATTTCTAATGTACTCTTTGCAAACGCAGTAGCTCCGATTCGCCATATGTTAGAACACGGCGTTTCTATCGGACTTGCTACCGATATTTCTGGCGGCTATTCACCATCCATGTTTGACGCTATGAGACAAGCTATTCTCTCCTCGCGTTCTTTAGAAGATGGCATCAATCCAGCACTGCCTACGGAACAACGTGGTGTGCCGAACTCGCGCATTGATTTCAGACACGCATTCTACATGGCAACAGCAGGCGGTGCCATGGCACTAAAGCTCAACTGTGGTCATTTCACAAAAGGAAGCGATTTTGACGCATTCATCTTTGACAATGACGCGCCACACAGCAACCTGCGCCGTTACGATTTCGATACCGATGAGGACTGGCTCCAAAAAATCGTATTCATGGGCCAACGACAAAACATCGTCCGCCTTTGGGTACAGGGTCGTATGCTCATCGAAAACGCATAACTACTTACATTTTACCAGGAGGTTACTATGTCAAATACATCACAAACACCAACAGCCGAACAGCAAGAAAGTCATTTACTCGTCACGCCCGATGAGTCCCTTTCCTTCGGCAAATCCATCTTCCTCGGCCTGCAACACTTGCTCGCCATGGACATTTACATTGTGCCGTTCATCATTGCCGGCGTCCTCGCTTTATCTGTAACTGATTCGGCATTTCTCATCCAAGCTACCTTCATTGCCGCTGGTATTGGCACGTTGATTCAGTCTCGTTTCCTTATGAAATTACCAGTCGCCCAGGGTCCGTCGTATGTGCCTATCGCAGCTATCATTGGCATTACCATGGCCGGCGGCGGTGGTTTAGCCGGTCTTGGCACCGCCTTCGGTTCCATCCTGATTGGTAGTATTATTATCACTATCTTAGGCTTCACCGGTATTTTGCGCCGCGCCATTAACTACTTCGTGCCACCATTGGTTGGCGGCACCATCATCTTCGTTGTTGGTCTGTCCTTGATGCCAATTGGCCTTTCGGAAAACATCTACGCCGTTCACGGTGCTGGCACCATTGGTCAGAACATCATCTTAGCAAGTGTGTCCGGTATCGCTTTAATTCTCTGCGTTGTGTTTGGTATTCACTTCAGCAAAAAAGGCAACTGGCTCCGCATCGGTTCCGTTGTTATTGCCCTCGTCATTGGCTGTATCGTAGCTTCTTTCATGGGCCGCTTCTCCTTGGACGCAGTCTATGCCGCTCCGTGGTTCACCGTACCGCGCGTAGCCTTCTTATCCTTCCCAGTTTCCTTTGATGTATCGGCCATTTTAACGATGCTTTTAATTTACTTAGTTCTCCTTGCTGAAACGACAGGCACCTGGTTCGCTGTAAGTTCGGTTATCAATCAGCCACTTACCAAAGAACAGCTCGATAAAGGTATCATCGGCGAAGGTATTGGTTGCTTCATCGGCGGCTTGCTCGGTGGTACACCGGCAACAGGCTACTCTACCAACGCTGGTCTTATCGCTGTAACGGGTATCGGCAGTCGCCATGCCTTCTATGGTTGCGCGGCTTGGATGATTCTCTTCGGCTTATCCAACAAATTGGCGACCTTAATTGCTTCTATCCCGTCCCCGGTTATCGGTGGCGTATTCGTTATCGTATGCTCCATCATTGCATTAAGCGGCCTCCGCATCATTCGTCACATTCCGTTAACCGAACGTAACATGTTCATCATCGGGGTGCCTGTAGTGACCACCTTAGCCCTCTTCTTATTACCGAAAGACTTCGTAAAAACCTTGCCGATTTTCTTGCAATACTTATTGGACTCATCAATCGCAACCGCTGCGATTGTATCCATCATCTTAAATAAACTACTTCCCAAGGAATTTAATCCTTACGATAAGCAAGCATAGATCAATGGTCGCTCATACACCTCCAATTTCATAACTCGTTCTACGATTGCTTCAGATAATAAATAAGGAGTTGTAACGAAATAAGGGGTTTCCCTTGTTTTGTTACAACTCCTATTTTCACCGAAAAAACAAATTTATGAGAAAACTCAGAATAAATTGCCCTTGTCATCGAATGCAAAGTCTTGCAAAGTGCCAATAATCTTCATATTCGGATGTTGCTTAACTTCCTCTACTAATGCTTCTGAAACTTCAATTTCTTCTATTTCTTTCGTATTCTTAATGCGGATAATTTTTAATGCATTAGGATCAGCTCCAACAGAAGTTTTAGCCGCAACCTGTATTGCTAATTTATCTGTTTGTACCCAAAACGGCCACTTAACCATTTCAAGCACATTCGATGTTAAAGCATTAGGATATGCCATTTCATTGATAGTTTGGTCAATACACCGTTGCGTTGTTATATCTGCTAAACCAATACCATTAGCATTACCATGAGTTTTTTCTGTTAATCCCAAAACTACAACACGCTTTGCTTTGAAATTACCTAATCTAGGGAATGAACCATCTTTACCACTAGGAACGCCTGTTTCCCTCGGTAGTGTACCTGTAACATTAGGATCCATTCCATCACCGCTAATATCTTTACCTATTTCATCGACAATTAAGACATCCACATTATCAATTAAAATATGTCCCATATTAGCCTTTGCTTCCAATAGCAATTTTGGCTCTTGATCGATAATTTCATCAGGTGTTAATGCTACCAATTTATAAGTTTTATCATAAGCATTTTCAATAGAACCTACACCACAGATAACATTGGCATTTTTCAAAATGACCTTACCAAAAGCAGAGATATTCTTAGACATCTTACCGAAACCATCTACATGCACAGTTTCTGCACCATGCTGTTTTCCCATCCCAATAACAGCCATCTTCATTAATCCACTTTCATAAGGGCCAACAAACTGCGTATGTGCTTTGATACGCCCGACTAAAATAATACCATCGGCTTCTGCAGCATACTTATCAATAAACACAGGTCGTCCATCTTCTACCTGCCCAATTTGCGTTGTCTCCATCGTAGCACGAACAGGACAGCCTAAATACTCTTCAGTAACACCATATCCGGTAACAATTTCTAATTGCCCTTCTGCCGTAGCGCCACCGTGACTTCCCATCGCAGGAAATACAAACGGTTTCACTCCTCGCGCCTTCAATACATCAACTATTGATTTAATAATAATCGCTATATTCGATACGCCGCGACTTCCACAAGTAATCGCCACTGTCATTCCCGGTTTAAATTGAGATAAAATAACGTCCCTATTTAAAAGTTCGGTAATTTTTTCTGGGATTTCTTCTGGCTCTATACACGCTTTATTAAATTGCTGTTCAACCTTAACCATTTTAGGTAATTCTACGTTACCACATAAATCTCTTACTACTTCATCGGCCATTTTTGACACCACCTTTGTATAAACAACAATGCATTATACTCAACAATCCCTTACAAAGTTGTCCCTGTGTTCTGTAAATCAATTGATATAAAAACGCTATCTTTCGGTTCCCCCAAAGAGTGAACGATAAGATAGCGTTTTATATATCCAAGTTAATTTCTATACTTTTAACTAGCCTAGATCTTCAAGACATAAATCAAATGGTAATTTTCCCTATTTTCTTATAGTCTTGCGATTTAATATATGAATAATAGGATTACATGAAGTCGTCTAGTTCAGACAAATCACGACCAGTCGGGTCTTCCGACACATAAGCGCCGATAAAACTGGATAAAGAGAAGATGATAACCATAATTGCAAACGGAATCCAACTACCAGTCATAGCTGTAACTAATGCTGCTGCAATTACAGGACCAAAACCAGTAGCAATCAAACCTGCAATTTCTTTAGCCAAAGCAACCATGGTAACACGATGACGAGCACCAAACAATTCAGCCATAGCAACATTTTCCAAAGCGAAGAGGCCTTGTACACCAAGATTCAAGCCGATAATCATTGCAATTGTTACAATTACAGGATTTCTTGTTTCGAATAACAACATCATCGGGATTGCATAGATAGCTGTCGCCAAAGATAAGAACATATACATTTTACGGCGACCGATCTTATCCCCGAGCCAACCAACAAGAGGAATCGTTACAAATGCTACCAAGGAAGTAAGAATATAACCTTCTGTAGCCACAGTCTTTTCCATTGCTAAAACCGTAACGATAAAACCTGCTAAGTAAGTCTGTAACAAACCACTGTTACCAGCCTGACCAAAACGTAATGCCAACGCAACCAAGAAGCTCTTTTTGCCTTTTTTAATAGTTTTTACATCAGTAGTATCATTCGCTAATTGCTGTTCACGTTCTTCTTCAAGAAGTTTTTTCTTAGCTGCCATAACCGGACTTTCTTTAACGCACAACCGGATTAAAACAGCGATAATCATAACGACGAAAGATGCATAGAACGGAATTCTCCAGCCCCAAGCAAGCACTTCCTGTTTCGTCATCATTGTCAAAATAATAGTCCAGATTAAGTTAGCTAAAAGTGTGCCCGAAGCAGTACCCAAACAAATCAAACTAGTAATCAAACCACGACGTTTTGTTTCGCAGAATTCAGCTACCATAACACCTGCGCCACTAATTTCAGCACCAGCGCCTAAGCCCTGAACAATACGCAATGCTACCAAACCAATTGGTGCCCAGATACCAACTTCAGCATATGTTGGCAAGAAACCAATTAATGTAGATGCAAACCCCATCAATACAATAGTAGCAAATAACATTGTGCGTCGGCCCATTTTATCCCCTACATGACCAAATACAAACGCACCAACTAAACGAGCAACATAGCCAGCGCCATAAGCGCCCATAGCTAAGATTAACCCCATTGAAGGATCAGAATTCGGAAAGAAAATTTCATTAAAAACAATTGCTGCTGCTAAAGAGTAAAGCTGAAAATCCATAAATTCCATAGCCGTGCCAAGCCAACCGCTGGCCGCTACTTTAACCATTTCTTTTGTTTTAATTTCATACGAATTTGTCTGGCTCATTTATTTCTCCGCCTTTCAGATAGCCACTCAAACATGCTAGGATTCTAGTATTAAGAACAATTTCTTCATACTAGAAATCCCTTTGGCATATTTAAGCGGTTCTAGTAGCTAGTAACGTTAAAAAGTAAGCACAATCTTCAAAACCTTTTCCGGATGTTCATCATTGAATTTAAAAGCTTCAGCTGCATCTGTAAAAGCAAAAGTATGAGTAATGATGCCTTTGGGATCTACCTTATGTTCATTGAACCAGCTAATTACTTCAGGGAAACGATGGTTATTCAAACGAGTACCAATAATTTCCAATTCTTTACTCATAATGTCTAATTGACGAAGCGGGAATTCAACAGCGGAGAACCCTAATACAACTACACGACCTGCACGAGCTGCTAATTTCTGGATACACATTTGAAGTACATTAACATTACCAGTAGCTTCGTAAATCAAATCGTAGCCATCGCCATTAGTGAACTTTTCACTAGCTTCCAATACGTCAACATTTTTGCTATTGATTACAAAATCAGCACCCATGTTTTTAGCAATTTCAAGGCGACTATCCACGATATCCATAATGGCAACTTTAGCGCCTTTCATTTTTGCAACCTGCAATATGATAAGACCAATCGGGCCTGCACCACAGATAAGTACGGTATCATCGCTAGTAAGTCTGCCCTGATGAGCAACCTGAGCACCAATGGAGAAAGGTTCAACAGTAGCAGCAATTTCCCATGGGATTGACTTGTCGATAGGGTTTAGTTGGTCTGGGCTAACCGCTACATACTCTTGATAACCACCATCACGATGAACACCCATTACCTGGAGGTCTTTACATACATTATGTCGACCAATCTGGCACGAATGGCAATGGCCACAAGAAACAACAGGGTCAACAGCAACATGTTCGCCTACAGCAACATTTTTTACATTACTGCCAACCTTTACAACTTCACCGGCAAATTCATGGCCTACGACACGCGGGTACGTAGCAAATGCATTTTTACCATGATAAATACCTACATCAGAACCACAGATACCAGCAGCTTTTACTTGTACCAATACCTGGTCCGGTGTAATTTCCGGAATTTCACGTTCTACAATACTAATTTTTTCCGGGGTTTCTACTACAACAGCTTTCATGATAATAACCTCCTCATGTTATTTTTATGTGCTTATTATTGTTAACTAAACTCAAAGTGCTAAAACTTACTATTTAGCATTTTTTACAATTGCTTCCCACAAACCATTAAGGTATGTGCAACCTAAAGCGCGGTCATAAAGCCCATAGCCAGGACGACCCGTTTCGCCCCAAATCATGCGTCCATGGTCAGGACGAATGAAACCATCGAACCCATTGTCATGCATAACTTTTAAAATCTTATACATATCCAAAGAACCTAATTCAGATTTATGAGGTGCTTCATAGAAATCATATTCATCATGACCTTCACCTTCCATAAATTTGATATTACGAACATGAGCAAAATGGATGCGGCCGCGACCACAGAATTCAGCTAAAATGTCATATACATTGTTGTGCGGATCTTCAGAAATACTGCCGGTGCAAAGAGTAATGCCGTTTGCCGGGGTATCGACTGCATCGCAGAGCCAACGAAGGTCTTCAGCGTTTTTGATAATACGCGGTAAACCGAAAATGGAGTACGGAGGATCATCCGGGTGAATAGCCATCTTAACTCCTACTTCTTCACAAGTAGGAATGATTGCTTTCAAGAAGTAAATCAAGTTTTCACGTAATTTAGCTTCATCAACATCTTTGTAATCAACTAAGAGTTTCTTTACTTGAGCTAAACGTTCAGGTTCCCAACCAGGCAATGCAAAATCATTGCTAGAGGATTCTACACGACGAATGATTTCTTCCGGATCTTCCGGGATATCACGACCAACAAATGCCAAGGTATGAGAGCCATCCGGCAATTCATAGTCTAAGTCGGATTTTACCCAGTCAAATACAGGCATGAAGTTATAGCAAATAACTTCTACACCATATTTTGCTAAGTTACGAATTGTCGTTTTGTAGTTTTCAATATATTTGTCGCGGCTCGGCAAACCAATTTTAATATCGTCATGAATGTTAACACTTTCGATAACTTTTAAGGTTAAGCCAGCAGCTTCAATTTCATCATGCAAGGCTTTAATTCGATCTTCCGGCCAAACTTCACCAACCGGGATATCCATTAAAGTGCCAACAATCCCTGTAACAGCTGGAATTTGACGAATCTGCTGCAAAGTAATTTTCTCTTCTTTGGATCCGTACCAACGAAATGTCATTTCCATAAAAGTATGCCTCCTAAGCTTTATATTTTTACTACTACTCTATACGTACTTGTGAATTGTGCTTCGTACAGCACCAGGACCAACAAGCAACTCTGCTAAATAAGCTTCAACTTTTTCGCCTAAACCAACTTCATAAAGGTTGCTACCAAAGATTGTGTCATTCGACAAGATCGGTTGTACCGCACTGTGAATAGTTGCTGCATCAGTAACGCCTAAGGATAATGTTGCCAACTGTTCAGTTAGCATCGGCAACAACGGATCAGGACTAATTGTAAAATCAGCACCATTATCATCTTTGCCTAACAAGTAACGCATCCATACTGCAATTACCAACGGAATAAATTTCAATGTTTTCGGGTCTTTATCTGCCGCTGCTACACAAGAGCGAATTGTTTCACCAAAACGAATTGGAACTTTTTGAGATGTATCGCAAGCAATACGTTGCGGTGCATCAGGAATATTCGGATTTGGTAATCGTTTTTCCAACAATTCATCGATGAAAGTTTGCGGACTTAAGATTCCCGGATTCTCAACTACTGGCAAACCTTCGCCATAGCCAATATGCTTAATAAGAGCCACTAAATCAGGGTCTTTCATTTCAGCGCTAATGCGTGTGTAACCAAGCAAGCAACCACTTACAGCCAATGCCGTGTGTAACGGATTCAAGCAAGTCGTTACTTTCATGCGGTCTGCGCGGTCTACCGTTTCACGATCAGTAAGGATTACACCGCCAGCCGCCAAATCCGGACGACCATTAGGGAAGCTATCTTCAATTACCAAGTAGCTAACGGTTTCAGTATTTGCAAACGGAGCAATATTTGTACCTTTAGCCGTATGAATAATATCCACATCAGTAAAACCGTCTTTTTCAAGAAGTGCCTTTACTTCTTCCGATGGATTCGGTGTAATACGGTCAATCATCGACCACGGAAACGCTACTTGATGTTCGTCACTTACATAAGCAATGAATTCATCACTTACATGACCGGCTTTATGCCAAGCTTCTGCCATATCAAGAATTTGTTCACGGAAACGTTTACCATTCTGACTGAAATTATCTGTCGATACCATAGCAATCGGCGTTGCACCAGCCAAGAAACGGCGAAGTAACAAATAAGTCATAATACCGATTGTATGAACAGCATCTTCCGGTTTACCATTACGGTCATGTTCAGCTACCGGTAAATACGTTCCATCCGGTCGTTTCAGCGCATAACCTTTTTCAGTAATTGTCACTGTGATAAACTGCAATGCTTTATTTTCAAAGAATTTAACAACTTCACCAAATCGTTTATCGGAAGGAACTGCGTAAAAACTATCAGCAGTTACTGCAATTAAGCGTTTATCTAATGTACCATCAGCATGCATAACTACTTGAATAAAATTATTATCATAAGCTTGATATGCATCAGCGATTACACCATCGTCATAGGTTTCGCAAACAACGACACCTGCATCCAGTTTGTTTTCATTGGCAATCTTTTGCGCAATTTCAGCATGAAAACCTCGGTATAAGTTACCACCACCAAAGTGAATCCAATGCGGGGCTACTTTCCCTGCTTCTTTTATTGCTTTTACATCAAAAGCTGGCAATTCAATGCCTGCTGCTTGTAAAGCATCTTTTTCTTCTGTCCAGGTATGTACTTGCATAATAGTTACCTCCATAACTGACATACTAGTTATTCTTCGATTAT
>ERZ791611.2147-NODE-2147-length-10236-cov-2.652392_pt1 | contig 10236 bp, 8 predicted proteins | sample MGYA00510275_ERZ791611 | MGnify/ENA primary metagenome ERZ791611 (study PRJEB30046, sample SAMN00791912) | human gut metagenome | study: EMG produced TPA metagenomics assembly of the A metagenome-wide association study of gut microbiota in type 2... | reverse complement strand
TACCTGCCCAGCGACCTGAACATCTCCGCCCTGCTGGAGGACATCCCCGCCAGCCTGGACGCCGCCCAATCCTGACCTATTTTAAAAACTTCAATAGAAAGCGTGGGTAACAACTTATGTTCAGCTTCAAAAACGACTACAGCGAAACCGCCCATCCCCGCATCCTGAAGATGCTGGCAGACACCAGCCTTATCCAGACCGATGGCTACAGCCAGGACCCCTATACCGCTGAGGCCATCGCCCTCATCCGCAAAAAGCTGGAGGATGAAACGGTGGACATCCACATCATCCCCGGCGGCACCCAGACCAACGTCATCGCCATCTCCGCGTTTCTGCGGGCTCACGAGGCGGTGATCAGCGTGGAAAGCGGCCACATCAACTGCCACGAGACCGGCTCCATCGAGGCCACCGGCCACAAGGTCCTCACCGCCCCCGCAGCGGATGGCAAACTGACGGTGGACCTGATCCGCCAGGTGTATGAGGCCAATCAAGAAGAACACACACCCCGCCCCCGGCTGGTCTACATCTCCAACTCCACCGAGTTGGGCACCATCTACACCAAAGGCGAGCTCTCTGCCATCTATGATTACTGCAAGGCCCACGGCATGTACCTCTTTATGGACGGCGCCCGCATCGGTTCCGCCCTCTGCTGCAAGGGGAACGACCTCACCTTCCCCGACCTACCCCGTCTGTGCGACGCCTTCTACATCGGCGGTACCAAAAACGGCGCCATGATCGGCGAGGCCCTGGTCCTCTGCAACGACGAGCTGAAGAAGGACTTCCGGTGGCACATCAAGCAAAAGGGGGCTATGCTGGCCAAGGGCAAAGTGCTGGGCATCCAGTTCGGCTGCCTCTTCCAGGATGACTTGTACCTGGAGCTGGCCAGCCACGCCAACGCCATGGCCGACATCCTGCGGGAGGGCATCGCCCAGGCAGGCTACCCCTTCCTGGTGGATTCTCCCTCCAACCAGCTGTTCCCCATCTTCCCTGACGACCTGCTCCAGGAACTGGAAAAGGATTATGGGGTGACCGTTTGGGGCAAGGTGGACGACACCCACACCGCCGTGCGGCTGGTGACCTCCTGGGCCACCCCCGAAGAGCGCTGCCATGAGTTTGTCACCACCCTGCGCTCCCTGACAAATTAAGCCATTCCAATAAAAGCGCCCCCTCTTCGGATACAAACTCCGGGAGGGGGCGCTTTTTGCAAGAAAAAAGAGGAGGCCAAAGCCTCCTCTTTGTATGATGACAGAAAGGGTTAGATGGTGGTGATGTCCACCAGCTGGACGTCCTCCATGCCCCGGTGCTGGCTCAGGCAATTGGCCAGGGCGTTGGCGGTATCCAAGGAGGTCAGGCAGGGGATGGAGCGCTCCACTGCTTTGCGGCGCATCTGGACGGCGTGCTCCATGGGTTTGCGGCCCTTAGAGGAGGTGGAGATCACATAGTCGATCTTATCCTCTTCAAAGAGATCCAGGATGTTGGGGGTGCCCTCCTCCAGCTTGCGGACGGTGTTGGCCGCCACCATGTTGGAATTGAGGGTCAACGCAGTGCCGCTGGTGGCGTAAATGGTGAAGCCCAGTGCCTCAAACTTCTCGGCGATGGGGATGATCTCCTGCTTGTCGGAATCCCGGACAGTGATGAGCACCCCGCCTTTTTTCTCACCGGTCATCTTGTAACCGGCGGCGCTGAGACCCTTGAGCAGCGCTTCCTCAAAGGTGCGGCCGATGCCCAGCACCTCGCCGGTGGATTTCATCTCCGGCCCCAGGTGGACATCCACATCGTGGAGCTTCTCAAAGCTGAACACCGGGACTTTGACCGCCACATAATCGGCATGGGGATACAAGCCAGTGCCGTAGCCCAGATCGGCCAACTTGGCGCCCAGCATGATCTTGGTGGCCAAATCCACCATGGGGACTCCAGTCACCTTGCTGATATAGGGCACGGTGCGGGAGGAGCGGGGGTTGACCTCGATGACATAAACCTCCCCTTTGTAGACAACATACTGGATGTTGACCAGGCCGATGACATTCAGCTCCCGGGCCAGCTTGCCGGTGTAGTTGATGATGGTGGCCCGGATCTTCTGGGAGAGGTTCTGGGTCGGATAGATGGAGATGGAGTCGCCGGAGTGGACGCCCGCCCGCTCGATGTGCTCCATGATGCCGGGGATTAGGTAGTCGTGGCCGTCGCAGATGGCGTCCACCTCCACCTCAGTGCCCATCATGTACTTATCGATGAGCACGGGGTTTTCCAGCCCGCCGGAGGTGATGATCTCCATGTACTCCACCACATCCTGCTCCGAATGGGCGATGATCATGTTCTGGCCGCCCAACACGTAGGAGGGGCGCAGCAGGACGGGGTATTCCAAATCCTCGGCGGCTTTGACCGCTTCCTCGGTGGTGAAGACGGTGTGGCCGGCGGGGCGGGGGATGCCGCATTTCTCCAACAGCTCGTCAAACCGCTCCCGATCCTCGGCGGCGTCGATGCTGTCGGCGCTGGTGCCCAGAATGTTGACGCCCTTCTCCTGCAGGTGTTTGGTCAGTTTGATGGCGGTTTGGCCGCCGAACTGGACCACGCAGCCCCAAGGCTTCTCCACCTCCAGGATGCTGTCCACATCCTCGGGGGTCAAGGGGTCAAAGTACAGCCGGTCGGAGGTGTCGAAGTCGGTGGAGACAGTCTCCGGGTTGTTGTTGACGATAATGGCCTCGCAGCCTTCCTCTTTCAGCGCCCAGACGCAGTGAACCGAACAGTAGTCGAATTCAATGCCCTGGCCGATGCGGATGGGGCCGGCGCCGAATACCAGAATCTTCTTTTTGCCTGAGTGGTTCTCTTCCACAAACTGGGCGGCTTCGTTCTCCTCATCGTAGGTGGAGTAGAAGTAAGGGGTTTTGGCCGCAAACTCGGCGGCGCAGGTGTCTACCATCTTGAAGCTGGCAGAGCGGTGGAAGTCCTTACAACTCTGGCCGGAGAGCTTTTCGATGGTGGAATCCAGGAATCCGTTCTTTTTGGCGGCCAGGTATTTCTCCTGAGTCAGTTCCCCTTCCGAGAGGCCCTTCTCCATCTGGGCCAGCTTTTGCAGCTTGGAGAGGAACCACTTGTCAATCATGGTGATGCGGTGGATCTCATCTAGGGAGATGCCCCGCTTGATGGCCTCGTACACCACAAAAATCCGCTCGTCGTCGCAGTTGTGGAGCAGCCCATGGATTTCCTCATCGGTGTGGGGAGCCAGCTTGGGCATGGAGAGGGTGTCCAGCTTCAGCTCAATGGAGCGGACCGCCTTCATCATGGCCTGCTCGAAATTGACGCCGATGGACATCACCTCGCCGGTGGCCTTCATCTGGGTGCCCAGGGTGCGCTTGCCGTAGACAAATTTATCAAAGGGCCATTTGGGGAATTTGACCACCAAATAGTCGATAGCGGGTTCAAAGCAGGCGTAGGTGGTGCCGGTCACCGCATTGAGAATCTCGTCCAAGGTGTAGCCGATGGCAATTTTGGTGGCAACCTTGGCGATGGGATAGCCAGTGGCTTTGGAAGCCAGAGCAGAGGAACGGGAAACCCGGGGGTTTACCTCGATGACCGCATACTCAAAGGAGGTGGGGTGCAGGGCAAACTGGCAGTTGCATCCGCCTTCCACCCCCAGGGCCCCCACAATGTTGAGGGCGGCGGAGCGGAGCATCTGAAACTCTTTGTCCGAGAGGGTCACCGCCGGGGCCACAACGATGGAATCACCGGTGTGGACGCCCACCGGGTCCACATTCTCCATGGAGCAGACGGTGATGCTGTTGCCCTTGCGATCCCGGATGACCTCAAACTCGATCTCCTTCCAGCCGGAGATGCACTTCTCCACCAAAATCTGGGTGATGGGGGAAAGCCGCAGGCCGTTCTCGGCGATCTCGTGGAACTCCTCCATGGTGTTGGCGATGCCGCCGCCGGTGCCGCCCATGGTGAATGCAGGCCGGATGATGACCGGCAGGCCGATCTCCCCAACGAAGTCGATGCCGTCTTGGAGGTTTTCCACCACTTTGGAGGGGATGCAGGGCTGGCCGATCTCCTCCATGGTGTCTTTGAACATCTGGCGGTCCTCCGCCTTGTCGATGGTCTCCCGGTTGGCGCCCAGCAGCTTGACGTTGTGGGAGGCCAGGAAGCCCTCCTTATCCAGCTGCATGGAGAGGGTCAGACCGGTCTGTCCGCCCAGGGTGGAAAGGAGGCTGTCCGGCTTTTCGATCTCGATGACCCGCTTGACGGTGTCGATGGTCAAGGGCTCGATGTAGATGTGGTCGGCCATGGCTTTATCGGTCATGATGGTGGCGGGGTTAGAGTTGATAAGCACAACCTCCAGCCCTTCTTCTTTCAGGGCTCGGCAAGCCTGGGTGCCCGCGTAGTCAAACTCCGCGGCCTGGCCGATGACGATGGGGCCGGAGCCGATCACCAGGACTTTTTTGATATCGCTTCTTAACGGCATACAGCATCCTCCTTTGTCTTTTCAATCAACTCCACAAATTCCCGGAACAGACCATCGGTATCCCGGGGCCCAGAGCAGACCGCCGGATGGAACTGGACGGTAACGCAAGGGAACACAGTGTACCGCACGCCCTCGCAGGTCTGGTCGTTGGCATTGACGTGGCTGATTCGGCCCATCTCCTGGGGAATAGAGGTCACGGTGTAGCCGTGGTTCTGGCTGGTGATAAAGGTAGTTCCAAAATCCAGGTCGGTGACCGGCTGGTTGCCGCCCCGATGGCCATGTTTCATTTTTGCAGTCTCTCCGCCCATGGCAAGAGCCATCATCTGGTGGCCCAGGCCGGCTCCCAAAATCGGGAGGCCGGTTTTGGCCAGCTCTTTTAAATTGGCGATAATCGCCTGGTTGTCCGCCGGGTCCCCAGGGCCATTGGAGAGCATGATGCCGTCCACATGGAGTTCTTTGATCTCCTGGGCATTGGTCAGTGGGGGCACCACAACAACGCTGCAGCCCAGACGGTTCAGCCAGCGGCGGATGCTGTATTGGTAGCCAAAATCATACAGGGCGATGGTGTATTTGGAACCTTCCACTGGGAAAGGCTGGCTTTCCTTGCAGGAGGTCTCCTCCACAGCGCTGGCGACCCGGTAATCGGCGATCTCCTGGAGCAGCTGGGTTTTGTCCTCAGGCAGTTCGGTGGTGATACAGCCGTTCATGACGCCGTTTTCCCGCAGGATGCGGGTCAGGGCGCGGGTGTCGATGCCGTAAAGACCGATGACCCCCTGCTCCTTCAAAAACTGGTCCAAATCCTCGGTCATGCGGAAGTTGGAGGGTGCGTCGCACCACTCCCGGACAATATAGCCTTTGGCATAAGAGCGGGAGGACTCAAAGTCTTCCCCGTTGATACCGTAGTTGCCCACCAAAGGGAAGGTCTGGGTGATGATCTGGCCGCAGTAGCTGGGGTCGGTGAGGGTCTCCTGGAAGCCCACCACGCCGGTGGTAAACACCACTTCGCCGATGGTTTTGCCCTGGGCACCGAAGGAGTAGCCTTCGAACACCTTGCCGTTGGCCAGGAGGAGATAGGCTTTTTTCGCTTGTTCCATAGTATGTTCCTCCTACTTGCTTACAGTGTGATTTTGGGGATGTACTGGGTGATGTCATCCCGCATGCGGATGGCTTCGTTCCGGGCGGCGGCCGCGTACTCCTCACCGGGGACGTTCTGCTTCTTCCATGCGGTCAGGATGGCGCGGGAGGAGTTGACAATGGCCCCCAGGCCTTTCTCATCAAAGGCTCCAGCCACATCGGCCGCAGTTCCGCCCTGGGCGCCGTACCCAGGCACCAGGAAGAAGGTGTGGGGGGCTTTTTTCCGCAGCTCTGCCAGCTGGGCGGGATAGGTGGCCCCCACCACAGCGCCCACTGCCGAGTAGCCGTATTGGCCCATGGACTCAGCACCCCAGGCCTCGCACATGCCGGCCATGATGCTGTATACCGCCTCGCCGTCGATCTCCCGGTCCTGGAGCTCCCCAGAGGAGGGGTTGGATGTTTTCACCAGGGCAAAGATGCCCTTGTCCTTGGCATTGCAAATGCCTAAAAGGGGTTTGATGCCGTCGGTGCCCAGGTAACCGTTGACGGTCAGGGCATCGCCGCCAAAGGGCTCTGCCACCGCGCCGTTGATGGAGATCTCCCCCAGATGGGCTACGGCATAGGCCTCCATGGTGGAGCCGATGTCGTTGCGCTTGCCGTCGGTGATGACGAACATCCCCCGGCTCTTGGCGTACTGGATGGTCTCATAGAGGGCGCGCATCCCCTCATAGCCCAACATTTCGTAGTAGGCGCACTGAGGCTTCACCGCGGGGATGATGTCGCACACCGCGTCGATGATGCCTTTGTTGAAGGTGAGGAAGGCTTCAGCGGCCCCTCTGAGGGTGTTGCCATGCTCTTGGAAAGCCGCTTCCTTGATGTGTTCGGGGATGTAATCCAGCTTGGGGTCCAGGCCCACTACGGTGGGGTTTCCGGTTTCCACAATGCGCGCAATCAAACGATCAAATGACATATCTCATATCCTCCGTCTCTTAACCTCTATGTGTGATCCTGCCGCCAAGCAGGGTGAATTTGACCTTTCCGGTGAAAGTTGTCCCCAAAAACGGGGTATTGCGGGATTTGGAGCGGATATCCGCCTCAGTGAAGGTCCACTCCTCCTGGGGATCGATGAGGGTGATGTCCGCCCACTCCCCGATAGCCAAGGTGCCGCCGGGAACCCCCAGGAGCTCGGCCGGATTTGTGGACATCAGCCGGATAAGCTGCATCAGGGAGAGCACCCCGGTTTTTACTAGAGAGGTGTAACTGGCGGCAAAGCTGGTCTCCAGCCCGATGATTCCGTTGGGAGCGGTCTCAAAGTTTGCCTTTTCCTCGGCGGCGTGGGGGGCGTGGTCGGTGATGATGGCATCGATGGTGCCATCCCGAAGTCCCTCGATCACAGCCAGCCGGTCCTCCTCCTCCCGCAGGGGGGGATTCATCCGCCAGTTGGCATCCCGGTTTAACAGCGCTTCGTGGGTCAGCAGGGTGTAGTGGGGAGCGGTCTCACAGGTGACCTGCACCCCCCGGGCCTTGGCGTCCCGGATGAGGGCCACCGACCCTTTGGTGGACACATGGGCGATGTGGATGGGGCAGCCGATGGAGTCCGCCAAAGCGATCTCCCGGGCGGTGATACTGTCCTCGCTGGCCCGGTCCATGCCGGGGACTCCCAACTTATCGCTGACCCAGCCCTTGTGGATGATCCCCTTGCCGATGATGTCCATATCCTCGCAGTGGCTGATGGGCAGAAGGCCATATCCCTTGCCGGCCCGGATGCCCTCCAACATGAGTTTTGCGTTTTTCACCGGGTGCCCGTCGTCGCTGATGCCCACGGCCCCCGCCTCTTTGAGGGCGGCGAAGTCGCACAGCTCCCCGCCGGACTGTCCTCTGGTGATGTCGGCGATGGGGTAGACCCGGGCGTCGGCGCCCTCTGCCTTGTCCAGGATGTAGCGGATCACCTCGGGGCTGTCCACCGAGGGCTTGGTGTTGGGCATGGCCGCCACGGCGGTAAACCCGCCCGCAGCCGCAGCCCGGCAGCCGGAGAGGATGTCCTCCTTATAGGTGAAGCCGGGGTCCCGCAGGTGGACGTGCATGTCGATGAGGCCGGGGGCAGCCACCAATCCGGCGGCTTCGATGACCTCGTCCGCCTTTTTGTCCAGCTTCGGGGCAACAGCGGCAATTTTGCCGTCCTCCACCAAGATATCCCCCACCATATCCATGGCTTTTGAGGGGTCTAAAATCCGCGCTTGTCTGATGAGCAGTGTTTTCATCCATCCACCTCTTCACTGGGGGCACAGATGGTAACCGCATCCACGCCGTCCCGTTCTATAGTTTTTACCTGCACCACCTCATGGGAGGAAGTGGGCACATTTTTGCCGATGTAGTCCGGCCGAAGGGGGAGCTCCCGGTGGCCCCGGTCCACCAACGCGGCCAATTGAATGCTCTGGGGGCGGCCCCGGCTCATCAAGGCGTCGATGGCGGCCCGGACACTGCGGCCGGTGTAGATGACATCGTCCACCAGCACCACCCGCTTGCCCTCAATGGCGAAGGGGATATCCGACCGGTCCTGGGTGGATTTGCTCCCGTCGTCCCGGCAAGGGGTGATATCCAACTTCCCCACCTCCACCGGTTTTCCCTCGATCTCCCCAATTTTCCGGGCAATCCGGTGGGCGATATCCACCCCGCCGTTCATAATGCCCACCAGGCAGAGGTTGTCCACCCCTTTATTGCGCTCCACAATCTCAAAGGAGATGCGGGCAATGGCCCGTCCCATGGCCGACTGATCCAAAATGCGGGCTTTTTCCACCAGCATTCGAGCACCTCTCTTTCTTCATTATTGTATAAAAAAGACCTATCCATCATCGCTGACGGATAGGTCTTATGGTTCCAGCACAGAAGAAAGGGCCCATTCTGCCCTTCCCTGCTTTTCTTCCATTGTTAAGACGCTACCTTGTCAGCCTCACGGGACCAACTTAAAGGTTGCCGGGTATTGTTACAGATTGCAATTTTACCTGCAATTATTATACCGCAAAACCCCCGGAATTGTCCAGCGCAAATGCTGGGAATTCCGAAGGCATTTTCCGGGAAATTTCATGCAAAACCCCCAAAGAGGTTCCAATTGTTAAAGGGCTTCCACCGACTGGAGGAAATTCTCTATATCCGCCTGCCGGTCCGGCGGGAAAGTGCAGACAAAGGAGATGATGTAATCCCCTTGGCGCTGCACCAGATACCACTGGGCCAGCTCCTTTTTCTCCATGACGGTGGTGAGGATTGTCCAATCCCCACCCGCAAAGGAATGGTCTGCCGGCACGTCGATCACATAACCATTTGGGTTGTTTTCTTGGGTTAGGAGCTGCTCCGAAAGCTTTTTGGCGTAATCAAGGGCGGACAGCTCCTCTTCCCCGCTGGCCTTGAGGTTTTCCGCCATCAATTGGACCATGGGCATGCCGGAATCCGTCGTCTCATCGCCGATGACAAAGTCAAAGATGAGGGTTTTTTTGGCGACTTCTTTATCCTGCTCTTCTTTGTTCTCAAACTGGCGGCGATCCAAGCTCATCAGCCGGAGGATTTCCCGCTCGCCTACAATTTTATACCCCTCGGGCAGGGGAAAGGTGAGGCCTAGGTAATCATTTTTATAGGTGGTTTCCTCCCAAACGCCGCGGCGGTAATCCCCTTGAACCTCTGGGACATCACCGCCGGGCTCTGTGGTTTTTTGCTCACAGCCGGTCAGCGCCGCCACCATGACACTGCACAGGGCCAGCAGGAGAAACAGGTTCCGAAAACTTTTGGTCATAGCCCTTTGCCTCCTACAGCGCCTGGATGCTGTTTAAAAACTCAATAGTTTTGTCCCTGCCGTTTTCCCCCTGGAAGGTGCAGACAAAATTGTACACCCAATCCCCTTTTTTGGCCATCAAATACCATTGGTACACGCCTTTTTTGGGGATGGTGGGCATTACCAGGAATTCCTGACCCGCTACTGTCATGGTGGTGTAATCTTCAATCTCGGTCTTGGGGCTGTGCTCCGCCAGAACCTGTTTGTGCTCATCGGCATAGGTCTGCAGGTCGATCTCCGGCCCGCTGGCCGATTGGACCAGGTTGTCCACCAGCATCCAAACCCCCGGGACCCCCGATTGGTCATATACGTAAAAATCGTAGATGATCTGCCGCATGGCGATGGCCTGCAGCAGCTGGTCATCCTCTTCATACATATCCGGCTTTAAGCCCATTTCCTTGAGTATCTCTTTCTCGGTGTAAACGGTCCAGCCCATGGGGAGTTCAAAAGTGAACCCCAGTTTTTCATTGGTGTAGGTCCTGCCATCCCAGCTGCCCCGGATATAGGATTCCTCTGTCAAAGGCAGCAGATCCTCCGGCGCGATATAGACCGTTTCCTTCTTATTGGAACAGCCGGCCAGCAACAACATCGCCGCCAATCCAAAAGCGAGAACTCTTTGTAGCTTTTTCATCACAATCACCTATTATCTTTCTTGAATTGGAGAGAAACTAGGCTAATTATAACATATCTTTTCCCTCGATACAAGGACGTATCTTGGAGAAAGAGGCAAGTCGTTGGGGATCTCACGCCGCCCCCTTGGGCCTGGCCCCGTTTTCTTCAGGGGGGCCAGCCCTCTCGCCCCCGGTCAACATCCTGTAGGAACGAGGGGCCCTCGTGCCGGCCCCTTGAACCCCCGGCACTTCCTCTTATGCGGATAAAAGGA
>ERZ791611.2135-NODE-2135-length-10283-cov-9.833496_pt1 | contig 10283 bp, 8 predicted proteins | sample MGYA00510275_ERZ791611 | MGnify/ENA primary metagenome ERZ791611 (study PRJEB30046, sample SAMN00791912) | human gut metagenome | study: EMG produced TPA metagenomics assembly of the A metagenome-wide association study of gut microbiota in type 2... | reverse complement strand
TCCGCAATTAAGCGTGTATTTGCTGATAAAGATGCTTGCAATTTTTCCCTGAAACAGGTAAAATAAAACACAGTTGTGAAAAAGAAAAGTCGGTGTGTGCCGGGAAAATCATATTTCCGGTATACACCGATGTTTTGCGTGAACAAATAAATCTGAGCAGCCAGCCGGATTGTTTAAGAGATACAAAAGAAGATGGAGGAAGTGAGAGAGTATGTTTAAAAGTAAAAAATACGCGCATCTTGGAATTGACTGGAAACAGTTTTATCTCAGCGTGATCGCGCTGGTGATCCCGATGGCGCTGCAGAATCTGATCAATGTGGGCGTGACGGCAGCGGACGTTGTGATGCTGGGACGCGTGGGGGAGACCGCGCTCTCCGGCGCGTCGCTGGCCGGGCAGATCCAATATATCATGACCCTGTTTTTATTCGGACTGACGTCCGGCGCGACGGTGCTGACTGCGCAGTATTGGGGGTTCGTGTTCTCGGATCTGGGGACGTACCAGCCGGGCGACGGATGGAACGTTTACAGCGAGATAAAGCGGAAGCTGACGGAGGACTACGGCATACCGGCAAGCGAGGTGCGCTTCATTCAGGAGTGCAAGACCGACAAGGCACGCAAGGGGGTGATAGACGCCATGAACGCCGGAACGGTGCGTGTGTTGTTCGGTTCCACCTCCATGCTCGGAACGGGTGTGAATGCGCAAAAAAGGTGTGTCGCCATCCATCATTTGGATACGCCGTGGCGGCCGTCCGACCTGCAACAGCGTGACGGACGGGGAGTTAGAGCAGGCAACGAGATTGCCAAGCATTTTGCCGGGAACAACGTGGATGTCATCATCTATGCGGTGGAAAAGTCGCTGGACAGCTACAAGTTCAACCTGCTGCACTGCAAGCAGACGTTCATCTCGCAGCTCAAAAGCGGGGCGATGGGCGCGCGTACCATCGACGAGGGGGCTATGGACGAGAAATCGGGCATGAACTTCTCGGAGTACATGGCGTTGCTCTCCGGCAACACCGACCTTTTGGACAAGGCGAAATTAGAGAAGCGTATCGCCTCGCTCGAAGGGGAACGCAAGTCGTTCAACAAGGGTAGGCGCGATTCGGAGTTCAAGTTGGAATCCAAGACGGGAGAACTGCGTAACAACACGGCTTTCATCGAAGCCATGACGGAAGACTGGAACCGTTTTCTTTCCGTTGTGCAGACTGATAAGGAAGGCAGCCGCCTTAATCTTGTCAAAGTGGACGGTGTGGATTCAACCGACGAAAAAGTTATTGGAAGGCGTTTGCAAGAAATCGCCAAGAACGCTGCGACGGGCGGGCAGTACAAGCCTATTGGGGAACTATATGGTTTTCCGATAAAGGTGGTCAGCGAGAGGATGCTCAAAGATGGACTGGAGTTTACCGACAACCGCTTCGTGGTGGAAGGTAACTACAAGTACACCTACAACAACGGGCATCTGGCGATGGCTGACCCGTTAGCCGCCGCACGCAACTTCCTGAACGCATTGGAGAGGATTCCGTCCATCATTGACCAGTATAAGGGAAAGAACGAGGTGCTGGAAAAGGAGGTTCCGCAGTTGCAGGAGATAGCCGGCAAGGTGTGGAAGAAAGAGGACGAACTGAAACAGTTGAAGTCAGAACTTGCCGCACTCGACCGCAAGATACAGTTGGAGCTTGCGCCACCCACGCCGGAAGTCGCCGAAAAAGAAAAGGATGGACAGGAGGTCAAGCCGGATGCGGGAGATGTACGGAACGTGCCACCACAACACACCGAAGATGTTCCGCAGATTCGCAGTCCGGTGAATGAGCGTAGTCCGTCAGGCAATTTCATTGCCGACCATGTCATCATCGGACGACCGGGTTTTCAGATTAAGGATGATAACCGTCCGAAAGGGATAAAAATATAACTTGTTATTGTGGGCAGTAACGTCATTGTTTTCGTTACTGCTCACAATAACAAATAATCCTTATCGCTTTTGGATATTGTGCTGATAGAAGTTGGTACAGACAAATTTAACAAAATAGTACAAAAAGGTAACTACTCAGCTATGTAAATTGTGAAAATACCCGATTTTTATTGAAATATAGCAAATCAACATGTTTGCCACTGTTGATAATCAAGGATTTAGGTGCATTTAGATAGCTGAATAGTTACACAAAAAGCAATGCAAATTTTTTATGCGTTGCACACTGATTTTCTATTTTGCAGAATTGCAGAGACATGTTTTTCTATCATCTTCTTGCACATCTGTTCGTATGGGAATATGTCTGATTCTTAATATTATATATGAAATTATTGCAACAATCAAAGCTAACAGGGCAATTCCTATAAATGACATGTACAAACCGTAGCGTTTTCCTATGAATCCAATTATAACCGGACCAAGAAGGATACCAGAGTACCCAAGGGCATTAATAAAACTAATGATGTTGTGTACTGCCATCCCTTTTATGTGGGCTGCAAAGGACACGAATTGGGGAACCACATTGGCAGCGCCACAACCAACCATCGCAAAACCAACAGCAGAAGCAATAGCATTGTCAATTGATACCACAGTCGTGAAACCGACAGCAATTAGTAATGCACCTCCACAAATGACAGACCTTCGTCCAAATCGATCTACTACCTTGTCACCGCAGAGCCTCATAACAGTCATTGCTATGGCAAAAGCGGTATAGAAAAAACCGGCCACGGACATGTCAATGCCACGCTCTTGACTAACAAAAATTGCAGACCACCCCATCACAGCACCTTCCGATGCATACATGATAAAGCATAATAATCCGACCACTATAACCATAGGTGGGATATAAAACTTCTTATTCATATCCTGTTTCGGACGGTCGTTGCTTTTAAGAGCCTCAGAGGATAGAAGGTCACGGCATCCGGCCATCATCGCGGCCAATACCAATATCATAAATATCACGACCGACCACATAGGAATTATTCCGAATGCAAAAAGAGAACTCATCACACCGGCACCAATGAGTGTACCGAGAGAGTACCCCCCATGAAATCCTGACATCAGATGTTTTCCAGTCTGACTTTCAACAGCAACCCCATTCACATTAGCGGCAACATCAATGGTGATGGTACAACCGCCAAATATCAATAACATGATAGCCGTCAGAGTTAAGTTAGTCAATAGGCTTATTGTCAATAGAGAAAAAGCCATTAAAAATCCAGAGAAATAAACTACTCGTTTTGCGCCAAATCTCACACATAGCCAACTTGATAAAGGGAGTGCTATTATTGAACCCAAACCGGTACAAAGCATCAAAAGCCCTAAAGAGGCCTCGTCCAGACTAAATGCACGCTTAACATAAGGTACAAGAGGTGCCCATGCAGCCTCAAGACAACCTATGACGAGAAAAGCGGTGCGATTTGCGATAATTGGATGTTTACTCATCGTTTAAAGGTATAAGAAAAGCGCACATTTTGAATATGTGTGCGCCTTTGAAAATGATTCGATTGTTTTATTATTCTGCTATATTACCCTTTCTAAAGTCAGCGACAGGTTTATCTGTCAGAGATACTTCGGTGAATAGGCAGGTGTGTTCATTATCCTTAGGACTCTGTGAACTGATGCCTATAAGCATTTTTTCAGGAAAGTCATTCTTATAGAGTCGGGCCATACGCCATATTTTACCATCTTCTGAGAAATAGCTACCAAGGGTTGTGCCATCGGAGGATAATCTCATATAAACGTATGGAGCCGTGATTGCCTGATGGTTATTGTCATCAGAGGTGCCTAATGTGCGAACTGACACCACTCGGTGATCGCCATACTCATCCTGCTCGAAACATAGTTTTTGACAATGTGTGTCGTTTTCATAAGCATATATCACCCCTGCCGAATAAGTTCCGGTTTCAGTGAATTCAGGCTGCACTTTAGCCGTGAAAGTGAAAGGTTTGGTGTTGTCAACCTCTGTGAAGATGACCGCAGAGTTATTGACTACGCTTCCATCCGGGGAACGGAAATAATCAGTTTGAGGACCGGCCACAAATTTGAGCGTGTCGCCAAGAAGTGTGATGCCATTCTCTCCGCCGTTTTTCGACTTTGTAAAACGAATTCCTCCTACATTGATGTCGCATGTGGCGAGTTCAACGTTTTCTGTTGTAGCTTTCTTGTCAGAATTTCCCGCTTTTTTCTCTGGTTCTTTCTGGGTGCATCCAGCCATTGCAAGACTTGCAATGATTGCGATAAATACTAATTTTTTCATTATGATATTGATTTGATTATTATTAAATTGCAATTTCCTTGTGATTTATTTGCGGTTGCAAAGTTAGATAGAACAAAAGATGTGCACAATACTGATTTCTAACCAATTTTCGCATCAATAGCAATAGGAATTAACTATTATTTGTTGAATATCAATCCTCTACGGCCTACTACCAACGAATTATCAGGAACATCTTGGGTTATGGTACATCCATGTGACATGACACAACCATTACCAACACTAAAGCTACCCGCGACAATTATAGTTCCTGTACCAAAAACACAACGATTGCCTATTCTTGCTCCCGGAAACAAAATAAGTTCTCCTCCTATGATATTATTATCTCCGATATAGATGTCATCACCTACTCCTGTGCAATAAATAGAAGCTCCGTGTGTAAGAGAAACGCCTTTACCAAAATGAATTGGCACAGAACTAAAAATACGTTCACATTCATTTTGCAGAACTGTTATGCCTGCTTCCAATTCTAATTTACCAGCAAATTGATTCATCTTTTTCGCTTTTATATGCCCGCAAAATTACGAACCAATAATAACTGGTACAACACTGATTTTTAACCAATCATAAAGCAAGAGGGCTCATTAAATAAGATTCATTCTTAATGCGATTTCTACAGCAGCCGCAGTATTAGCGACTTTTAATGAAGCTAAAATATCCTGACGATGGCGATTAACGGTATAAACGGAAATATTTAGGTTGTCTGCAATCTGTTTACTGGGCACCCCTTTCGCTATTAGTGATAGTATTTCAAGTTGTCGCCGACTAAGGATTTTTCGGTCGCATGCTTCGTACACGTTTCGTCTAACGGTTTCTCCTGTCACGAGATTTACAATAATACTGTCTTGTTTGTTATGAGAACCAAAGTATGGAGAATAAGTGCATAGACCGAGAATGACACTTCCACCGTTGCTACAACTAAAATATCTCGTTGTATGTAATATTTTTATTGTCTCATTACTCCCTGTCCGATAGAAACTGATGATACACGAAGCCGAGAAATTTGTCTTTTCATTTATGGGAAGTTCTTTTATAAAGTTGAAGAAACGAAGTTCGAGTATATGACGTTGAATAAGCTCTTCTTCATTCGCGTGGCTGAAAACGGTATTTTCAAAGGCAGATGTATGGTCAACCATATATTCCGGGAAGTCCATTATAGTTTGACCGAATCTGCCAGAATATATATGACATTCGTTGTTTTGAAAATCTGACACAACTGCTATACCTTCTGTTGCAAGAGCATAACCATTTGCGCACGCTCTTGCTTGAGCAAGCATAAATTCCTTATTTTCAGCATCTTCAAACTGCTGCTCAGTCAGAAGTGATTTTAGTTGATGTTCCTGTTCCATAGTGAATTGGTTAATTTTCACCATTGCGGGATTGCGCCAATAGTCCTAATTTTGCCACAAAATTACGAATAATAAATGATTCAAAGATGAAAAGAACCGTTTTATATGGAGCATTTCTTGTTGGATGCCTCTCTTTAGCTGCATGTCAGCAGCACAAAGAGTCCAAAACAAGTGAACCGGATTTGACCGGTAAAGTGGCTGAAACAAGCCAAATCACAGACTGTGAGATAAAAGTGGGAGATGTCACTTTTACCAAATCCATCAATGGCGCAGATACATGTGTAACCATACTTGCAGACGGAGGATTGGAATTCAACTGTCCCGGAGGACTTGACTTCTTCTGTGATCCTAACGAGGGTAAGCTGTCCAACAATACACTGCCTGTGTTACTGATTCCGACCGATAATACAAAGCCATTCACGCTGACAGCTAAAGTAACCCCTGAGTTTACCTCTGATGGACTTTACAATGCCGCCGATCTTTTTGTGTATGTCAACGATACACTTTGGCAGAAACTTGCCTTTGAGCAGGACGAATATGGCAACCACCGCATCGTAACGGTACGAACACAAGGTACATCGGATGACAATAACCATGATAAGATAGACGCAAAATCAGTCTATATGAAAATATCTTCTGATACTCACACTATCGCCAGCTACTATTCATTAGACAAAAAAGAGTGGCATATGGTGCGTCTGTATCGTAATGAATATCCCGATCAAATATATCTCGGCATCAGCAGCCAGTGTCCGCAACATGGTGGATGCACAAGCATCATCGAAGATATAACTCTTAGTCATGACAACGTAGGAGATTTCCGTATGGGTGAATAAATGTAAAGGATATGAGCAAACGAATTTTGATTTTAACCGGCAGCCCACGACGGGGAGGTAACAGCGACCTTATGGCGGACGCTTTTGCGAAAGGAGCATCCGAAGCGGGCAACAGTGTTGTGCAGTTTAATACTGCGCATAAACATATTCAAGGATGCAGAGCTTGCGATAATTGTTTTAGCAAGGAGAATAAAGCCTGTATTTTTAATGATGATTTCAATGAACTGGCATCTTTGATGGCAGAAAGTGATGTCATCATATTCTGTACCCCTCTTTATTGGTACTCGTTTCCTACCCAGATAAAAGCTGCCATAGACAAGTTTTATTCTTTCATCATAGGTAAAAAAGATGTGCCTATTAAGGAATGTATGCTTCTTTCGTGTGGAGAGTTGGAAGACCCACATGTATTTGACGGTATAGTGCGTTCCTTTGAACTCATTGCGCAAGATAGGGGATGGAAAAACAGAGGCCATTATCTTGTAAATAGTGTCAATGAGAAGGGGGCTATTTCAAATACCGAACATCTACAAAAGATATATGATATCGGAAAGAAATTTTGAATTGTCTATTGAGGATGTTCTATAATCCAATTTGATATAGCATCTTTATTAGACTGAGCTTCAAAGACCATACAGCCCGTAAGCCTATAAAGACCTACGGGCTGTATTATCAATAATCAATGGCAATAACGCATGAATCGACATAACGCTGAAACAAGACACTTCCGTATGCTGACTTCCATAGGCTATCTACTAATAGCTTTGCTGGTAGGCGGCATCATGTACACATGGCTTGGCGAATGGCGAGACATGGAGGGACTGGAAGCCAAAAACCGAGAGATCGATGAATTTCGAAAAGAGGTAAACAATATTCATATTCATTTGATAGAGTTTTCTTTATTAGGTGAAACGATATTGGAATGGGATGATGAAGATTTAGGACTTTACCATGCTCGGCGTATGACAATGGACAGTATGCTTTGTCGGTTCAAAGCTACCTATCCGGCAGAGCGTATCGACAGTGTGCGCCATCTTCTCAAAGATAAGGAACGACAAATGCGTCAAATCGTACAGGTACTTGAACAGCAACAAGCCATCAACGATAAGATAACTCGTCAAATACCCGTAATCGCGCAGAAAAGTGTGCAAGAACAGCCCAAGAAACCTAAACGAAAAGGATTCTTGGGCATCTTCGGTAAAAAAGAGGAAGCGAAACCAACTGCGACTACTACGATGCTCCGTTCCCTTAATCGGAATATGATAGCTGAACAACAGGCACAAAGCCGCCGTTTGTCAGAACACGCCGATAGTCTTGCTGCACGAAATGCGGAACTCAACAGACAACTGCAAGGACTGGTAGTTCAAATAGACGAGAAAGTTCAAGCAGACTTACAGAAACGGGAAGCGGAAATAGCCGCCATGCGTGAAAGGTCTTTTATTCAGATAGGTGGATTGACAGGATTCGTTGTCATGTTATTGATAATCTCTTACATAATTATCCACCGAAATATCACCCGTATCAAACGATACAAACGAGAAACTGCGGATTTAATAGAACAGTTGAAACAGTCTGTTGAACAGAACGAGGCACTGATAGCCTCCCGCAAGAAAGCCGTGCATACCATTACACATGAACTGCGTACACCGCTGACGGCAATAACGGGTTATGCCGGACTGATGCGGAAAGACTGCAATACGGATAAAACCGGGATGTATATCCAAAATATTCAGCAATCCTCCGACCGTATGCGTGAAATGCTTAATACTCTGCTGAGTTTCTTCCGTCTGGACAACGGCAAGGAACAGCCTAATTTCTCCGCATGTAGGATTTCCGCAATTACACATACGCTCGAAACGGAGTTTATGCCAATCGCCATAAATAAAGGACTGACTCTGACAATACATTGCCACAAGGATGCCTTTGTATGTACAGATAAGGAACGCATCCTGCAAATCGGAAATAATCTATTGTCAAACGCCATCAAATTCACGGAGAATGGTAGCGTTTCTCTGACAATGGGATATGATAACGGTATGTTGAAACTTATCGTCAAAGATACGGGTACGGGCATGACCGAAGAGGAACAGCAACGTGTGTTCGGTGCGTTTGAACGTTTGTCAAACGCTGCCGCAAAGGACGGCTTCGGATTAGGTCTTTCCATTGTTCAGCGTATTGTGACAATGCTCGGCGGCATAATCCGGCTGGAGAGCGATAAAGGCAAAGGTAGCCGTTTCACGGTGGAAATCCCCATGCAGACAGCCGAGGAACTGCCGGAACAGATAAATAAAACACAAGTTCACCATAACAGTACATTCCATGAGGTAATTGCCATCGATAATGACGAAGTTTTGCTTCTGATGCTGAAAGAAATGTATGCACAGGAAGGGATACACTGCGACACTTGCAACGATGCGGCAGAACTTATGGAAATGGTAAGGAAAAAGGAATACAGTCTGTTGCTTACGGATCTGAACATGCCGGATATAAACGGCTTTGAGTTATTGGAATTGTTACGTGCTTCCAACGTGGGAAATTCAAGAACCATTCCGGTGGTCGTGACAACCGCTTCGAGCAGTTGCAGCAAGGAGGAACTTATAGAACGTGGATTTGCCGGATGCCTGCTCAAACCGTTCTCCATATCGGAACTGATGGAGATTTCTGACAAGTGCGCCATAAAAGGCAAACAGAATGAAAAGCCGGATTTCACCTCTCTGCTGTCATACGGCAATGAAGCCGTCATGCTGGAGAAATTGATAACGGAAACCGAAAAGGAAATGCAGTCGCTCAGGTATGCGGAACAACGGAAAGACCTTTCGGAACTGGACGCCCTAACACACCACCTGCGCAGCTCTTGGGAGATACTCCGTGCCGACAGACCGTTGAGGGAACTTTATAAACTGACTCATCACAATGGCACACCTGACGACAAAGCAATAGGCAATGCCGTAAGAGCCGTGCTGGATAAGGGTTCGGAGATAATCCGGCTGGCAAAAGAAGAAAGGAAGAAATACAACAATGGATAAGACAAAAATCATCGTGGTGGAGGACAACATCGTGTATTGCGAGTTTGTCTGCAACCTGCTGGTACGTGAGGGATTCCGTACCGTGCAGGCTTTCCACCTCTCGACAGCAAGGAAACTTCTGCAACAAGCCGCTGACGGGGACATAGTGGTTTCCGACCTGCGCTTACCCGATGGTGACGGCATCGACCTGTTGCGTTGGATGCGCAAGGAGGGTATGACGCAGCCGTTCATCATCATGACCGACTATGCCGAAGTGCATACGGCAGTTGAAAGCATGAAACTCGGTTCGCTGGACTACATACCCAAGCAGCTTGTGGAGGACAAACTCGTTCCTCTGCTACGTACCATATTGAAAGAACGGCACACCGGACGAAACCGTATGCCCCTGTTCTCGCGTGACGGCTCGGCGTTCCAAGCCATCATGAAGCGGATAAGGCTGGTAGCCCCCACCGACATGAGCGTGCTGATATTCGGGGAGAACGGCACAGGCAAGGAGCATATTGCCCACCTTCTGCACGACAAGGGCAAGCGGGCAGGAAAGCCGTTTGTGGCTGTGGACTGCGGTTCGCTCACCAAAGAACTTGCGCCGTCGGCTTTCTTCGGACACGTCAGAGGTGCGTTCACGGGTGCGGACAGTGCCAAGAAGGGCTATTTTCACGAGGCGGAAGGCGGCACGCTTTTTTGGACGAGGTGGGCAACCTCGCACCGGAAACCCAGCAGATGCTACTCCGCGCCATACAGGAACGTCGGTTCCGTCCCGTTGGCGACAAGTCTGACCGTAGTTTCAATGTCCGCATTATCGCCGCCACCAACGAGGATCTGGAAAAGGCGGTC
>ERZ791611.2134-NODE-2134-length-10286-cov-4.477470_pt1 | contig 10286 bp, 6 predicted proteins | sample MGYA00510275_ERZ791611 | MGnify/ENA primary metagenome ERZ791611 (study PRJEB30046, sample SAMN00791912) | human gut metagenome | study: EMG produced TPA metagenomics assembly of the A metagenome-wide association study of gut microbiota in type 2... | reverse complement strand
ATATCATGCACTCTTAAAATTTTCAGTACTGGTCTGAATTCACAGGCCCATTATATTTATAAAAATGTACATCTTCATCAAGATAGCTCTTGGCTATAAACTTCTCTGCCGGAATTTGATATGCTGCATTACCATTTTCCTCAAAAAATTTCCCCTCTAACATACATTCCCAAACTTTTTCTAATATAAACTTAGCAATATCTGCATTACAGGAAAAGGCTTTCATAGTAAACTCTAAAACTTTATTTCCTCTATTAGTAAGCGGGATAAATGACTTTATTCGATTAGCGTATTTTGCTTTACCACTCTCTACTTTTATAAGTTGAAAAGCATTATTACCTTTTCTATACTGCAATATTTCCTCAATACGTTTTTCATCAGCAACATGTGACCGGTAAGAAATAGCACAGTTAAATTTAAAATAGTCAAATATCACGTTAAAATAATCTTTAATCTCGCGACCAGAAAGATTTAATTTATGTCCCTTCTTTTGCAAAATTTCAGAAAATAATTCTTCAAACTGTTCATCAGTGAATTTATTTCCCTCATCATCAACAAAATGTAAGGCAAAATATGTTAATCCTAAGCCTTCACAAGAAAAGACACCATCAACTTTTAACAACTCAAATAATACCGCTAACCAAGCCTCAGTGTTACCATCTAATTCGTCAGGCAATAATTCTTCATTATTCATATAACGGTTTATTGCATTAACAAGCCCAAGTACATCTCTCTTTTCCTCTGGTAAATTAGATACAGCTTCCCAAAGTAATCTTTTACGCAACATTTTGTCATGGTTTCGTTGTAAAAACGAACCACCGAAACTCGCTTGTTGTCTACCATCAGAAAACATTAATATCTGTTTACTATCACTCACGTCAAATTCAAAGGCATTATTACTTGAAATACTATAATCCTGACCTTTCTCCTCTAAAGAATTTAAACGTTTACTTACATTGAAAAATCCGCCACCTACTGTAGTCTTTTTGGATTTGTCATTTCCCTTCTTAGGCTCTCCCATAGATTTATAGAGAATTTGCGCAACTATGGCTGTTCCTTCATATTTCCCCAAATGAAGAGTCTTAACAATGCCGCTCGTATTACTTCGACCACAACTTATACATTTAAAAATATTATTTCGTAAATTAGCTTTTTTCGAAAGAACCTTATATACTGTTCTTTCAAACTCATCACCACATTTACATTTCTTTTCATTTATCTTTTGAATATCCGTTATTCTGCCACATTTTGTACAAATAACGTATGGTCTATAATCACTACTCTTACCTAGATTATCTGTATCATCTTCATCATCTTCCCCATAATTCTCCCTTTTATATGGTTCATCCATTAGATAATATTCAACGTCAGAGAAACTTTTATTTCCATAATTATCATAGATATCAATTTCTTCATTTTGAACTAATTTATCAACGCCATCCTCTTCATCATAAACCGTTTTCCCTATTATGTAACTATCATTACAATACCTACAATGCCCGATCTCGAAGGCTTTACGTTTGTTTATTATATTAGTTCGAGTTAACCGCATTTCTTTATTGTCATCCAAAGTCATATAAATTCCTGAAATAGGACGAATAAACGAATGAAATTTTATATCAAATAATCGTTTTTTATTGAGCTCTGCACGATTTATTAAGACAATAAGCACGGTCAAACATTCATCTGAAATATTTATTTTATGAATTTTCGCTAAATCGTTTTTAACCTTCTCATAAAGCATGGGACCATCCATCAGCATTTTATAGATAGATGCAACCCTTTCATCTGCTTTCAAAAGGTTAAAAACTATTCCTGGCACTTTTAATAACTTTAAAAGCTCCATAGGTAAATATTTACTAGCAATGTTTCTAACAATACCAAGATTATCATAGTTACGCAAAATTTCTAGAAAATCAGTTTCATCTACAAAAATATTACCATCAGCCTCAAAAGGAATCCGCTTTGAAAAAACAATATCTTCTTCATTAAACTCAGCCGGTGTTAAATTTCTAGCAAAATTTAATATATCTTGTTCAGATTTATTTTGGCTCCCCAAAGTCGCACTAGTTAACAAAAATTGCGGCGTTTTCTTTGCTAAACCACAAACTCGTCTTAGCAAATACGACAACTCAATTCCTAACGCGCCATGATAAGTATGTGCTTCATCTAAAACCACGAATTGCCAATTATCTAATAATGTAGGAGTCAAAAACACCATATCTTCGGGGCGTATTAATAAATACTCCAACATAGAATAATTGGTAAACAGTAAATCAGGTGGATTATTGCGTATATCTTCACGAGATATTATTTCGTTTTCAGGACAGTCTTTACCATTAGCACTTTTATAATTAGCCAGCGCATCGCTTCTTTTATCTGGTGTCTCAGAAGTATAGAACCCAAAAGTAATCTCCGGTGTATTTTTTAACATATTACGAACACGATCAATTTGGTCATTGATTAATGCATTCATTGGATACAAGAACAATGCTTTTATCCCTTTCTTACGACCATCTTTCTCTATATTTTTCAGTATTGTATTAAGAATAGGATATAAAAAGCATTCCGTTTTACCAGATCCTGTACCCGTCGTAATTATTGCACTATGCCCGGCACAAATTTTCCGCAAGGATTCCTCTTGATGTGCATATAACGGTCGTTCTGGATGTGTTCCTTTTAACTGATTGAAAGATTTACAAACGATACCTTCATCTTGCAACTCATGCAAATTTTTGCCCGATTTAAACGGTAGATTAATCGATAAATAAGGACCTTTGAATAATTCTTCCTTGGCTAAACAGTCTTCAAACTTTTCTTTTAATTTCTCATCAGCCAAATTAAATTCGGATTTAAGATAATCTCTATATTCGTTTTCTATTAGCTTTGATTGATCTATTGGGTTTTTTCTTTTCATTTAAATTCCCCTTTTTATCTGTCATCAATGTATAAGAAAAAATATCAACGGCATTTTTTACACTTAATGAATCATATATGCTTTCATTAACCTTATCTAGTAGCAATCCATCTCCATCTAAGGTAGTAATATTAACTTCGATTTCTCCATTATCTTTAACTTTTTCGAAAAATATTTTCACTGGATTAATTTTCTTAAACTCTTTCATACTGCCTAAAGAACTATTGAAAATTTTCCCTTCATAAGATTCATCTTCACAGCATCGTGTAAATTTGACACCGACATTTCGTATTAAATACTTTTTAGTATTATTTATATCATCCCAATCTTGATAACTCACTTCTTTTATTATCAAAGTCAATCCTGAAAGTTTATTCCAATTCACAACACTATATTTAGAAGAAAAAAGAATTTTTTTAACTTTTGCAAAGCCCTTCCAAATATTTTGAAAAAGCACAAAACTATATATTTTTCCTGATTCAAGCTGAGGTAATTCTATTTTTACTCCACTTTCTACACAACCTAATTCCCAAACTTTCTCATTAGTGGCATTTAAAATTTCTAAAGCCACCTGTCCCCTACCGTAAAATACAGGTGTAAACCAAGCAATATCCTCATTAGAACGGTTAGTAAGTTTGCATTCTGTAGGTCGTACGTCAACAGTCATTAAAATATCAATAGTTTTTACCACATTCCCATAAGTATCATAAAATTTTACTTTTACCATGTCATAAGCTAAATAATTCAAAAGAAATCCTATTTTCAACTTACAACACAAGGACTCTGGGCACTCTTCCAATTCACTTACACCAAACCATTTGCCAGTTTTACTAAACACCCTAGCGGACTTAATCTGTGTTCCCCAGCAAGTCAAAACTGTATCAACGCCTATATCTTCATACCAAATATATTCATAATTATTCCAGATACGCCATGCTGCATCATCTAAACGAAACAAATCAAATTCCCAAGGAATTATATAGTAAAATTTTCTACCTTGCTTATAAATCTCCATCTGACTATGTGAAAATTTAGTTGAGTCAACATTTTCTAATTGAATATTTCCCCAAGAGCTCTTTACGCTTAAATCATATATACCATTGCCTTTAGAAATACACTGCGACTCAAATGAACCATCTACGAATACAAAAAATGTAGCAAGTGTTTTTCCTCCACGTGTATTACCCAATATTAAATTCACACAATTTAAACAATTAGGTGGTATCAATATATCGACTTCATATTTAACGACATTATTCTCAACAATTTCAGAAAATTTAAAATCAGAAATTGGTTTTTTCACGTTATTAATTTCTATATACACCTGTTGCGTTTTCTTCTCTAATTCAAAAACTAACCGTGATATATTTCTATAAATATCATAATGCCGAGAACTTCGAGAATCTACTAAACTCGCATAATCAACTCTATCGCCAAACAAAAATGGATCCACAGCTTTAACAAACGAGTACGTATCTTCACCAATTGTATAAGTGTCATTCAGTGAAACATCTACTTTAGAAACTAGATAATATTCTAAATTAGAGTAGTTTTTAAAGATATTATCCTTTGCATCAAAGAAGAAATAAACTTCGCCTTCAAAATTTAGACGTCGCTTTATTTCCTTACCAGTAGAAGCAAATGCAATTGTCTTTCTATACAATGTATCTGCCGATGTATATAAAAGTTTATCTCCTTTTAACAACCGATACTCTAATTTACCTAAAGGCTTTTTAATCTTAATAGGATCCGACTCCACCAGACAACCATCAGAAATTTCTTCAACATAGAGTTTTCGGTTACTAAATAAAAGCTCATCGTCATTAACAATTTCAATACGAAGATCTGTATAATCCCCAAAACTCAACTGATGTACAGGTGGAATTAATTCCGCACAGATTTCACTACTACTATTGCCCAAAGACAATCGCAATTTAGCTTTCTTTCGCGATTTTACTTTATGTTCAGTTTTATCAACGTGAAAACCATTAGACCACTCTTTCAATCCATATAAAAAATATGTTGGTTCTCCTTCAGCATTATTCAAAGTGATATATCTATCAATAAGGCGTAAAACATGAATACTTAGTGCGATTAAATCAGATTCGTAAGCCTCAATTGCAATAACATTTTTAGTACTTTCAATCAAAATATATGACTTGTTAGTTAGCTCTAAATTTAATCCATCTTGGCTAACATTTAAATTGGCTCTTATTCCTTGAAAAATCGACTTAAAGTCAGACTCAATAGTTTCTGGTATTTTACAATTGAAACTAACTTTATAGATATCAAATATAAATTCAAAGAATTTTCCCAAATATAATTTAGGAACCACACAATTTACTAAAGGCCACGTAATATACTGTGAATACGAAGTTCCTACTTGATTTGCAAACTTAAAAAACAATGTTTTTCTATAATAATCAAGTATTTGCCGAATAAAATTATTAAGATTTTGCGTAGAATGGGCTTTATATGCCCCCCAGTAAGTTTCCTCTACAGGCTTATAAAAACTACTGTCATAATTTTCCAATTGAATCAAAGTTAACGATATAAAAATAATGTCATATCGCTCAAAAGACTTTGTCGCTACACTGCCATACAATCTTTTCAAATTAATATCTGCTAGTCTATGGATTGTAGCCAAATCTTCGGGTTTATCTAAAAGAGAAATTAACTCCATAGTCATCAATCTTTGACCATGTAGCCTCTCCAGCAACCGATTTAATGATTCTAACAAAGGATTTGAAATATTTATACCATTCTCTAATGCTAAGTTAGTTATGTAAGCAATAATTCTATCAACTAACTTTTTATCTACAACGTCCACCACAATCACTCTCCTAAATTCGTCCCAAATTCACGGCTCCTACGTGAATTACTACTTCCATAGAGAGATTAATTATTCTCACACACCGCAACGTTAATTCTGCATCTTTACTTATTATTTTAACACAGATTCTTAGCGAACCTTTATCAAACCTTAACTTTTGTGGAATATCATCTCTATGCTAGTAATAAAAAAGGAGTTGCAACAAAACAAGGGAAAAACCTTATTTCGTTACAACTCCTTTATATATTACAACATATTTAGTAATAAAAAGAGGCGAAGTATTCTCTACGTAAATGCAAACTAACTAATAAAGCTCTCATATGCAAACCTCTAAAGTCTTACTTGTAGCAAGATTTTAGAGGCCTTTTTCATGCTTTACAATTCTATCATTGTGCATTGTTAACATTAATACTTCAACAAGCTTTTTCATTGGCCGACTCATATACAAATGACGATGATGAATTATTTCAACGGTATTTGTTAACGGAAAATCAAGTATAGGTATTACAAGCAAGCTCTTATCTTTATTCATTTCCACAAAAACATTAGAACCTATTATAAAGTCTGAACAAATAAAAGCACCGTAATTTAATTTCGCCATTTTTATTTGAACAATGGCATCTGTAACACTAAGTATTGTCCTTAACTGCAATTGCTTTGCTTGTAAATACGTCCTCAAAAACAACATCAAACTACTTCCGGCCGATGTAAAAATAAATGGCAATTTAGATAAAGCATCTAAAGATATTCCATCATCTTCAAATGTTTGTAGTTCGCTGTTTTCATAATATTGGTTCAAAAGATCTTTAGATACGACTAAAAAATTTTGTTCTTTATTTATAAATGTTGCCAAAATATCTTCATGTTTACTTGCGTTAATCCCCAAAGCTAAATCAATTTCCCCTTTTAAAAGTAACTTTTCAGATTCTTTAGTATCCGCATATACAGTATCAATACAAACTTGAGGAAAAGAATCAAAAAACAACGGCAAAGATTCTTGTAATACTATAGAGGCTCGGTATCGTGGCATGCCAATTCGGATACTCTTAACTTCATTAGCTTCAGCGCTTTTTATCGTATTATGTAAGTTCTTTTCTATAATGGATATTTCTGTTAACGCCTTTAACAAAGCTTCGCCAGCCGGCGTCAATTGTAAATGTGGTTTTCTAGAAAAAAGCAAGGTGTTATATTCCTTTTCAAGCCTTGTGATATGAGCACTTACTGCTTGTTGACTTAAATACAATTGCTCCGCTGTTTTATGCATATTTAGCGTTTCTGCGGTCTTTAAAAAACATTGATGTCCTATCTTCATATCCAACAACCTTTTTATTGTTAATCTAAATACAATTGTTTATTTTTTATTGTCGACAAAACAATTATACTATTCTCAGAAAGCAAAGTAAATATGCAATTAAGTAAATAAAGCTATTGTTACTACTCTTTACTTTATTCACAATTATGCTCTGAAAGGAATGATTGTATGTCGAATGAAAAAATTCTTGTAATTAGCGCTCACGCAGCAGACTATGTATGGCGCTCAGGCGGTACCCTCGCAAACTACGCGAGTAGTGGTGTCCCCGTAAAAGTCGTAGTTCTTAGTTTTGGCGTACGCGGAGAATCTAATGGTTTATGGAAAACTGAAAACCAAACATACGAAAATGTAAAAGAAATTCGCTACCAAGAAACAAAAAGAGCCGCATCTTATTTAGGCTTAACCGACCTCGAATATTGGGACTTACCAGATTACCCACTTCCCATTGATAGTGAATTGGATGAACGTGTTGTCAAACTCATTCGCCAATACAGACCCACTATCATTATTACACATGACAAATTTGATGTTCTTAATCCGGACCACAACAATGTACACGAAATGGTTTGGCGTTGCAGTGTAATGGCTAACTCCGCGGGGATACGTATTGATGGACTACCGGAAACAAAGCAGATGAAAATTTTTGGCTTCGAACCGCATCAAACAGAAATCAGTCATTATATGCCTACTGAAATCATTGATATCACCAACTCCTATGACAAAAAAATCGCTGCCATGCAATGCTTTAAGGGCCAATCACATCTAATCGAATACTATACACAGCGTGCTTTTATGAGAGGAAACCATGCTCGCCGCATCTCTGGGAATAGCAATTATAAATATGCTGAAACTTTCAGTAGCATGTACCCTATCGTAAGTGAAAAATTAGTATAGGAGGTCCCTATGAGTAACACTGGTAAATTAGGATTTCGAATCAACTTTAATACAGAACGAAAACTCACAGAAGAACAAAAACAACAGTTAAAAGCAATTCCAACAGCTACCTTAAGCGATGGAATGTATAAATTTAATACACTTCACTCTTCGATCAAGCCTATTATTTCTCCGGCAAAAATTGTTGGACCTGCTTTAACAGTAAAATTACGCCCCGCTGATAATCTAATGTTGCACAAAGCCATTTCTATGGCACAGCAAGGCGATATTATTGTCGTAGATACAGGAAGTACAGTAACTTATTCTGTAATGGGAGATCTAATGGCTACCTCCGCTTTTTCCTTAGGCGTTGAAGGTATTGTCATCGATGGAGCCATACGAGATATAAATGATTTACAAAGTGCTCAATACCCAATCTTTACAAGAGCAATTACTCCTGCGGTAGGTGATAAAGAAGGTCCTGGAGAAATAGGATTTCCAATTTCTTGCGGCGGAGTTGTAATCATGCCTGGTGATATCATTGTTGGTGATTCGGACGGAGTTGTAGTAATTCCTTACGACCAATTAAATACAGTTATAGAAGGTGCCAACAAAAAATTAGCTTACGAAAAAAATCGTCGAATCGAAATTGAAAATGGGACTATAGCAAAACCAGATGTAGACAAAAAGCTCAAAGACGCAGGTGTTATATAAATAACTTTCTTATTCTAATTTAAGGCCTCGAACGCCATAAGGAGTATCCTATGAAACCAAATGATTCGAAACAACAATCTGCCAAGAACAAAAAGTACATAGGTGCAATACTAGGTATTATCATTGGCTTAACAATGTATTTTCAAGGCCCTTTTCCAGGATTATCTATCGAAGGGACTAAAGCTGTAGCTATTTTATGTACTACTGTTATTTATTGGGTATTTGATGTTTTTCCTGATTACATTGTTGGTCTAGGTATGAGTTGCCTTTTTGTTATAACTAAAGCTGTCCCAATAGGAACCGCTTTTGCGGCTTATTCAACAGATACATGGTGGTTATTAGTAGCAGCAATAGGCCTAGAGGCCGCAGCTACTAAAACAGGCTTACTAACCCGCATATCGTGGATGGTCTTAAAAGTCTTTCCTGCAACATATAGAGGACAGGTTATAGCTTTAATTGGTTGTGGTACATTTTTAGGCACGCTTATTCCTTCAACAACAGCAAAAATGGCGATTATGTCACCAGTTGCGTTATCTATTAGCAATGCATTAGGATTTGAAAAGAAGAGTAAAGGAGCCACCGGTATATTTGCAGCCTGTGGCACAGGATTCAATTTGAGTTCCCCATTCTTAATGAGCTCATCATTTTTAGCTTATGTAATGATCTCCTTACTACCTAAAGAAGAACAAGGACAATTTACTTGGTTTTATTGGTTAATGTGTTCCGCAACCTGGGGTATTGTACTACTTATTGGTTGCACTCTAGCTATATTTTTACTATACAAACCGACAGAAAAAGTTAGCTTAGATTCCAATTTTATTAACCAAAAAATCCAAGAATTAGGAGATTTTACAACTGAACAAAAAACAACGCTAGGTGTTGCCATCGCTTGTTTATTATTATGGATGACTCAAGGAGTTCATCATGTACCTGCATCCATCGTCGCTTTAATTGGTGTTTGTATACTATGGGCTCGCAATATTTGTACTCGTGAAGATTTCAGAAAACTCATTACTTGGGACGCTATAGTCTTTTTAGGCGCAGTAACAAGTTTAGGCGCAGTATTCAAATCACTAAAAATAGATACTTGGTTAGGAGGACTGTTTGGTCCCGTACTAGCACCATATGCTCAAAATATTTATATCTATTTAATTCTATTGTCAGTACTTGTATATATTTTACGCTTCTTTGTTATCTCGGTAGGATCTGCTGTTGCTGTTCTTACACTTGTTTTTGCACCAATCAGTGCCGCACATGGTATTAACCCATTTATTACTGCCTTTACTATTTATTGTGCTGGCAATGTGTGGAATGTATTTTATAACTCTATCGTTTGGGTAGTTGGTTACTACGCTGCTGGCGGCGATATGGTAGAATTTAGCGAAATGAGAAAACTTTCTATTGCGTATATGATAATATCCATAATTGGTCTTTTAGCCAGCGTACCAGTTTGGACATACTTAGGTCTTCTGTAGTCTAATAACCAAACACATTATAGTTATACAAAGACGCATTCGTATCAAAGAGTGCGTCTTTTTTTGTTCCCCCATAAGTAAAGCAAAAAAATAAACCGCTACAAAGCCAGCATCCAACTAGCTTCATAGCGGTTTTCACCAACACGTTTTGTCCTATAACTT
>ERZ791611.2132-NODE-2132-length-10293-cov-2.929869_pt1 | contig 10293 bp, 10 predicted proteins | sample MGYA00510275_ERZ791611 | MGnify/ENA primary metagenome ERZ791611 (study PRJEB30046, sample SAMN00791912) | human gut metagenome | study: EMG produced TPA metagenomics assembly of the A metagenome-wide association study of gut microbiota in type 2... | reverse complement strand
GATCTTATAAGGTGTTCGCCGCTGCATACTGGCAGCGAAACTGCCGTTATGCGTTCTTCCCAATATAAAAGACGTAACCATAATACGGTTTATACTTAGAGTATAGCTTCGCTTCGTATTTGCCGCCTGCCACATAAGCTTTGACCGTTTCGCTGCCAGGATATTTTTCAAGAAGCGCTTTTTTCGCAGCCCAAATCAACGATGCGGAAATTCGCATCTAGATTATCCACAAATCCCAGGGCGCGGAGCGTCATCTCCGAGCTGCCGGGGCCTTGACGGTCTAACCCAATATGCGTATGCGCTTCGATCAGCCAATCAAACAAGGATGGTTCTTGAAGATTCATTTTTAACTCCTTCCTTACGGTCATTTCACAATTTTCATACCGTTCGGCCTTTACGGATGCTTTAAAGTTTGAGGTGAATTTGAAATCGGCCATATTTGTGCCCTATAATTATTGGGCATAGATTGTATGAAATATAGCGGACAGGCAAGAAAATTCCAGAAAGGGCGGTTAAAAACAATATACATTTTAGAGAAGAGACGGGATAGCAACTTAACCCCTTATTTTTGTTTGTTGTCCTCTGTGATCAGCTATAAATACAGTCGAATACAGGCATCATTGTGGGAATCCACTTATTAGACTTTCTGTCATAAAATTTTGTGTCTGAGTTGACAGCAAACGGGATACCGGCATTTGTTAACTGTTGGGTCATGTAACTGGAAAAGACAACCTGCTCCTCAATTGTATAGTCATTCCCATCGTTATAATTTCCTGGCATCCATGCTCCTACCCAAGTGGGAATCCCTGTTTCCTGCTGCCATTCCAGCGCAAGCTGGATCTTCTCATCAATCAGAGAACGCTCCTGCTCAGTTCCAGTGGTCCACAACTTACGGTCATTTGTTTTGCTGGGGCCTGCGGCATAAAAATGCCATTCCGCCATAAGATAGTTATTATGATCTGTGGGAATTTCCAATTCATGCAGATAAGCTGCATCAGAGCGCAGCCTAGGAGAAATCATAATAATCCGATTCGGATTTGTCTTTCTGATTTCTGTCACAAGCTGCTCATAGATTTCGTTCAGTTTATCAGGCTGTTTATTTAGTGCATCAGTGGATTCAATCAACAGGTCAAACGACAATAAATAGGAGGTATCTTGATAGCGTCTTGCAACCTTTGTCCACCAATCCACAACCTCTTGAATATTTTCTTCACTGGGATCATTCTTAAATTCATCTGCTTGATAAGCAATCACCGGGATGATCCCATTCGCTAGGCAATCCTCAATCTGTCGATCCAGTCCCTCTAGAAGATCGTCTGTGGCCTTGTCTGCAATACGGATTCGCACATGAGAAATACCTGCTTCGGAAAAATCAATTGCCGCTTGTGTATTATAGTATTTTCGTCCCTGATTGGTTTTTGACCAATCCACGTCCATTCCTTTTCCAAGCAGCTTTTGGTAATCTGCGGGGGAAATCGGATACTCTCCATTCATGCTAACCGGTTCTTCTGGAGCATCAGCTTGACTTTCCGTTTTACTTTGTTCCTCCTTGTGATCTACGGGCTGCTCAGATGGTTCCTGGGCACTTTGTGCGCTGCTATCTTCTGCCGGCGTCTCCTGTGAGCTTTGCGGCAAAGAGGGCACTGAATTATTTCCCGTTGCGGTACAAGCGGTAAATACCAAACTTATAAGCATCAGAAAACATAGGTAATGAAGTTTCTTCATAAATCTCCTCCTTTTGACATCATCATATCTCTATTGGGATTTAAAATTAATAAGAGTAAAAATAGCAGTATCCCCCATTAGAGGATACTGCTATTTTGGCTTTGGCGGAAGCGGTGGGATTCGAACCCACGTGCCTGCTCATCACAGACAAAACGATTTCGAGTCGTTCTCGTTACGACCACTTCGATACGCTTCCATATAGTTTTCCCCTCAATGGGAAAAGAAGAGGCACATCCTTCTTAGCGATCTTCCCCGCTGGAATTGACACAGAGGGGACAAACCTTGGGATGCAACAATTAGTATACCAAATACCTGTGGAAAAATCAACCGGGAAATCGGCAAAATTCCCAGCCGAGGCAAATCACCACTCACTGACATGGGCCCGTTTCATGGCGCCAAACAGCCGCTGTTTGAGGCCTTTGTGTTCCTTTTCCATGGCCCGGAGCCAATCCTTGGTCCACTGGCGGGTGGTGACCCCATCCACGGGGCAGCTGCTCTTGACCACCGGCAGGCCCTCGTGCTTTACTGCCTTGCGGATGTCGTTCTCTGGGGCAAAGACCATAGGCCGGATCATGGTCAGATCCTTGCGGGAAAGATAGGTGACCGGGGAAAAGCAGCCGATCCGCCCCTCGTTGAACAGGTTCATCACAAAGGTCTCCACCGCGTCGTCGTAGTGATGCCCTAAGGCGATTTTATTGCAGTCCGCGGCTTTGGCGGTGTCGTGGAGGCAGCCCCGGCGCATCCGGGCGCAGAGGGAGCAGGGATTGCTCTCGTCCCGGATATCAAAGATTACCTGCCCAATCTCCGTGCGCTTTAAAATGTAGGGGACATCCAGGCGGGAACAGAGCTCTTCAATGGCGGAAAAATCCCCTGGTACCCCGCCGAACTGGGGGTCTAAGGTGATAGCAACCAGGCTGTAGTCGATGCCCAGATAACTGCGCATCCAGGCTAAGGCGGTAAGCAGGGCGACGGAATCCTTGCCCCCGCTGACCCCGACGGCGACCTTGTCCCCATCCTCCAGCATGTTGTATTCGGTTATGGCTTTGCGCATATAGCCCATCAATTTTTGCATGGCGGTTCTCCTCATATAAAAAACTTCCCCAATGATCCCTTGCAAGCGCTGCTGTTATAACCGGGATATCCCCGGCGGGGCGTTGCCAAAAAACCGGCAACAGCGGGGAAGGTACCCATCTATTCTAGCGGGTTGAAGATAGAATTTCAAGGCATGCCCACCGATTTCCATCCCGGCAGGCCAAAGAATTCCACCCCAGCCGAGGGGTCAGAGGAAACCGGAGAGAATCGGGGAAATAAAGAAGAAGGCCAAGGAATCAAAGAATCCCCGGTGAATGCTGTGGGAATCTTCCAAAACCTGGCGCAAGAGGAGGGCAGGCGTGGATTGCCGCCCCGCCTGGCCAAATGCTATAATGAAAACAGTCCAGAGACCATGAAATTCCCTCCCGGCAAATCTGAATCAGGGGTGGGAATATGAATATTAAATAACTTGCCTTATGCCAACATGATTCGGTAAACGGCCCAAATGGAAAGAACTTCCCTCTTTGGTCCTACAATAAAAAAGGTGAGTGAAATTTTGAAGATCGACCAACTGTATCCGGTGGATCAAAAGGATGCCGACAAGCTGACGGATCTGTTGACCCAATGCTTTGCGGAAGATCCTTTGTACTGCCAGCTAATCCCGCAAAAAACAATGCGAAAACGACTTCTGCCGGGACTTTTTCAGTGTGATCTGGACGAATTGTTTCAAACCTGCCATGTATACGCCGACAGTCCGGAGATGAACGGCATCATCATCGTATCGGATGAGACGGAGCCCCAAAACGGGGTCCGCCGCCGTATTGTTGAGATGTTTGCCTCTTGGAAGACGGCGGCGCTCCTGCTGGAGGAGGACCCCTCCTGCAAAACCCTGTGGAATTTTATCCGGGGGCAGGAGTACCTCAACTCCGAGTGGACCGAAGATTTGGGCGAAGCGCCCCGGCTGCATGTGGTGTACTTTGCAGTGCGGCCCTCCAAACGGGGGCAGGGTGTGGCGAGCCGGCTGATGAAAGCGGTCCTCGCCTTTGCCGATGAAAACGGCATGGAGGTTTCCTTGGAGACCCACAACCAGCGGAACCTGGAAATCTATAGGCACTATGGGTTCCATCTGTTCGAAGTGGTGAAAAAACACTTCCCCTTGAAGCAATTTTGCATGGTCCGGCCCAGTGAGGCGGCCCAGGGTACCCTGGCGGCCAGCTGACTGGGGCGGGGTTCCCCGATCACGGGGTAATAAACGCGCGGAAGATCTAGTCTTCCGCGCGTTTTCTGTTGGGGAAGAACACCTTGGAGAGCCCTTTGCCTTTGGGCAGGGTGACCAAAGGGGAGAGATTGTGTTGTGGCGTGGTGCTGATTTCCAGCCGGGAAGGTGGAAAAATCCTCAATTCTTCTGGGAAAACCAGGGGGATGTTGGTATAATGAATGTAGAAATAAAAATTAATCGAGATGCAAGAAAATTTATCATGTTTCAGATAAATCAAAGAAAGGATACATCCAAGGGGAAAGGGCGGAGAGCACACCTAGTTCCGGCCCGCGCTGCCGGTGAGGATAGAAAGGAAAGCCATCAAACCAATTGCTGTGAGGAGGTTTCTGTATGCATGATCCCATGGAGCGGGCAACCGCGTTGTTGCCCCAATTGACCGAGTGGCGGCAGTACTTGCACCAGCACCCAGAGCTGGGCACCAACCTGCCTATGACCTGCGCCTTTGTGGAGGCCCGGCTGCGGGAGATGGGGTATGACCCTCAGCCCATCTGCGAAGGGGGCTTGGTAGCGGTACTGGAAGGGGGAAAACCGGGAAAGACTATCCTGCTGCGGGCGGATATGGATGCCCTGCCCATGGATGAGGAGAACGACCACCCCTTTAAAAGCCAGAACCCCGGCGCGGCCCACACCTGTGGCCACGATATCCATACCGCCATGCTGCTGGGCGCGGCCAAGCTGTTGATGGAGGATCGGGAAGAACTCTGTGGCCGGGTCAAATTCATGTTCCAGCCCAATGAGGAAGGCCCTGGCGGCGCCCTTTTGATGATTGAGTCCGGCATCCTGGAAAATCCCCATGTGGATGCTTCCATGGGCTTCCACTGCAACGTGGGCCAGGTGATCGCCTCCGGCCAGATCGGGTACCGCATGGGCCCCATCATGGCCTCCACCGATGTGTTTGAGATCAAGGTCACCGGCAAAGGCGGCCACGGCGCCCGCCCGGAGGAGGGCGTCGACCCCATTAACATTATGATGCACATCCACGATACCCTCCAGACCATCAACAGCCGGGAGCGGCCCCAGCAGGAACCGGTGGTGCTGACCATCGGGCAGATTTCCGCTGGTGATGCGCCCAACACCATCCCTGCCGAGGGCACCATGTCCGGAACCATTCGCGCCTTCAACGAGGAAGTCCGCCAGTTTGTCAAACGGCGGCTGGTGGAGATCGCCCAAGGGGTGGCCTCCACTTTGGGAGGCAAGGCGGAGGTGGTTTTTAAGGCTGGCACCGCCGCCACCATCAACGATCCCAAGGTGGCCGGGGAGCTGTTCCGCTCCATCCAGGAGATCGTCCCGCCCGAGCGCCTGGTGGAACTGCCCGCCAGCATGGGTTCTGAGGATTATGCAGAGGTCTCTCTGCGGGTGCCCAGCGGGTTCTTCTGGCTGGGCATGGGCAATGAGGCGGAGGGTTACCCCTACAGTGTCCACAGCCCCAAGGCGGATTTTGATGAATCCGCTATGCCTTTGGGCACCGCCCTTTTCTTCCACTGTACAAAAGAATGGCTCAAAAACAATCAGTAATTCCAAGCAAGGCCCTGGGCGCATCCCAGGGCCTTTTTATGGCAATGGCTGGGGGAGAAGGCGGGGATCCGGGGTAGGGCGGAGGGTCACAGGTTATAATATTGTCGCTTTCACACTTTAAATTGTGAATTATCCACAAGGTGGGATGAAGCAATTCATTTAAAATGGGAAAACTGCAAAAATCGGCCCCTGAGCCTTGCAATCCCCGACAAGAATGGTATAATGAACGTATACTTTAACGCATTAAACAGCGAATACTACCGGGAGGAAACAAATATGAACGACATTCTCAAACGGGCAGAGGAGCTCAAACCGGAAATCATCGCCTGGCGGCGCCACATCCATGAAAACCCTGAGGTCAGCGCGGTGCTCCCCGAGACCAGCGCCTATGTGATGACGGAGCTGAAAAAGATGGGCTACGAGCCCACTGAGTGCGGCGGCGGCGTCACCGCCGTTCTGGAGGGGGACCCCAATGGAAAGGTGTTCCTGCTGCGGGCGGATATGGATGCCCTGCCTATGGCAGAGGAGTCCGGCCTGCCTTTTTCCAGCAAGAACCCTAAAGCGGCCCACACCTGCGGTCACGACACCCACACCGCCATGCTGCTGGGTGCGGCCAAAATTCTGATGGAGAATAAGGACAAGGTCAAGGGCAGAGTTAAGTTCATGTTTCAACCCGGTGAAGAAGGATACAACGGCTGCAAACAAATGATAGCGGCCGGCATTTTGGAAAACCCCAAGGTGGATGCCGCTATGGGGATCCATAGCGCCACCGCCCAGGAGCACCCCACCGGCCATGTGATGTACTGCAACGGCCCTTCTATGGCCAGTGCGGATGCGTTTAAGATCACCGTCACTGGAAAAGGGGCCCATGGCGCCCGGCCGGAAAACGGCATCGACCCCATCAACATCCTGTGCCACATCCATTCCGCATTGCAGACCATCAACAGCCGGGAGCGGCCCCAGCAGGAGCCCCTCATTCTGACCATTGGCCAGCTGGTGGCCGGCGATGCCTGCAACATCATCCCCAACAGCGGCTTTATCAGTGGCACCATCCGGGCCTTTAACCAGGATGTGCGGATGCTGGCCAAACGCCGGTTCATCGAGATTGTAGAGGGTATCACCGCCACATTTGGCGGCAAGGTGGACATCGAGTGGACCACCGAGATGGCCCCCACCATCAACAACATTCCCCAGACCGACGAGCTGGTGGGCTACGTCAAAGAGATGCTAGGGGAGGATAAGGTCCACTGCATCCCGGCGGGCATGGGCTCGGAGGATTTTTCCGAGGTGATGTTGGCAGTTCCCGGCAGCTACCTGCGGGTGAGCCTGGGCAGCAACGACGAAGGCTATACTTATGGCGGCCACAACCCCAAGGTCTGCTTTAATGAAGAGGGCCTGCCGGTGGGCAGCGCCGTCTATGCCTATACCGCTATGAGCTGGCTGGCAAACCATCAATAACAACAGGAAAATTGACGGGGAGGCCCTAGGGCCTCCCCATCGTTGTGTTCTGCTGCGGAAAGGGGATCCCCGCCCGTCATAGGGGTGAAATCCCCTTGTTTGGGTAAGTAGATAAAAACGGTATCTCCCTATGAACCAAAAGGGAGAAATTTTGATAAGTTTCTTAACTAATAAGCCGAATATCCATAGAAAAAAGCAATATTGGCCTTTTATTATTAGCAGATAAACAGAAAGCGACAAAAAGGGGCAAGCCCCCCGCAAATCCATCCAAAAAACCCCCGGGAAATCTATTCCCGGGGGTTTTGCTGAATTGGCGTCCGACTAGTGGGGCAATCCCTCTACTTGGCGGCCTTTTCTTTTTCCATGCTCGCTTTGCGGTCTGTATCGAGCCTCTCCTTCAGATCGATACAACGGTAGTGGAGAACTTTGTAGAAGGCGTCAATCTCCTCCTGGGTACAAAATTTTAGCAGCCGCTCGTTAGTGGCCAACATCATCTGTACATCGTAAATCTTGTGTTGGCGGCAGAGGCGCAGCCCCTCTTCGGTGGGATAGAAGTGGTACACCCGGTAATTGCTTTTGCAGCGTTTGCGGGTGATATAGCCCTTTTTCTCAATCTTGGCGATGATCTGGGAGATGGCACTCTTGGTGCGGCAGGACATTTCTGCCAGCTCGGTGACGGTGGCGCCTTCATGATCGCAGATATCGATGACCAGGTGGGCCTCGGTCATGTTGCTCAGTTCGCCAGTGCCGTAATCCCGGCTGATTTCATCGGCCTGATTGCGCAATGCCACAAAGGTATAGATATTGCTGGCTCTTTGGTAAAGTGGCTGAAACAAGTCGTTGATGGATTGGGATGGGTCCATTTCATCTATTTGCAGCATAATTTCACATCCTTAATTTGTATATTTTTATTGTACCATATTTTTCCCCGTTGTAAAGCACAGGAGATACAATGAGATTCTAGTCAAAAATACCAGAAAGTACAAACTTGATTTATTGTTTTGATAAATTTTTTCAAAACCCCTTGACAGATATTGTTTAGAAAGTTAACATTTTAATAAACCTTAAAATTGAGATTTATCCAAGCTATTCGGCTGCATATATATTCTAAAAATTTTATTAACGTGCTTAATATAATTTTGTCAGTTCGCTGCGAATAATTGTGTTTTATAGAAATAATTAGGACTTCGGGGGCAATTAAAACTCGAAAAAGCGCTTTGTTGGTTTGAAATTCTATAGGCGAAGGCGTTTTTGAAAACGGCCTTGAACTTCAAGAGGTTGGCCTCCTCTTTGACCAGCTCCACTGGGATGGCTTCACCGACGATGAGATTGAAAAAATAGCCTGGAAAAACGCCGCCCGGGTCATTGGGGATTTCATGCGCTAGTTCCTTTCACTTCCATTTCAATAACTTTCTTTCCTCACTGAAGAAGAGGCTCGGCCGCAAGGCCGGGCCTCTTCTCTTTTTGCCCAAATCCTCTTGTGTTCTACTGCAAAAATGGTATAATAGAACCAAATTGGTTAGCAAGAAGAAACTTGACATTAGACAGGAGGATTCACTATGAGCAAGACTTTACTGGTCAGCAATGCTGAGGCGGAACGCCTTTTAAAGATGGGCGACTGCATCGCCGCCATGGATGAGGTGCTGCGGGATGTCTCCGCCGGAGCCATCACCATGCTGCAGCGGTCGATGATCCACCATAAAAACGGCAACATCCTTGCCGGAATGCCCTCCACCATTGACACCAAGGAGATCACCGGCAGCAAAGTCACCATTTTCCCTGGCCCAGAGGCCCGCAAAAATGGCACCGCCCAGGGCATTGTGCCCATCTTTGACACGGTGACTGGCAGCCTGATCGCCATTGTGGGTGCCGAGTGCATCACCACCATCCGCACCGCTGCCACCAGCGCCAGTGCCACCCGCCTTCTGGCCCGGGAAGATGCCTCGGTTCTTGGCATCCTAGGGGCTGGAAAACTGGGCCGGGCCCATGTGGAAGCGATCTCCTTGGTGCGCCCTATTAAAAAGGTATATATTTGGGATATTGTCCCCGAAGCGGTGGATGCCTACTGCGCAGAGATGGTCAAAGCCTACCCCAACATTACTTTCATCCCCTGCAAGACCGCCAAAGAAGCTGTGGTGGATGCGGATATCCTCTGCACCGTCACCAAAGCCCAGGAGCCCATTGTGGAGGGCGAGTGGCTGAAATCCGGCGTCCACATCAACGCGGTGGGCGCTTGTTCCCCTGTCGCCCGGGAGATGGCGACAAGCGTTGTGCAGAAGGCCCGGGTCTATGTGGATAAGACCGAAGCTGCCCTGCGGGACGGCGGAGACCTGGTCATCCCCATGAACGCAGGGGAGTGGAGCGCCGACAAGGTGGTCGGCGAAGTGGGTGAAATCCTGCTGGGCAAACTGGAAGGCCGCAAGACCGCTGAAGAAATTACCATGTTTGAGACAGTGGGCATTGCGGTGGAGGACCTGGCCAGCGCATATCTGATTTATCAAAAAGCCAAAGAACAGGGGATCGGCCTGGAGGTCGAGTTGTAATGAAAAAGGTCTTTGCCTTTCTTTTGATGACCGACCAGGGCCCGGAGGAGACCCGCACCCTCCCTGGGGAGCGGATGGACACCTTGTTTGTGCCAGTGCGCTCCCTCCAGGAGGGCTGCGACACCGTCCGCCGCCTCGTGGCGGAACAAGGGCTGGGTGCGGTGGAGCTCTGCGGGGCGTTCGGCCCCGAAGGGGCAGCAGCGGTCAAAGAGGCCGCCGGTCCAGCTGTTGCGGTGGGCTACGTGACCCACTCCCCCAGCGAGGATGGTTTATTCCAAACATTCTTTGCAGAGTAGGAGGGGGTTGCCTGTGGCCAAAAACATCCAAGTTAAGCCGGGAAAAGCGGGTTCCGTCTTGGGATTGATCGTGGGCTGTATCTTTGTGGGGATCGGCTTGTTTGTGGTCATTCCCACCTTTGGCCCCTTTGGCATTTTTTGGACGCTGGGCGCCGGCGCCATTGCCGTGGTCAATGGAATCAATGTATTTTCACAGAAGGGGGTCGCCACCCACACGATTGTGGTGGAGGATCACTTCCCCCAAGGGAATGCTTCGATCCATTCCCCAGAGGAGAGGCTTCGCCGGCTGGAGGATTTGTACCAAAAGGGACTGGTCACTCGGGAGGAGTACGACCAATCCCGCAAGCGGATTTTGGAGGAGTTATAAAAAATACCAGAGGGGTTTTCCACGATTCCCTCCTCCTGCTGTGGAAAAAGGCAGGGAAATGGAGCTCCCCCTGGATGA
>ERZ791611.2123-NODE-2123-length-10317-cov-2.315533_pt1 | contig 10317 bp, 9 predicted proteins | sample MGYA00510275_ERZ791611 | MGnify/ENA primary metagenome ERZ791611 (study PRJEB30046, sample SAMN00791912) | human gut metagenome | study: EMG produced TPA metagenomics assembly of the A metagenome-wide association study of gut microbiota in type 2... | reverse complement strand
GTCAAAATATTTGACACTTTTGGATTATTATTCTACACGAACCATTTATCGTATCCAGATTCTTATGCTTCCCATAAGTATAAGCGCTGACCGCGCTGGCTAAAACGTCGCTTGAAAGGGCGATTCCCACAGCCTCATAGGCGGGGATATGCAAGAAGGTAATCAGCATCGGGCTTATCACCGCCGCCGCGCTCATTCCGGCAAACCCGGTTCCCAGGCCTGCCCCGATCCCTGCGATAAAGCATACAATCAATTTCGTAAGCATTCTATAATTCCTCCTTCAGCGCATTCTGCATATTCTTACGCATTCTTTCGAAGTACCCCTCCATCCGGCTTAGATCTTCCGGATTAAAATCCCGGAAAACAGTCTGGAAAAACTTCTTCTGGGCCTGCTGCCCTTCTGCCACCATCTGGACGGATGCCGAAGACAGTTTCAGATGCGCCGTCTTCTGGTTACCCGGATAATATTCCTTTTGCACCAGATCCCGCCTCTCTAAGTCCTTGAGCGACATGGATACATGGGATTTGGTGAGCCGCCGTCGCTCGATGATATCCTTGGCAGTATCATAGCCCGGGTTGTTGGCCAGAAACAAAAGGATGTCCAGTTCCATGCGCGTCAGCTGGTATTTTTTGCAGACCGGCTCCAAGGACTGGTCATAGATTTTTTTAAACAGGGATAATCCATCCCACAAATCAAAAAGCATTTTCTCGCCTCCATATTTAGTTCTATTTTGAACCATATGGCTATCCTAGCAAGAAAATGCTTTTGTGTCAATATGACTGTCTGACTGTTTATTTAATTTTTAGAAATGCCTTTCACTACTGGATATCCAGCACCTTGTAATCCTGATCTTCCACGGCCTTCTTCAGCACATCGTCTGCCAGTTCTCCATTCAGCCTTACAACCGCGGTTCCTTCCTCATGGCTTACCGCTGCTTCCTCCACCTGCTCAAGGGCCTCCAGGCATTTCTTTACTCTTGCTTCGCAGTGTCCGCACATCATTCCTTCAATCTTCATGGTTTTTTTCATCGTCGTTTCCTCCTCTTTCTTTTTGGCTTTAATTTTTTTATCTTTGCTTGCGTCGCGCATCTTGAACCAGTTCAGGCGCAGCGCATTGGTGACCACGCAGAAGCTGGACAGACTCATGGCCGCAGCCCCGAACATAGGGTTCAGCTTCCATCCAAGCAGCGGGTACCACACGCCGGCCGCCAAGGGTATTCCTATTACATTATAGAAGAATGCCCAAAATAGATTTTCATGGATATTGCGAAGAGTCGCCCGGCTGAGCCGAATGGCTGCCGGCACGTCGCTGAGCCTGCTCTTCATCAGCACCACATCAGCGGCGTCAATGGCGATATCCGTGCCTGCCCCTATGGCGATTCCAATATCCGCCCTGGTAAGAGCCGGGGCATCATTGATCCCATCTCCCACCATGGCAACCTTTCCCTTTCTCTTAAGCGACCGTATCACGCTTTCCTTTCCATCCGGAAGCACGCCTGCGATCACCTCGTCAACACCAGCCTGCCGTCCGATCGCCTTTGCCGTGCGCTCGTTGTCGCCAGTCAGCATGACTACGTGGATGCCCATATTCTGCAATTCTTTGATCGCCTGCGGGCTGTCTTCCTTGATGACGTCCGCGACAGCGATGATTCCTGCCAATTCACCGTTCCTGCTAAAGAACAGCGGCGTCTTTCCATCTTCTGAAAGCTGTTCTGCATTCTGCTTCATCTCTTCGGTCACCGCTGCTTTATCACCGATAAACTTAAGGTTTCCTCCGGCCAGCGCATCCGCGCCCATCCGTCCGGTAAGTCCATTTCCGGGAACCGCCTGGAAATCTTCCACTTCGTGCCCATGGGAAAGACCTTTTTCTCTCGCCAGTGCCAAGATTGCATGGGCCAGCGGATGCTCGCTTTTTTGCTCCAGCCCGTAGGCCATCCGCAGCAATTCTTCTTCTGTGATCCCGGATGCCGGAATGATATCCGTTACCTTTGGCTCCCCGCTGGTGATCGTCCCAGTCTTGTCAAGTGCCACGATCTGCATCTTGCCTGCTTCTTCCAGGGAAACGGCGGTCTTGAACATGATCCCGTTCTTCGCTCCCATTCCATTTCCTACCATGATCGCTACAGGCGTCGCCAGGCCCAGCGCGCAAGGGCAGCTGATTACCAGCACCGAGATTCCTCTTGCCAGTGCAAATCCTATACTCTGTCCCGCAACCAGCCATACCAGGATGGTTACCACCGCTATGCCTATTACCGCCGGCACGAAAACGCCGGATACCCGGTCTGCCACCTTGGCAATAGGCGCTTTGGTGGCTGCCGCGTCGCTGACCATCTGAATGATCTGGGAAATGGTCGTATCCTCCCCCACCCTGGTGGCCTCGCACCTAAGAAATCCCGAATGATTCAAGGTTGCCGCAGACACCGTGTCTCCCACTTCCTTGTCCACCGGTATGCTCTCCCCGGTCAGCGCAGATTCATTGACCGCGCTGCTGCCGTCGATCACCATGCCATCCACGGGAATATTCTCGCCTGGCCTTACTACAAAGACGTCTCCCTTTCTCACCTGGTCTATGGATACTTCCGCCTCCATGCCGTCTCTGATGATCGTCGCAGTCTTCGGCGCCAGCTTCATCAGACTCTTGAGCGCATCCGTCGTCCGCCCTTTGGAACGGGCTTCCAGCATCTTTCCTACGGTGATCAGCGTCAGGATCATTGCTGCGGATTCAAAATAGAATTCATGCATGTAATCCATTACCTTTGCCATGTCGCCATGCATCTGGGCATCCGTCATCGCGAATAAGGCATAGGTGCTGTAGATAAAGGATGCTCCTGCCCCCAGGGCTACCAAGGTATCCATATTGGGAGAGCGGTGCCACAGGCTCTTAAAGCCGCTGATAAAAAACTTCTGGTTGATCACCATGACTGCGGCCGTAAATATCAGCTGGTATAATCCCATCGCCACATGATTATCTGCCAGAAAGGCCGGAAGCGGCCAATTCCACATCATATGCCCCATGGACACGTACATCAGCGGCACCAGAAAGCACAAAGACGCGATCAGCCGCTTCTTAAGCAGCGGCGTTTCCTTATCTTTCAGGAAATCATCCGCCGCCGATGTCCCGGAAGCGGCCTTTCCCTTCGCCTCGGAAGCCTTCGGCGCAGCGCCGTAGCCAGCCTCTTCCACCGCTGCCACGATGTCTGCCTGCCCCGCTGTCCCTTCCACGCCCATGGAATTCGTCAATAGGCTCACCGAACAGGAGGAAACCCCCGGCACCTTGGAAACTGCTTTCTCCACCCGGGCGCTGCACGCAGCGCAGCTCATGCCCGTCACTGTATATTGTTCCATATTCTGCCTCCTATCTCATAAGCTTCTGCAACGTCGCCACCAGTTCATCGATGGTTTCTTCCTTTCCCTCCCGTATATCGTTCGCCACGCAGGTTCGGATATGATTTGCCAGAAGCACCTTGTTAAAACTATTCAATGCTGCATTGACCGCTGATACCTGTACCAGAATATCCGTACAGTAAGTATCGCTCTCAACCATCTTTTTTATTCCACGCACCTGGCCCTCAATACGGTTCAGGCGGTGAATCAAATCTTTATACTCTTTCTCAGAACGCTCCTTTTTCTTATGACAGCATTCTTTTATTTCTTCCATCTGTACCACCTCGCTTTACAGGCACATTATATACCCATATGGGGTATATTGCAAGTGCATTTTTTAAGAAATAAAAAAGGCCCTATTTAGGATTCCGGTTTCCCGGTCCTAAAATAGAGCCTCCCTATACTTTTTGCGATTCTTTTACTTCTGATCATACGGCTTTACTTCAATCTGCCTCTTCTCAAAATCGATAAAGAGCTGGAATGCATACCCGTCATCGCTGGTGTCCCATATCTCTACATACTTGGGCGACACTTCAATCAGAATCTCCGTATCCTCGTGGCTATACTTGTTGTAGCTTTGCCACAGGTATTTCTCATAGCCCTTTGCAAATCTCTGTCCCGGCTCATCCACCACGAGCCCCTTATTCTTTGCCGTCCCTTCTACCTGTACGCCGCTCCAGCACATGGCTACATTCGGATTCTCAAGCAGCTGCTTCGTCTTGCGGAAGTTCTTGTCCGTCTTAAAATAGATCTTCTCGTCATAGAACAGGCAGCTAACATTGCGCACCATAACGTAGTCGTTCAGGCTGGATGCCAGCGCCATGATCTGGCTGTTGCCAAGCATTTCAAACATGCGTCCCACTGCCTGCTCATAAGTAATGTCTTTGTCCAATGTAAATTTCATGATATTCTCTCCTTTATTTGCTTATAATTCCTTTTATTACACGGCTCAGCCTCTTGTACACGATAAACGTCACCAGAGACGTAACGCCGTATTTGATCAGATTAAATGGAAGCAGCCCGAACACTGCCATACTGGTTACATTCTTCATCGCCGGGTTTACCGTCCGGCACATCGTAATGATGTCGTCCATGGACATGCCAAATAACTTGACATAGAACGGAATGATCAGATACAGGTTGGTAAATACCGCCATCACCGATACGAATAGGGTGCTCACCGCCATGCCAGTAATCGCCATTTTCTTCGTCTTATTCCTGTGATAGATAATCAGGGCCGGAAGCACGTAAGAACAGCTTAAGATCAGATTCTGCAATTCTCCGGTTCCCAGGGAGAAGCTTCCCTGCATCACAAGCTGCAGCAGGATCTTCACGACAATGATGCATGCGGCCGCCATAGGGCCGAACATGAATCCGCCCAGCATCTCCATAAGCCCGGACAGGTCAAAGGATAAGAACGGGGGCATGAACGGGATCGGGAAGCGAAATAGCATCAGAACCGCGCTGACCGCCCCCATCAGACCGATAAACGCAATCTTCTTTACCTTCATCCTGGCGTCATCACGGCTTTTTAGGTTTTCTCCTGTAGTTACATTGGTTGTTTCTTTCATCTGGTTCATACTGAATCCTCCTCAAAAAAATAACCCGGCACATATACTTATGTCCCGGGCGTAATTACGCAGAAAATGTCTTTTCTCATCCGGACTATACCGTCGGTTCTGGAATTCCTCAAAAAGGTCACCAGATCAGCCGCTTGCGCGGGTCATGGACTATACCATCGGTAGGGACTTGCACCCTGCCACAAAGACTTCTATATTCTTTTTTGAATAGGTGATTGCAGTAACATCATCTGCTGGTTACCATTATATACCTGTATCCTGTTCGTGTAAACCCATTTTTAGTACAAATTCCTCCATTCACACACCGGAATCAATACCCTTTCTGTCCGCTTTTGCATAGACATCCCGTACGGCCAGCCGTCCCGCCTCTACCTGGAAGCGAATCTCAAGCCCCGCATATTCCATTCCATACATTCGTTCTGGATCCTCCTGGTAGGATGGCCGTGGATCCTGGGCCAGTATCTGTCTCAGCGCTTCTCTTTTCTCTGCCGGCACCCGCTTAAGCAGTTCCTCCGGAAATTCCACCGTCAGGCAATAATCCCTTACCCGATCCGCAAAGCCTCCTTCGGCCTGGGGATAGGCATCCACATAAGGAAGATAAGGCTTAATATCGTATATGGGCGTTCCATCCATCAGATCCGCCCCCTTAATATAGAGAATAGGGCCCTTGGGCGTCTCTGCCTCCACCCGTTCCAGTTCTACGCAGGACAGCCCGATTGGATTGGGCCTGAATGGGGAGCGCGAGGCGAATACCCCCACTCTCTTGTTTCCTCCCAGCCTGGGAGGCCGGACCATGGGATTCCATGCTTCTCTTTTATTCTCTGAAAATTCCCAAAGGAGCCAAAGCCTTGAATACTCCTCGATTCCTTTAATGGAATCCGGGTTTCTGAACTTTGGCTCAAATATTATGAATCCATGCGTATCCGCCAGCCCGCTTTGGCGTGGAATGCCGAATTTGGATGGAAAATCCGTGTGTATACGTGCTATTATCTTTAACGTCGCTCCCATTTCCTTCCTCCACGCTTAGAGTTTCTGGCGTATCATCTCTATCTCTTTTTTGTGCTCCGCATCCTCAAGCGGCGTCTCCAAGTAAAACGGAAGTTCCTTAAGCGCCGGATGCCTCATGACCCTAAGCAGCGGCTCCAGGCCAATCTCGCCTGACCCTATCGTAGCATGGCGGTCCTTATGCGAGCCAAAGGGCATCATACTGTCATTAAAGTGGACTGCCTTGAGCAAATCCAGGCCAATCACCCTGTCAAATTCTTCCAATACGCCGTCCAGATTTCCTACGATATCATACCCTGCGGCGAACACATGACAGGTATCCAGACAGATTCCAATCCGCTCCGGATGTCTTACCCCGTCCCGGATTGCTCTTAAGTGCTCAAACTCCGCTCCAATTTCCGTCCCTTTTCCAGTCATAGTCTCCAGCAGCACCGTGATGTTCTCTTCCCCGGTAATTGCCTGGTCAAGTCCTGCGATAATATTGCGGATTCCTGCCTCGATGCCGATGCCCGTATGGCTTCCCGGATGAAATACAATATTTTCAATTCCCAGGGCATCCATCCTTGCAATATCCTCACGGATGACCGTACAGGCAAATTCATAGACCTTCTCCTTGTCGCTTGCCAGATTCATCGTATAAGGCGCATGAGCCAGCAAGGGGCCAAACTGGTTTTTGCGACGGATCTCCTGGAATCTTCCGATCTCCTCTTTTGTATAGGTTTTATAATTCGAGCCTCTGGGATTACGGCTGAATATCTGCATGGTATTGGCCTTCATCTCTACCACATTTTCAGCTGTTTTGGCAATTCCTTTGGCAATCGACATATGCGTTCCTATTGTCAGCATCTTCTCCTCCACACATTTCTATTCTTCTGCATGCCTTTATACGCTTCTGAGCACTCCATACAGACACGCTAAATCAATGGGCTTTGGTACAAAAGCCGTCATGCCTGCCTCCATAGCCCTTTCTTCATCCTCTTTGAATGAATTTGCCGTCATAGCGATAATAGGTATGGTCTTACTATCTGGATGGACGCTGGCACGAATCTCCCGGCATGCCGTAAGGCCATCCTTTACAGGCATTCTTATGTCCATCAGTATCACATTGTAATATCCCTCGCTGCTTTGAAGGAACATCCTTACGGCTTCCTCGCCATTGGATGCGCGTTCTATAGACGCTCCCTTACACTCCAGCAAATCTTTTGCAATCTCTGCATTCAAATCATTATCTTCTGTAAGAAGAATTCTTTCCCCATTTAAATCAATGTCTTCCGCCTGAAGATTCTTCTCAATATTCTTTTCTTCGCCCAATTTCAAGTCAATCGTAAAATAAAAATTGGATCCTTCTCCCTGCACGCTTTCAACCTGTATCTTTCCGCCCATAGTCTGTACGATCTGATCGCTGATAGGCAGTCCAAGCCCGGTCCCCTCATTCTGCGCCATATTCGTGCCCACTTGCTCGAAAGAAGAGAATATTATATTCTGGAATTTAGGCGCAATCCCTATACCGGTATCTTCCACAGAAAAATAATACCTTGCTTCTTCACTGGTAGAAGACTGCTCCTTGATTGTCAAGGTTACAATTCCATTTTCAGGCGTAAACTTGATCGCATTGGACAGTAGGTTCAAAAGTACTTGGCGAAGCCTGAGAGGATCGCCTTTCAGGCAGAAGTGCTGGATATCCACATTTTGGCGGAATGCAACCTTATTTTCCTGTGCCTTGTGTTCCACCATTTCTTCGATCTCATCCAGCAGGTCTCCCATCAAGAAGTCCACAGCCTTGATCTCCATCTTCCCATTCTCAATCTTTGACATATCCAGAATATCATTAATCAAGGACAGAAGATACTTGGAAGATGAATGTATTTTCCTAAGCCTCTCTCTGACGGGGGCTGGCACTTCCTTCTCCATCTCCGCCAGATCCGCAAGTCCCACAATCGCATTCATCGGCGTACGGATTTCATGACTCATCTTTGACAGGAATTCGCCTTTAGCCTGGCTTTTCACCTCCGACTTTTCCAGTTCCGCCTGCATCATGCGATTCTTCCATTTTGAACGCATAATCATGAAGATCCCGGCCAGGATCATCAGGCAGAACAAGACGATAATCACAATAGACGCAAATGGATTCGCGTATATCAGATCCGACAGCGGCATCTGGGTATATCCCATAGACACCAGATTCTTGTCCAGGATAGTGTTTGTAGTCTTGGTAGATATGTTTCCGATCGCCTTATTCAATATTACAAAAAGTTTCGTATCCACGGGACGTCTCATGGCAAAGGATATCTGCGTGCTGTTGTTTACTCTCGTGACTGGCACAAGATTCACATAGCGGTGATTCTGCATCTCCTGATCCATATGCGCCGACAATCCATAATAGAAATCTATCTCTCCGTTGTTGACCGCCTGCATTCCTTCTCTGGATGTTCCAAAGGTACGCACTTTATCTGCCTGTATTTCCTTGGGCATAGTCCGCCCTTCCAGAATTCCGCCTACCAGCCCGGAATCGGGATAGTCAGCCGACTTATTTTTTATAATAATACTATTCAAGCTGACATAAGACTTGGTCAATGCCATTCCGTCGGCGAACGCCTCCTCCTCGGAATCCAGAAATCCCCCCATAATATCCGCTTTTCCACTTTTCAGCAATTCTAAAGCTTCTTTATAGGAATCCGCAAATACATACTCAAACTTCAATCCTGTGTAATCGGATATCTCGCTTAAGAAGTCCGGAATCATGCCTTTATGATGATCGGCAGTATTATCAATGCAGTAAAACGGATGCCAGTCTTTAACAATAGCAACCGACACCGTTTTTTTCTTCGCTATATAATCCAGTTCCTCGCTATCCAGACGGATGTCCGCCGTCTTAAGGTCCGGATAATTGTCTTCATATTTCTCTACTGCAAAATTCGGATCCGCAACCAGGATATTCTCCATAGCCATGTTAAGTCCGTCCAGGAGTTCTTCGTTTCCAGGCTGAGTGACGATATAATAGGGCTGGGCTTCAAAAGATGTCACGACCCTGAATTCGTCATCCAAGTCAAGGTCATTCCCCATAAGAAGGTCTACATCCCCGTTCTCCAGATAGTCGTAGAGATTCTTCTCCTTTTCCATCTCTGCGCTGGTATAGTACTTTAAGGTACAGTCAATCCCATTTATCCTAAGATATTCCTTCAGCCGTTCTATCTTATCTCCGGCTTTTTCATAGACGCCTATTACTTTGCCATTAAGGGACTGAAGATCGTAACTTCTAAGTTCGTCATTGTCTTTCATACATAGAAGCGTCACCCGGCCGCCTCCCATAGAGTAATCCGGATAAGCAAAGTATTGTTCTAATTCAGGAGAATAATAGGTGCCGCCCATCAGTTCATACTCCCCATCAAGGAATCCGCCAATCAATTCTTCTGCTCCTACATCAATATACTCGTACTCCCAGTTTGTATACTTGGCAATTTCATTCAAGTAATCTATGATAAGCCCGGTATGGTTGCCATATTTGTCTATCTCGCTTAGGCCTGGCGCTTCCACAACCCCGACCCGGACCACGCGCCCTGTCTTATCCGCACTCTCCTCCGAGGCCGCGACCTGGCGATCTCCCGCCGGTGAAAGAAACAGGCAAAGAAAAATGACAGACGCCATTATGACTGCCATGCATTTTTCTTGTATTCTTCTATTCTTTTTTATATTTGATCTACCATATGCCATGCTTTATCCATCCTTGTAACTTTATTATATATCTAACGCATGGATTCAGTATAACATAAAATCTTTTTAAAAATAATACTATTACCGTAAATTTATTTTAGATATAATTTTTATTCCTCCGCTCCCCTTTATTACATATATAATACGCGTCATAAGCAACATTTCCCGTTAAATCTACCCCCATAATAATCCTTCCACTTTTCATCACTCAGTCTCTCCCTATACCAGACAGGATCAGCATTATCCTTGGAGTCAATTACATGATTGGAAACATACTGGAACCTGCCGCCATCAAGCGGACGTACCACAACTTCATGGCTGTACGCCTTCTCCATATTCCGGTCAGGCCATACTGCGTCCACGACGAGTTTGATCGTCCCATCTTCCTGTTCTTCATAAGATACCACCTCCGGGTAGGGAATATCCGGAGTAGAGCCAAAGTCAAACATTCCTCTGGGCCTGTACTGGTAAGTATGACTGCCTTCCTGATAGGTGGTCTTTTGCCGCAGCACGGAAGGGTCAATCTGAAAAAATGCCAGGAAGACATTTTCGAATTCTTCTTCCGGCACATCGTATGTCTTTCCTGTAAAGGCAAATTCCACATCCAGCCTCTTTCCATACTTCATCTGATACATAG